>Ga0098068_1001142_pt1 | contig 9816 bp, 7 predicted proteins | sample 26BtaG_FD_75059 | JGI IMG/M metagenome (GOLD analysis project Ga0098068, IMG submission 75059) | Marine viral communities from Cariaco Basin, Caribbean Sea - 26B_WHOI_OMZ_CsCl | ecosystem: Environmental > Aquatic > Marine > Oceanic | place: Caribbean Sea: Cariaco Basin | collected 2014-11-09 | reverse complement strand
ACTCGTGCACCGTTTATTATGTTGATACGTTTTCTAATGCGGCAGTCGTTTGCGCAACATCAATAGCGCGTCCTGTCCAACGCTCAAAACTTAACGCCGCTTGCCCGATCAGCATGCCGTAACCATCCGATGTCTGAGCGCCAAAGGTAGAAAAATGTTGTAAAAATGGCAGCTCACGTCCATACATCATATCGTAAGCATATTGGCAGTTTAGCGTATCGGCTAATGGCAAGGCTTCACCTGATAGTCCGATGGATGTGGCATTGACAATGATATCAAAGTCACCACTTAAATCAGCCGTCGCATAGGTCTGAATGCTATGTTGATTTATCTTTTCGCTTGCGGTGCTAAGTTCATCGACTAAAATTTCTGCCTTACTCACTGTACGATTGGCGATACTTAGCGTTTCAATACCAGCCTCTATCAGCGGCAATACCACGCCGCGCGCTGCACCGCCTGCGCCAATGACTGCCACGCGTGCACCATTCAATGGCCAGCCTAAACGCTGCATATGATTGACCAATCCTTGACCATCAGTATTGTCACCAAATAACGCCTCTACGGGTGATACACCTTTTGCCAATAGTGCTTTATCTAACAATAAAGTATTGACCGCGCCAGCCACTTTGGCATGTTCAGATAAGCCGCCTCGTGCTGCACAGCATTCATATGCGACTTGTTTAAAAGGCACAGTTACATTAGCACCCACGCCGCCACCGTGAAAAAACGCTTCTACCACTGCCGTAAAACTTGCCGCATCATCTGGACAATATTGTCGTTGATAACAGATATCAAGTCCTGCTTGCGTACCAAATAACGTATGGATTTCAGGAGATTTGCTATGGGCAATCGGATTACCAATAACAATAAAATGCTGGGTCATAAAGGCTCCACTGGCGGTACAGGGCATAAGTAAGGGTGATAAAGTAAGGGTGATAAAGTAAGGGTATCAAAGCGTACTTATCATAAGGGATAACGCGCCGTTTGACAAACTTGAAGCTATGGATATAACTAGCTGAGTCGGGGCGAATTTTTATGACGTTAGCATCTTAACAAATCTGTACTCTCTGCGAGTGTTATCCGTAAGGTAAAGGGTGGTCAAGCGCTAAGCAGTTGGGTAAACTAGAGAGCATGAAAAAGTAACCATATTATTTTTCCCTGTGCTTTTTTAATGTGATTTATAGAATATTTAAATAGAAAAAGCGTATGTATAGAATTCAGTGATAGCAAGATTTCAATAACAGACACTATTCATTATCAGCGGCATACCTAGCTGCTTGTTAATACCATTTTCAGAACTATCTTAAAGTGTGAGTAAGTTGCCCATGTGGAATAACACCCTACAGACCCTTATGGTCAGTACGATAATGGCAGTTGGCGTGTCGTTAAGCGCCTGTGATAACAATAAAAGCAGCAAAGTATCAACAGAGGAGGTAAGTGCTGATAAGCAGACCGTCTCCGATACACCAAAACCAAAAGACCCTGCGCCAAATGCTGATTTAGATGGTGCTACTGCTCAAGAGGGCACCCCAGTCAAATATGATGTCGCGTCATGGGGTCCTAAGAAAGTCGAGCCGCTTCGTGTCGATCAACTAGACGATATCAAATCAACACTTGGTAAAGTGGTCAGCACCGATGAAAATAGCTTGGATTATGCCAGTAATCCTGCGTCCAAATACCGCTTTATGAATACCGAAGCACCTTATTTAGATCTTATCGACTCTGAAAAATATCTCGAGCTTGGCTGGTATTTTGCCAATCCTACTGACTCTGATAAAGAAAAAGAGCTGAGTCAAGGTCATGCCAAAAAATCCTATCAACTTGCCCGTCAATTAATGGGTGATGAGGGCGGTAAGCTGGTGGCTGATATGCTAAACGGTCAAATTATCAAAAATAAAGTCATCGGTGGGCAAAAAGTAGAGCTGGCAAAATGTGAGTTCTATAGCTGTATGCTGGTCATCAATAAGTCTGCTAGCCAAAAAAATCAGTAAGCCATGCAGCCATCAAATAGTTGGGTTTGTTTAACGGCATTAGACAAGCAGACCACAGCCAGTACCGCCTCATTAGACAATCGCGGATTGGCATACGCCGATGGTTTTTTTACCACCATGGGCGTTATCAATGGGCAGATACTGTGGGCGGAGTATCATCATCAGCGTCTCATCTCTCATGCGACTGCCTTGCAGCTTGATTTAGACCACTGCTCTTTATTATCTATCTTGCAAATGCATGCCCAGCAGCTACACCAGGGGATGTTAAAGCTTATTATCACACGCGCCGCGCAAGATATCCGTGGTTATGGCTATACGCCAAGTGAGTGTGGTAGCACATGTGAGACTTGGCTGAAATCCTTAGCGATGAAGGTTAGCACTACTGCGCAATTGCCGTTAGCTGATGGTATTTTTGTTCCGATGCAGCCTATGAGCACTGCTGTTTGTTTATCTTCGCAAATCGCTTGTCTGCCGCCGTCTCTTGCTGGACTAAAAAGTCTAAATCGTCTTGATAATGTTTTGGCGAGTACGGAGTTGCAGGCTATCAAAGCTCGTTCATTAAACTCTAATGGCTCGCAAGATATCGGTGAGGGCTTGCTACGTGATATGACAGGGTGCTGGGTTGAAGGCACGATGAGCAATATGTTTTATCAATTATCTGATAGCCGATTGGTAGAGTCGCCATCTTCAGAGATGATAAATACGGCTAATGATGATAAAGATAGTGCTGATAAAGATAGTGCTGATAAAAACAAGGCTGTTAAAGGCAACGCAAATTATTTAACCCAAAGTCAATGGTATACGTCATCAATGGCACAATCGGGCGTCGCTGGCGTGATGCGGCAAGTACTTATCGATGAGTTATCGACTACCGAAAATCCCGTTATCATCAGGTCGTTACAAGATGAGGATTTACCCCATGTAAGCCAGCTGTTCTTTTGCAATGCGCTACGCGGTATTATGCCAATGACCAGTCTGATGTTACTGTCGGGTGAGGTAGTGGGTTTTTAAGCGATTTAATCATATTTAAAAAGGGCAGCCTAGAGCTGAGCGTTATAACGAAAAGCGTTTAATATAATTTTTGATAATGACCACGACCCAAAAACTCAATAATGCCTCTATCGCGTAATACTTGTAATTGCTGACGGATTTTATCTTTAATGTGGTTGTTTTCAGGATATTTGAGTTTTAATAAGTCAGCAAATGCATAAACCTGATTGAGAGAGAAATTAGCCTCTAGCTTATCAATACATTGCAGTACATCTAGTGTCCAGCCGCGTGAGGCGATAGATTGTGTACGTAAAAACAAGGTTTTTTGAAATTGCTCAGTGACATTATCTCGTGGTATGACTTGCTGGTCTTTGACTAAAAATACTTTTCCTGATTCGGGCACTTTACGCAAGTCAATATTACAGCCAACCCAGCCCGCACGTTTGGCAGTGACTGATAATGGCTTACGTTTTATGATCATATCGGGTTTAAAAAAATGCTTGGGAATGATTAAGAAGTTGTTGACGCTCAATGCTTGAGAATAGGTCAAAAAGAAAAAGCTGGGATTATTGTCACTGTTGATACGTTCAATCATGGTGTCATAAGCGCCATCATTAATAATGTTACTTAATTTTGCCTTCTTACTTTTTAGTTCGTATTCTTCTTTACAGTTTGCACAATAAAAATCAGCGACAGGTTTGCCGTTCGTAAATGCAGCCAATGGTTCGGCATTACAATTAGGACAATAACTTTGGTTGGCGACCCAATCTTCACTTAATATTCTAATGATTTGACTGGGAGATTTATAGTCTGCAGCGAGATTTTGATTAAAATTAAGGTTCATAGCCCGTTTTCTTATTAAAGGAAAGATTTGAAGTGATAAATAAGCGATATGAGTATTAAGCCATATAAATGAGCTTAAACGCTAAGTTAATGGATAAGCTAAGCAAATCCCATTGAAAAATAAGCGGTTCAATGCTAAATTCTAGCAAACTTCTGCCTCGCGAGTGACCATGAGCACGCCAACCCCTGAAACGCCTCCTGAACGTCCTAATGATACGCTATCGAATGACCAAAAAGGCACTGTTGATGAACGTGTCGACGGGGCACCTTTGAATTCAAAACCAGTTGATGAGACAGGTGTAGAGGAAGTTCCGCCTACAGATGTCTCGCTCATAAGCGGTAATAATAAACCACGCCATTATAAAGCCGACAACCCGTCATTCTTTATGCAGCGTGGTTATCAAGTGTTGTTGGTACTTGGGTTAATTGCTGCATTTTTCTTAGTCATGGTTTATCAGACCTTATTTGGTCGGATTGAACAGCCGCAGCAAATGGTGACGATTGAAAAGGGTCAGACCTATTACGGGTTGCTACCGCAGTGGCAACAGGAAATCCCGCTATTTTCTGCCACGATTGCCAAGCTTTATATGAAAACGCAAGTCGATGGTCCATTGCACGCAGGTATTTACCAATTACCGGAAAACCCTACCATTGCTGAAGCGCTACACGTGCTTGGGCAAGGGGTAAAAGCGGCGATGGTTAAAGTACAAATTATCGAGGGCAAAACCTCAAAAGATTTGTATCAGGCGCTACGTGATAACAAAGGCATCAAAAAAGAAGTGCTAACCGCTGACAGTACGAATGCTAGCATCGCAGAAGCGTTAGATTTGGTTGGCATATTGCCGGATGCAGTTGCCAATAGTAATGATCCTATCGTCAATCACAATCTTGAGGGCTGGTTTGCCCCTGATACTTATTATTATGGGGAAGGCACTACCGACAAGAAGGTATTGACCGACTTGTACAAACGCCAACAGCAAGCGCTGACCAAGGCATGGGAAAACCGTGCGCCAAACCTCCCTTATCAGACTCCTTATGAGGCACTGGTAATGGCGTCTATTATCGAAAAAGAAACCAGTGTGGCAGCAGAGCGTCCTTTGGTCTCAGCCGTCTTTAATAATCGCTTGAACAAAAGCATGCGTATGCAGACGGATCCTACCATTATCTATGGTATGGGCAGCCGCTATGAAGGCAATATTCGCCGTAAAGACATCGATGAAAAAACAGGCTATAACACCTATCAAATCGATGGTTTGCCGCCGACACCCATTGCACTGCCGTCAGCGGCTTCTATCGAAGCAACCTTACATCCTGCCGATAGCGCAGCGCTATATTTTGTGGCGACAGGCAATGGCGGGCATAAATTTACCAATAGCCTAGCTGAGCACAATCAAGCAGTTAAAGAGTATCTCGGTGTCATGCGTGAGAAGAAAGCTCAAACGCCGCCGCAGTAACACTATTTTATGTTGCTATTTATATTGCTTTAAAAAACCATCATTTATTGAGCATTATCGGTATAAAAATAAAAGTAATGATAACGCTCAACAATGACATAAGGTCATATCATGTCAGTATCCATACAAGCGCCGCTTTCTCAAACCACCCCTACGCCCACTCAAGGGCGTTTTATTAGTTTTGAGGGCACTGAAGGCGTTGGTAAAACCACGGCGATTGAGCAACTATGTGCGCGTCTGCAAGCGCGCGGCATTGATTATCTGCGCACCCGCGAGCCGGGTGGTAGTCCGTTTGCTGAACGTTTGCGCGAGATATTGTTAGACCCGAATACCGCTATCAACGATGATACAGAGTTGCTACTCATGTTTGCTGCGCGCTGTGATCATATGCAGCAAGTCATTTTGCCAGCGCTGCAACGTGGTACATGGGTAATATGTGACCGCTTTACCGACTCGACGGTTGCTTATCAAGGCTTTGGACGTGCAGATGGCGATGCGATTGTCCGTGCCAAAATTGACATGCTTATCGAGCAGTTTGTGGTGCAATTACCCGAGCTTACACTGTGGCTAGATCTACCAGTATTAGAAGGCATGGCACGTGCTAATAAACGCAGTGCCGCTGACCGCTTTGAACAACAAGCGACGGAATTTTTTACCAGAGTACATCAAGGTTTTAGTGTCCTTGCTAGCGAGCAGCCTGAACGTATCCAGCGTATTGATGCCTCAGGCAGCGCTAATGAGGTCAGCGCACGAATATGGCAGACGATCGAAGAGAAGTTGGATATTTAATAGACATTTTCATAAAGAAATAAGCTTGCTCCAATAAAAAGCCCCAACTAACTAGTTGGGGCTTTGTTCATTGATAGGCATTTAATAAACACTATTTAAGCGTTGTTTATTTAGGTTTTATCTATATGACCATTATCTCAATCATTTTTACCTATATTTTTACTTAATATGACTTCAGCAGTATTACTCTTGGCTGCTTTATCTTGGCCTGAGTCCGGTAAACGGTTGGGGTCTAGAGAGCCGTTTTTATTTTTCGGCGCACTGCCATTACCGTTACCACTGTTTTTATTACTGCTGGCTGTTTTCGGTATTATTGGCGTATTGGGATTCGCAGGCAATACTTCGGGATTGACCTGACTAGTACTGGCAGATTCAGATGTTGCTATTTTTTCGTTAGCTCCTTCATCATTTAATGCTGTTGGCATGGTTGAAGATGGATTAGACGCTAAGCTAGCATCAGCTGACACATCATTAGGTAGATTTTGTTCAGCGTCTTTGTCGTTATCTATCAAAGATGCTTCCTCTACCTCACTATCATCGTCCGCCAGCTCTATTTCTTGGCGTTTTTCAGGCGCTTTAGAGTCGGACTCAAAGCTTGCGTCAGCTACAGCGCGTGCTTGCTCTTGCTTTGGTGTCACATCGACCGGTTTTGGCTGTACGTCATCATCGACGACCAATGAAACAAGCTTGCGATCACGCGGCACCGTACCATCGAATTTGTCAGTAATTACATGTAGCTTGCCTTCTTTATCGACCGTATAAAGCGGCACAAATTGCTTATTATCGGCTTTATATTGCTCAAAGCTATAGCTGTCGGTGATATTGGTGATTTTGATACGAGCTTTCTTGGACAGCATACTGGCAAGCTTGGTATAGGTCACATCTTTGCCAAATAGCCACTGCGAATGGAAGTTTCCTTGCTTGTCATCGCGCTCGCTTTTGACTTTTTCATCGCTAAACTTTAAGCGGTACAGTTTGCGCTCACCGAACTCATGACGATAGTGAATCTCGGATAAAGTGTTCAGCTCTTTATCCATACTCATGGCAAATAAACGTCCGATACCGATGAGATCCAAATGATGGTCAGCGTGGTCAGAGACAGGATTGCCAAAGTAAGTACGCAAGCCACTCATGCGCGCGCTAGCGATGTTGGTATAGTTATTATGAGCAACGATGACATCAAAGCCCTGATCCTTTAGCGAGGTAGCGACCAACAAAGCGACAGGGTTTGAGCCAACGACCAAGATACCGTTGGTTTCAGGCTCACGAACACCCAAAAAGTTCCCTACCATTTTTGCGCCCAAGCCCTGAATCATCACCGTACCAATAATGACCAAAAATACCAAAGGCACTAGTAGCTCAACCCCTTGAATATCATACTCTTGTAAACGAATGGCAAAGAGTGATGAGATGGCAGCAGCAACGATACCGCGCGGACCAATCCAGCTGATCATCAGTTTTTCTTTGGTCTTTAGGTTAGAGCCGATAGACGATACCCAAACCGATAAGGGGCGGGCGACAAACATTACAATCGCTAGTAGCACGAGACCTGCAAAGCCGACGCTCAATAAGCTTTCCAGCTCAACACGCGCTGCAAGAATAATAAATAAGACCGACACCAATAAGATGGTAAGCGATTCATTAAACTCTAAAATCGTATCACGCGGGAATTTTGGCCAATTAGCCAGCGCAACCCCAAGTACAGTCACCGTCAATAAACCGGATTCATGTTCCAGATGGTTGGAGATTGAAAACAACACCAGTACAAAAGCAAGGGTAAAAACATTGCGTAAAAATTCAGGAATCATATGGCGACGCATCAAAAATGCTAATGCCCACGCGCCAGCTAGCCCCATTGCTACTGCCAATACCACAATCTTAGCAAACAGCAAAATACTACTGGCTTCACCACCTGAGATAATATATTCATAGACCAATACCACCGCAATCGCGCCAATAGGGTCAATAATGATACCTTCCCACTTTAAGATATTGGAGATGGTTTTATTGGGTCGTACACTGCGCAGTAACGGCATAATGACCGTTGGACCAGTCACGCAGACCAATGCGCCAAACAATAAGGCAATAATAGGGTCGATATCAAAGAGCAAATACGTCGACAGCGACACGATAGCGATAGTGATTAGCACACCGACGGAAACCAGCATCTGTACTACAGAGCCGTGTTGCTTAATCTCTTCAAACTCTAAGGTCAGCGATCCTTCAAATAAGATAATCGCTACGCCTAGTGAGATAAAGGGAAACATCAGTTCGCCGAGTACTAAGTCAGGATCGAAAACCCCTAATACTGGACCCACTATAATACCAATCAGTAATAAAAACAAAATGGACGGTTGCTTTAAATACCAAGCCAACCATTGGGCGGCAATGCCAATCCCAACCACGCCGGATAACAATAGGGCGGTATCCATAAATTAATCCTTTTATAATAATATAGTCATGCTGTAGAGCGATTCGAGGCTATAGCATTTAGCATAGACGGTTTTTTAGTTCATGATTCATTCACATCATTATCAAAAATCGCTATCGACGGTTACCGCAAGAGTCACAGCAAGAGTCATGTATACTATATAGTAGCAAACACAGAATAATAGCAAAGATGAATACGCTTCTAGATAAAGTCGCGGAGCTTTAGAATATAAGATCTAATAGCCAGAAGTGCAAAAGAGAGAAGATACGGTAAAATAATAGCCAATTTAAACAATGAAGCATTAATAAGTTTCAGCGCTAACTTTTGTTTGTTTTAAATGTGTTTTACTGGTTATCATAACATGATTTTATTTTATATAACTGAGTGCTCACTGTCACCCAAAGTGTTAGAAGACTCTTAAAAAGACAGACAGCATAAGTCATTTTGGCGATGAACTAGCGACTGAGTGCTGCAACGATGTTGTTCACTGGCTATGGTTGATCAGTGGTTTTAATAGCTAGCATGATAGCTCGATGAAGTCCTTAAGTGACGTCGCAAGTCATAATCGTATTCAGATGATTCTGAGTTTGCAGTGTGTGGTTTAGCGTATAGTGTAATTAGCATATTCAAGTTAACTTACCGTATTGAGATAGATGCTCAATAGGTGACAAACTAAGCTGCAGTCAGTAAAAATACTCTATAAACTAAGATAAAAGTACTCTTTATTAATCATGAATTAAAATGCCAAGCCGTGCTATAAGTTAATAGCATAGCCACTCACAAAAATTATAAAAATCACTTGGATGAGGGATAAGATGCCAATCGACATATCTAAATCGAAAATCACCATAGCTACCATGCAGCGCTTGCTTCAACGCAGCACCTTGGCAATCGCTGTCGCTACTACCATGGTTGTTGGTATTAATCTCAACACTATGCCAAGTGCGCAAGCTGCTGTCACCACAGCGGATTTTTCAGGATTGGTACAGCAAGTCACGCCAGCGGTGGCACGCGTCAATGTGACCAAAACTGTGAGTGAGGCTGAGCTTGCAAAAGCCCAAACGGCTGAGCTGTTACGGAAATTCTTTGGTGATCGCCTACGTATCCCTGATCAAGCCGCGACGCCAGCGATTGAGCATGCATATGGCACGGGGTTTTTTGTGACCGATGATGGTTATATGCTGACCAATCACCATGTGGTGGCGGGCGCAGACAAAATTACAGTGACTCTCAATGACAGAACTGAGCTGGATGCGACCTTAGTTGGCAGCGATGAGCGCTCGGATGTGGCAGTATTAAAGGTCACAGGCAAAAAATT
>Ga0098068_1001140_pt1 | contig 9825 bp, 8 predicted proteins | sample 26BtaG_FD_75059 | JGI IMG/M metagenome (GOLD analysis project Ga0098068, IMG submission 75059) | Marine viral communities from Cariaco Basin, Caribbean Sea - 26B_WHOI_OMZ_CsCl | ecosystem: Environmental > Aquatic > Marine > Oceanic | place: Caribbean Sea: Cariaco Basin | collected 2014-11-09 | reverse complement strand
TCAAAATAAAAGCGATACGATTGTAATAACGTGCTATTGGCTATAATTTTTTCTTGCTTGCTGTTCGCAGGCGTGACAGAGGCTGCAAAAAATTTATAGCCAATAGCACTGTATCGTTTTTAAAATGAATCAACTATAGCTTGATGATTGTTATTTTTTACGATAAATCTTCCATATGCCATTATCTGCCAGCGGATTGTTATAAGCATCGTTACGGCGCTTGCGTGGTGTCTGTCGACTGTCTACGATTTTAAAATCGGGTAGGGCATGGACAATAAGTCCCGTTCGATAAAACCGTACCCGTTCAGGCTCTAGCATCTCACCCTTATTATCTCGGCAAAATACATAAGCACGCAAATCAATAAACTCACGGTGCGCGACCAAACGCGTCTCCTCATCCTTATCAAATGCAGCAGTCATACGTGCAATGTCATCAGCACTATAATCGCCGCATTTATCCGTAAGCGCCCCGACCGAGCCGAAACTCTTGGATTCTTTTGCATGGGTTTTGGTCAGATGTAGGCGCTGCACATGATATATAAACTGCGGTATCTCAAGGCTGGCAGGCAGTGGCAAATAGTCAGGCGGCAGATTGGCAGCAGGATAAAAAGCCATGGCGCGTTCAAGCAAATTGTGCCAACGTTGCTGATAGGCTTGGACTTCTGCTAAGTTACCTTCATAGATAGGCATATCACGAATTTGACGTAAGATATCAGGTGGAAACTGTGCGCCTCGAAAGCGAGCAATGTCTTCTTGCAGCGTCGATAATAAAACTTTGGCGTGTTTTTTGCCATCCTTTGAAATCGGGTCATCGATATAACTTGGGGCGACGAATGGCGCTGAGCGTCTAGACATAGCAGAAGGTCATCCATTGGTGGCAAATTTGGCGTTTCAATTTTCAGTATACAGAATTTATATTAAAAATATGACAGCGAGGCTAAATTTCTCATCATTTTTAACATGTGATTACATTGATAAAAGTCAGTGTGATATTGGTATATGTCGTATGGAGATATTTCATTTTGCTATATTTGATTACTATTAATCGCAAGATAGGGCATTAAATATGGCTTAAATGAAAAAATAGAAAGAGAAGACTTATGAATAATACTCTAGAAAATAAGCCTACTATAATTAATCGCCTTAGCTTATTAAAAAATATTGGAAAGATAATATTAAGAATTATAGGTGCAGGATTGGCACTTATAGTTGGACTTTGGCTAATAATGGCATCGAATATGGGACCCGCTTATTTGCCTCATATCATGAATGGTGACTTGGATTTTTGGATTCGCATGACTTTGCTAGGAGTGGGATTGGGTATTTGGATAAGCATTGCCGTATGGTTATTGTGGCTTATACTGTGTTATTTTCATGATTTGATTAGACGTCATTAACAATTGACGATATTTAAATAATTAATGACGTCTAGATGACTGGCCGCATTTTTTTAAACCAGACTTTTTCAATGACAAACTATTTTAATGATTGTGCCCGATATGGTTATTCTCTGCTGGTCGCTCTGAGATATTGCAGACTAGGGCATCGCTATGGGTACTCGTTTGTGGGTGTGCCGCACTTTCTACCTGAATAGTAGCGTGATGGATGCCGAGCTCAAGCAGGCTTTGTTCTAGACTGCCAATCAATATACTGGACTCATGAATACTCATTTCACCATCGACGACCACATGACAAGATAAGGCGTTTAAACCACTGGTAATACTCCAAACGTGTAGGTCATGCACTTTTTGCACCTGCGGATGAGCAAGGAGTTTTTCTTCGACATTCACTAGAGAGATACCTTCTGGCGTCCCTTCCATTAAAATATGTACAGAATCGCGCACCACACGGTAGCCACTAAATAAAATAAGTATCGCTACAATTACGGACGCTACCGCATCTGCCCATACCCAGTCAAAACTCATCATTAATAATGCGGCGATAATGGCAGCCACTGAACCCATCAAATCACTTAATACGTGTAAATAAGCACTTTGCATATTGAGATTGACCGGCTCTTTATCATCCGATGTTTTGACCGTTGCTGTGCCTTCATTGGCACCATGATCATGACCGTGAGTATCACCACTACGGCTACCTCGGTGCATAAGCCACGCAACCAAAATATTGATCAGCATACCGATAGTGGCGACGATAAGCATGCCTTGGGTCGCAATTTCAGGTGGTGAATTAAAGCGTTTAATGGCCTCATAAAAAATCATTAGCGCAATAATGACAAGTGTCGCCCCATTCACAGAGGCAACTAAAATCTCAAAGCGTTTATAACCGAACGTTTTTTGATGAGTAGCTGCTTTTTCCCCAATTTTAAATGCCATTAAGGTGGCGCCAAGTGCTATCGCGTCACTCAGCATGTGACCGGCATCGGACAATAATGCCAAACTGCCAGTGAGCCAACCGCCGATTGCTTCTACAAACATGTAGCCTGTAATAATCAAAAAACTTATCAGTAAAGTGCGCTGATAGCCTTTGGTATCTCGCGTGGCGACTGTTTGCTCTAGATGTTCATCATGATCGTGGCTGTCTTGATTCCTATAAGCAGTATTACTTTTTCCACCACTTTCCTCACCTTCCTCAATGTGTCCATGCGTATCAGCCGACATACTCTGATGAGCATGGTCGTTTTTTTTAGAGTTTGGATGGTCTGGATTCATAACAACACTCAATTTTGCTGATAATGGATTTGATGCTCAATATTTACTCTACATAAGGTAGAGTGGTTTTTGATAACAATGATCAACTTGTTATTATAAATTTATCATAGTCAAATATTAGAAACTGTACTGACGAAGTAAAGATAAAGGAGTAATGCGACAAATGATTATCCTAGCAATAACTCGCAAATTCTCATTACCAGCCGACAGGATCAATATCTAAAGTAAGCTTAAGATATTTAGCGCTCGGTAGGGTAAGGACGGGTTGCCACCAATGATTTAAAACATGATGCAGTTGCTGCCGATCCTTGGCCAATAGCAAAAGCTGGGCATGATAGCGACTGTTCTTTTTACTCATGGGCGCATCGATAGGACCAAGAACGGCTAGATTGTGCCCTGTTGGCAGAACGGCAATGGCATCTTTGAGTGCTTGTGTGGTGGCAGCAAGGGTTTTACCTTCGCAGCGTATCAGCGCAGCATGACTATGAGGGGGCAGTCCCATCATTTTACGTTCTTGCAACAGCTCACGAGCAAAAGACAAATAACCATCTTTCACCAATTTTAATAATAACGCATTGTCCGGTTGCAGCGTTTGAATCAATACCCGTCCTGATTTATCCCCGCGTCCTGCACGCCCTGCTACTTGGATCATCAATTGGGCAGTATGCTCTGGCGAGCGAAAGTCTGCAGACAAAAAGCCACGATCAGCGTTGGGTAAGCAAACGAGCGTGACATTGGGAAAATGATGACCTTTGGCAACCATTTGCGTACCGACCAATATGGCAGGATGGCCTTCATTAATACGCTGATAGATATTTTCCCAGCTGTCTTTACGCCTAGTGGTATCACGATCAATTTGAATAATGGGATAAAGCGCTTTACTGGTTTGCGGATTGGCAAAGATAGCGTGCAAATTTTCGCTTAGCCTTGTTGTTCCCATCCCTTTGGCATCTAGATTTTGACTGCCACAATCAGGGCATACAGTCGGAATATAGGCTTGCCAATCACAATGATGGCATTTTAAATAAGAGTTGCTTGAATAATTGCTACGCTGGGCTTGATTATTATAATGAACGGTTAAATGCGCGTCGCAGCGCGGACAATCTGCCTGCCAACCACACGCCTCGCATAATAAAACAGGCGCATAGCCGCGACGGTTTAAAAATATCAAAACTTGATCGCCAGCTTCTAGGGTTTGCCTTATGGCGCCGATAAGCGCATCCGTCAGTCCGGTATCATAGCGCGCGCCATCATCTTGCGTTTGCTGATGAGTACTTTGCAAGCGCGCATCAATCAGCTGCATGGGCGCAGGTTTAGCATTGCCAGGGCGCGTCGATAATTGACACTCTACTAGCTTGCCCTCATCGACTAATTTTAAATGTTCAAGAGAAGGGGTAGCCGTACCAAGGACCACCGGTATTTTGGCTTGGAATCCTCGATAAAGTGCGACATCAGCAGCATGATAGCGCAAGGTATCCTGCTGTTTATAGGAGCCATCATGCGCTTCATCAACGACAATTAAGCCTAAATCTGCAAACGGATATAGTACTGCCGAACGCGTACCGATAATGATTTGTGCGTGACCCGTACGGCAATCTTGCCAACCTTGCAATCGATGGGTGTTATTCATACCTGAATGTAGCAAGACGATATGCGCAGCGAAGCGACTGGCAAAACGCGCACGCGTCTGTGGCGTTAACCCAATCTCAGGCACTAAAATAAGCACTTGCTTGCCAGCCTCTAATACTGCTTGCATGGCTTGTAGATAGACTTCAGTCTTGCCACTACCGGTAATGCCATTTAATAAAAAGCCCGTGTAGCATTTGGATTCATGTGCAGCGACAATCGCTGCAACGGCAAGCTGTTGCTCCTCATTAAGATCAAGGGGCATTTTTGCTAATTTAACAGGAGTAGGTGCTTGTTTTGGCTGAATATAGCGCTCAATCAAACCCTTATCTTCTAGTGTTTTTAAAAAAGCACGCGCCATACCTTCTAATAGCAGTACATCTTCACTTGCACCATGTTGACCATGTAGCTTTAGCATATCAAACTGCTGCTTTTGCTTTTTGGCGTTAGCACGAAAGTCGTCATCAGTGATATGTGGCAGAATTCGCCAATGGGTAATGAGTAAATCTAGCGGTTTACCTTGACGAACCAAGGTGGGCAAGATGACCGCTAACACCTCACCAAGCGGATAATGATAATAACGAGCAAGCCAATAGGCGAGCTTTAGCATGCTGTTATCTAAAATAGACTCAGCATCTAAACACTTATTAATGGGTTTCAGCTTATTGAGTGGTACGCTGGTATCCGCTTGCGCAATATGAGCAACCACGATTCCGATTAAAGTCTGACGACCAAAGGACACCTCAATACGACTGCCAATTTGCGGCAGTTGTATTGAGCTATTGTTTGGCGAAGCATTTGGCAAAGCACTTATATCGGACGGTAGGCTATAGTCAAATACCCGATAAAGGGGCACGGGCAGAGCAACTTGTACCAACATAAAAAGGCTTCGCAGTTTGATTAAGTCAATATGAAATAAAAATAAAGAGGGAGAGATGAATAAGCTTAGCATGAGGCTAAGCTTATGGTGATTCAATATGAAATATTGTTATTCAAGCAGTATTGAATATCTAACTTATTCAATATAGAGAATAGACTCAATTTCGACCACGCCACCTTTAGGCAATGCCGCTACTTGCACCGCTGCGCGGGCAGGATAAGGTTCAGTCAAATTGGCCATGAATACTTCGTTTAATGCTGCAAAATCATTTAAATCAGTTAACGATACATTGAATTTGACCACGTCATTTAAGCTGCCACCAGCAGCTTCACAGATGGCTTTGATGTTTTCAAATACTTGCTTCGCTTGTGCATCAAACCCTTCTTTTAGTTCCATGGTGATAGGGTCAAAACCTAGCTGACCTGAAATATAAACAGTATTGCCAACTTTTACCGCTTGTGAGTAAGTGCCAACGGCTGCAGGTGCTTTATCCGTTTGGATGGTTTGACGTGTCATGATATATCCTTATCATATTTTTTGGTGTTTGATGTGCTAAAGCTATTTTCTAAAAATTAATAGAAGTGTTTAGCACGATTAAAATTTTTACACATTTCAAAATCATCTATGCGTTAAGAGATAATTTAAAAGTCATATATTTTAACAGTTATGATTATAAAAGTATTTATAGTTGATATAAACGCATAATATTGGGGAAACCAAGTAAGGAGCGTAGTTCACGGATACCTTGGGCTAAGTGATTGCGACTACGAACCACAATATGAATGATAGTATCATTGCTACGTACGTCGACCTTTTCAACCCCTATATTTAACTGCCGCAGATTATAAATAACTTTACTGATTTGCTCGTCGCTCAGTGCTATAGACAGTTTTAAATAAGCAGGAAAACGAATTTTATTATCGTGATCTTCTGAGTCACTTTGCTTGATCGCCTTATCATTGCGCCAACGTAATTGGATGACTTGATAGGGATTGTCTTTACGAATATCGTCTAGTGAAAAGCACTTATGTCGATGCACGACCAGACCATGACGGGATAAATGTCCAACGATAGGATCACCATAAATCGGATGGCAACAATTGGCAAAATCAAGCTCAACGCCTGAAGCATTGACGATCAGTTGCTGTGGTTGGGTCATGTCATCGATACGTTCTTGCGATTGGATATCACAGACTTCATCGCTAAACAAACGCGTGACCACGAGTTGCGGTAATAACGTACCGGAGCTTATTTGCTCAAATAGCGCTGATTTCTCAGTCAGTCCACGCCATTCTGTTAGATTCTTCCAGTCACTATCGGTTAGATCGTCCAAGCTTTTTTGATAAGTTTTCAGTGCGCGATCTAGTGCTTGTCTACCATGGTGCTGCTTATCAGCCGCCGATAAATCTTTGAACCAACGCAAAATCTCTACACGGGCTTTATTAGTAACCACAAACCCAAGCCATTCTGCTTTTGGCTCAGAATGGCTATTAACCTCGATTTCTACTAACTGTCCATTTTTGACTACCGTCCCAAGCTTGGCATGTTTTTTATCAATATTAGCGCCAACCGCGACATTGCCAACCATTGGACCAACAGCATAAGCAAAGTCTAGCGCAGTCGCACCTTGTGGCAACTCATAAGCGCGACCTTGCGGGCTATAACAGATGATTTTACTAGAATGCAGGTAATCCATCAGCTCATTAATGGTCGATACCGCGGCGGCAAAATCAGGGTTGCCTTCGTTTAAACAGTCCTCATCGACCAAATCTTTCATATTGCGTAATGACGCCTGAATGACTGATTGACTGACATCAGAGGCATGCTCTGCACCAATAACCCCAAGCCTTGCAGCACTTTGCATCTGCTTAGTCAAAATCGTTACTTTAACAAAATCATTGTCGCGCTCGTAGATAAGCGTCAGCGATTGATTGCCGCCAGGTAAAGGTCTGCGGATATTGTCCGCGATATGACTGTCCGCAATTTGATATTTTTTAATGAGATAGTAGGCAAGTTTGTCACAAGCTTCGATATTGTCTAGCACAATCTCAAACGCGTAATGGCGTAGCAGTGCATTAATCTCGCCGCGATTACGGAAAAATTGCCGGAAGATAACCACGCGATTGTCTAAGACTTTAACCATGCCATCAAGATCAAGATTATTGAGAACAATACTCAAATAACGATGAATGGCTTCTCTCTGAAAATTGCGCCCAAGCCCATGTTGTAGCAATTTATCAGAGATCTTGTTATACATCTCAGAGTTAAGATTGCGATAACAAAGTACCTCGATATAATCAGCAATATCGTTGAGACCCATGAGCCGTGCAAAGGGCACATAAAAGTCTAAAGTTTCTTGAGCGGTGGTACGTTGTTTTTCAGGACGTACCGCATCTAGGGTCGACATATTGTGCAAACGGTCAGCAAGCTTGATAATCAATACACGTGGGTCTGCGAGGGTAGCCGTCAGGATTTTATGAAAGGTCGCCGCTTTATTTTCTTGTTTATTATGCGTCGATGATTTTAATTTGGTCACACCATCGACCAGCCTAGAAACCACTTTGCCATAACGCTGCTCTATCTGCTCATCGCTCACTTCCGTATCTTCAACCGTATCATGCAAAATTGCCGCAATGATGGTATCTCGATCTAAGCGAAAGCCGGCTAGTATCTCAGCGACCGCAATCGGATGCGTGATATAAGGCTCTCCTGACTTGCGCTTGTCTTTAATATGCGCAACATCACCGAACTCACAGGCATCAACAATATCACGGCGTTCAGCGCCCGTGAGGTAACCTACTGAACGCAGCAGATTATATTGAGCGTCATCAACTAACGGATGACTGAGTTTGGGCAAGTTTTGAATCATAAAGTCACGATCCTATGTTCTTTTACCTGCTTAAATGATGATTTAGCAAGGTAAAGAATGGCTGAATAAGTGCTGAGCTATTAATATAGAGCTTAAGAATAAAGCTGAAAAATGGGCAGACTACCCTCTAATTAATCGTAAATCGCCGCCAATGTCAACCGCTAAGCAATAAGCTAATGTAAAAACTGGAGAATTCTTACTTAAGGTGAGGTTTTAAAAGCCAAACGGCTACTAAAACAGTAAAGCCAGTATCATTACAACCAAAAAACCACAGCCTATGCTGTGGTCTCTATCGTCAGTCAATACTCGTATGCTTGCTAAATTCATACTTTTTACGGTAATTTATTAGAAGCTATGATCGCCTGACAATGCTAGATCTAACGAGCTAGTAGCAAAGTTATGCTCTGGCTGATTTAAAATATCACGGGTAATTTTACCAGCAGCGATTTCACGTAATGCCAATACTGTTGGCTTGTCGTTATCAACATCAACCAACGGCTCTGCGATGCCTTTAGCCAACTGACGTGCGCGCTTGCTTGCGACCAGAACCAGCTCAAAGCGATTATCAACATTATCCAAACAATCTTCAATCGTCACTCGTGCCATAAATAGCTACCTCGGTTGTTTTTACTGGTTGCGAGCATGGCGCGCCACTCAATAAAAATAATATCAAAAATATAAAAGGGGATAGCTAGACATTATAGCATTTTTTTGCTTGCAGGCGTAATTGCTTTTTGCTTGTCTGCTGATAACTATTTTCAAGATGAAGCATTAAGGCAAATCAACGCCACATTTACTCGTCTACTGTATTGTTAAGTAGATTGGTAATCGTGCGCTGATAACGCTGCTGTTGACGCTTTAGAGTCTGTCTATCGGCAACGATAATTGCTTTAAGCTCAGTTAAAGCAACCTCAAAACTGTCATTAATAATGACATAGTCAAAATTGACGTACTGCGCCATCTCATTAACAGCACCAGCCAAACGCTGCTCTATCACCTCCATACTGTCCTGTCCACGCGTTGATAAGCGTTGACGTAAAGTGGCGATACTTGGCGGTAAAATAAAAATCATGATGGCATCAGTAAAGATTTTTTTGACTTGCAGCGCGCCTTGCCAATCAATCTCCAAAATTACATCGACACCAGCGTCCAGTTGCGCGCGTACACTTTGCTCTGAGGTGCCATAATAATTGCCAAACACTTCGGCATGTTCTAAAAACTGACTTTCACTGATGGCAGTCACAAACTTATCAACGTCAGTAAAATGATAATGATGACCATCAATCTCGCCTGGGCGCGGCTCACGAGTGGTATGTGAGACACTGACAGTCAAGTCATTGGTGGTGGCAAGTAGCTGCTTAACCAAGGAGGTCTTGCCTGTGCCAGAAGCGGCAGTGATAATAAATAATGAACCTGTCATACAGTGTGTCCTAGTGAATTGTGTCTTGATAAATAAACAAAAGTATTCGAATTAATATAAAAGGCTGGTAAAAAGAAAAAACACCATCATCTATGGTGGTAAAAATATTAATCGATGCCTCATTATAAACTGCTTTAAAAGCAAATTATGCTAAAGTAGGGTATCGTTTTTATCCCAACTTTTGAATAAAAGTTTCGGTGGCTTAAGCTTTAAGCCTAGGCTTTTATATAAATTATCTAATGATAGGTCTTCTTATGCAAATTTATCTTGCCAATCCACGTGGATTTTGTGCTGGTGTGGATCGCGCGATTGCGATTGTCAACGAAGCACTGTTACGTTTTGAGCCACCCATTTATGT
>Ga0098068_1001138_pt1 | contig 9836 bp, 8 predicted proteins | sample 26BtaG_FD_75059 | JGI IMG/M metagenome (GOLD analysis project Ga0098068, IMG submission 75059) | Marine viral communities from Cariaco Basin, Caribbean Sea - 26B_WHOI_OMZ_CsCl | ecosystem: Environmental > Aquatic > Marine > Oceanic | place: Caribbean Sea: Cariaco Basin | collected 2014-11-09 | reverse complement strand
GCTGTGCTGGCGATTATTGTCGGTATTGCTGCCCCTAGTATCAGTACACAACTTGCGAATCAGCGCGTGAAATCAACGACTGCCACGCTCATTAACGCGTTAAAAGAAGCGAAAGCTGAAAGTCTCATCCGTCGGCAAAACGTTCGTGTTGTGTACAACCAAGCCAATCCTTCTAGAGCTATTACTATATTAGATGCTAATAATGTTTCTCTATCTACTTATACCATCAATAGTCAAAGTACTATAGATGTTACCCCGATATCAGTAGCTACTGTTACCTTTCAGCCGAACAAGACAATTGATATTGAGGGTATTGTGTACTCTATCTGTGACAACGCTTCTAGTAACGAGACAGCTAGGCAAGTGCGCGTTAGTAAGATTGCTAATATCAGCACGATGGCTACTGGGAGCTGCTAATGAGCGTTAGATCTACACAGATAGGCGTAGGGTTGATTGAAGTTATGGTTGCTCTGTTGTTGTTAACAGTGGCAGTGCTTGGTTATAGTGCTTTACAGGGACAAGCTATCAAAGCCACTAACGAATCGCTTGAACGTTCTCAGTCTTTAGTAATGATGCGTAATATAGCAGAAAAAATTCATGCCAACCCTGCTGCTATCGAGGAATACGCTACTGGGCTCAATAATCCATCCATCGCTCCTAGTAATAAATGTGGTTTAGATGGTAGCGTAGTACCTACACTATGCACACCAACACAGCTAGCAGAAGCTGAGACCTTTAGACTGAGAACAGAGTTGCAGGATTATGACTTTCAAATACAGATGCATCCTTGTCCCAATACGGGTGGTACAGGGGCTGGTGCAGCGAGCAGTATTATGTACTCTTATTGTTTGATATCAGCATGGGGGGATACGACACCTACCATCGGTACTGATAGCGATACGGACTGTCTAACAGAACGGGTGGTTGATGGGGATAACGTAGAAGAAGCGGGTGGTAGTTACCACCCCAAATCTACATGTATGATGATGGAGATATGATATGAAGTTAAAAGATCATAAACTTAAAACTCTTCATGTACCTCCTCATATTGTTAATCTTAAGAGTTTTAAGGATTTTGGAGCAAATAAAGGTTTCACCTTAGTTGAGCTTATGATTGCATTAGTGTTGGGTCTTCTGATCTCAGCTGCTGCACTACAAATATTCTATACCAGTTCAGTAAATAGTCGTCGTCAGGAAGCTAGCTCACAAATACAAGACAATGCTATTTTTGGTTTTTCTCAGCTACAGCAGCATTTAAGGCGTACTAATTACGGCGCCAAGCCAACAAGTACTCGTGACGAGTACTTCATGAATCATTTAACTCCACAAGGAGGAGTGGTGCTTACTGCATCAAACGGCACTTCAGGCAGATGGCTAGATGGGAACTTATCTGGCTTAGTTTTGAATAGTACAGCTGTTCCAAGTGACTTATTGTCAAGGAATTCAGCTGCTAATAGTCTAAGTAACCTAAACGATGTTACCAACAGTGATCAGTTGACCATTCAATATCAATCAGGTCGAGAGAATTTATTTGATTGTGAAGGTACGGCTATACCAGAAGGTTTTTATGTGATTGAACGTTATTTTGTCCGTATAGATGAGACAGTAACGCCAAATGCGTTAGGTTTAGCGTGTGCTTCGGCTATTTATGATTATAATGAAGCTACAGCTGGGAGTGCTACTGGTCTTGATATCGCAAGCTACACTGATCCTGACGATGGTACTAAAGCTAATAATCTTTCTAGTAACGGCACGATAATTATGTCTAACATTGATTATTTTAGAGTGCTATTAGGCGTGTCAGACAGTACAGGGTTTGCCACTTATCCTGATCGAGCAAATGTCGCTTACATGCCAATACCCGCAACTGGCAGCTTGGCAACAGATCAGCGTATTGTGAGCTTACAGGTAGGTATATTATCACGCTCCGACAACCCAACAGCGACTCCGCAATCCAACAGTGACTTGCGCTTTAATATCCTCGATAAAAAAGATGCAACGCTCGATACAGATGCTATTGCAGGCCCTACCTATTTACGCAGCGTCTATGAGACTACCGTACTATTACGTAATGCAAGAGGTGGGTTATGATAAAGCGATCTTCTATAAGCTATCCTACGTCCTCTCTTAGTAGCGGTCATAGTCAATCAGGCGCCGTACTGATCGTTGTGTTGTTTGTTCTCCTACTCATTATGATAGTGGGCACGATTGCGGTTAAGCAAAGTACAACAGACTTAAAAGTTTCAACTGCAGATCAAGTCAACAAACTTTTGTTTCAAGCAAATGATGCAGCTTTGATGAAGGTAGAAAAAGAAGATCGTATCTTGAGTGAGCGTAGAGGTAACGTCGATACTCTCAAAGGTTATATGTCTAGCACACAACGAGAAGGACGCGAAGTCAGCTTTTGTGTTAGACCACGTAGTACGAGATTATTCAGCATTCTTGAAATCAGTGAGCGCACTAAAAATAATGCCCAAGTAGCTGATAAAAATAATGGTTATTGCAACCCAAATGATAGCAATGACTATGTTAGTGAAGGCCGTGTCATTACACAAATGACATTTGCACGACCTATCGCTACGAACGATGAAGGTGTGTTTATTAATGAAGTTGAAAGCACATTGTCTAATGACTTTGAAAAGCCAGAAACGGGTGGAAATGTCACGATTGAATGTACGACTTTTATAGGGTATGTGACATCAGTGATACCTGCGCTATCCAACGCACCACTAGGCGATGCAGATAGTAATGGTACTGCGACCGTAGCAGGGTGCTTAAAGCAGCCACGTACAGGCACTAACACAGTAGATAGTTGTCTGACAGCGTTAGGTGTACCATTTCAAACTCAGCAACAAACGTATCTGAATCAGCCTGTCGGTGTCGCATGTATTTCCGGAATCTAAGAAAAAATACATAGTTAAATGTTTAATAGTTATAGACCGACTGACAGTTGTGGTAGTTCACAACACAATCAAAATTACATGGGTGGTTACTATGAAAGTACTAAATACTAAAGCACAAAGTATATCCCACCCTTATATCAAAGGTTGGTCGATAAAACTATTGTCAACCTTAGTATTAGGATGTATGGCAAGCAGTGCTGGGCATACGACGGATCTTGAGATTTATCAAGGGGCGACCTATGGTAATGCCTCTATCATGATGATGCTAGATAACTCAGGAAGTATGGATCCTAGGAGTATTAGTGAAGACTATACCGGTAGAGGGTTCAATGTGGTCAGAACTACTGATGGAAGGTACTACTGTAATTATGATGGCTGGTATGTTAGTAATCCGGTTTCTACCGAAAGCATAACTCAAAGAATGTATGACGACAACGGTAATCTAACTCCTAGTAGCTTAGCGTCCAATACGAAGACGTACAGTAGGACATATTGTATGGCAGGTGGTCAAAGGTACTATGATCGTATATCACGGTTAAAAATGGCCCTCATTCCTATGTTTGCTAACCCAAAAAGTGACCAAGCATTTGGTAAAGACGTTGATCTTAGTAAATACAAAATTGGACTAGGAAGCTTCTTTTTTCAATCTTCTAACGAAGGTGGAGGTAAGATTGAAGCGCCAGTATTAGATTTAACGCTTGCCAATAGACAAAAAATTATTGACACAATTATTGGGCTAAATCCGGAAACCAATACACCAATAGCCAATGCTTATGCTGAAGCAGGCGCTTATATGCTGGGTACGCGTACCTACAGTTTAGAGAACGAAGCTAGATATGTAGAAGCTGGATACTATATTAAGAATGGCAGTAGGTACGACCTATATGAGTGTAAAGGAACCAGTTCAGGCTTAAATACGGCTGCTGGTTTTAAGCGTTATGAATGTAATGCTGGTTATACTAGACGCCAGAATGATGTTAAATTTAATGATTTAAATCCTAGTTATTATTTAGGGATAAATAATTCTGACTATAGATATGATTTAAGCAATGGGGGTTATTATTATAAAAAGGTCACAAAAGATTGGCCAGATTATAGATATAGCGGTTTCGAGCGTTCAGCAGATAGTACTAAAAAACAACCAGATAAATTAACCTACCAGTCTCCACTTAGCGATGAAGCAACCCAGTGTGATGGTTATGGCATTTACTTTTTGACTGATGGCGTACCTAACAATGCTAATAATGCTACTAAAGACCTAATGAACAGAAGCTTGGCAGGAGGTTCGGTAGGCATGGGGGCCTCCTGTAATTCTGACTTAGCGAATACAACTAGTGATTCTGGTTGGGAATGTGTTGGGGAATACGCTAAAGCTTTATACAGCAAAGAAAATGCTAAAAATAACATTATCGCGACAGCGACGGTAGGCTTTGGTAATGTGTTTAAACAGCTTACCGCACAAGGAAAGGTTACCAAAAACATCACGCGACCTAGCGGTGCTGTTGAAACTGTACAGGTGTATCAGTGCGATGCTGCTGGTATCAGCCAAGATGCCAAAAACCTATGTAAACTTGGTGAAAAAGGGGAAGGCTATGGTGAAGGGGGCTTTTATTACACAGAAGAATCAGTAGATATTGCCAATAGCGTGCGCAAATTTATCGAAGATGTGAGTAGAGCAGAGATTGATCCGATATCAGCAGGTACAATGTCTGTACCACTGGATAGCTTAGGAGGCTTAAGATCACGTCAATACGCTTATCTGCCTATTCTTGAGCCGATTCCTAGATCACCACTATTATGGAATGGTAACCTAAAAAAATATAAAGTTCAAAATAGTACTTTAACGGGTGGTGATGGTAATTTTGTATTTGCTGATAATACAGGACTCTTTGCAAAAAACACTCATGATTTATGGAATACCATTGTTGATGATACTCGTCCCGATACTCTAAGACCAGACAGAGGAGCACCGCAAGTTGGTGGTGCTTATCAAAAAATATTTGAGAATGCAGTGTCACCTACTATTGGGGATAGAAACTTATTTGTCGATAATGGTAGCAACCTAACCAGCTTAAAAGTGAGCGCAGATAAAAAGCCAATAAATTTTAATAGTTTAACAGCGTACGGTAACGATCAAAAACGTACATTATTACACTTCATGGGGTATAGCGAGCCAGCAACTACCACGGTAACCGATGGCAAACCCCTGACTTCTACGCAAGATAAATGGTTAAAAAATATTGGTGGCGTTCTGCATTCTATACCGCAGCTCATCACGCAAAAAGTAAACGTCGATGCTTCAGGTCAGTTTGATACTAGTAGTCGAAAGGACTATGTCATCTATGGCTCTATGGATGGCGCGCTACATATGCTAGATGATAGCACTGGTAAAGAAACCTTCACTTTTATACCTAAACAAATACTAGACTTACAGCCTGATGCACTGACAGGAAATGGGACGGCCAAAGATGGTAGCTATCCTTATGGTGTCGATGCTCCTTGGTTAACTTATGTCTCATACACCACAAAGTCTACAACAACTGGTGCAGGCGTGACTGCACAAACCACCAATACTTATGAGGCTGACCAAAGCTTTGCTTTAGGGGGTCTGCGTATGGGCGGATCGATGTACTACGCTTTAGATGTGTCAGACGTAACTAAACCTAAAATTATTTATGGTGTGGGCTCTAACTATGCTAATCGCCTAAAGGGAGATAATGTAATTTTGGGTGGTACTAAAAACAATACGACAGGCACAGCGACAGATGAACAAAAAGCCTTTGCAAGAATGGGGCAATCATGGGGTAAGCCAACACTTGGATATGTAAAAAGTGGCGGTAAAAAGGTAATGGTTAGCTTCCTACCTGGTGGCTATGATGCGTGCTATGAAAATCCAAAGTTTAAGCTAGCAACAACTGTCAATACAAGTGACGCTTGCAGCAAAACTACTGCCCAGGGTAATGCCGTATATATGGTACAAGTAGGACAAGTTAAAACCAAATCTAATCAAGAAGAGACGGTAGATACTACTAGTGATAATGGCAAGCTACTCTGGTGGGCAAATAATCAAGGCAGTTCAAGTGACAGTACTTCTCGCTCTTCTTCATTGCAGTACTCAAAATCTGCTGACCTAAAACACAGTGTGGTCACCCAGGTAAGAGCCTTGGATCGTAATTATGATGGCCTGATAGATCATCTTTATTTTGCTGATTTAGGCGGACAAGTGTGGCGCGTCGATATCAACAATAATAAAGACACCGATAACTTCAAGGTCGATCGTGTGGTCAAAGTGTTGGACGTGAGCAATCAAGTCGGTACTGATGATGCGCCACCACGTTTTTATGAGCGCCCGTTAGTTACTTTTTCTAACGGCATGTACGCTTATAAAGACGCTGATAAAATTGATGGCACTTATAATGGCGTACAAGCAATGATAACCGTGGGTACAGGAGATCGTAGTAATCCTGTGACGGCAGAAAGAAGTGTACCTAACGCCCTTTATTCTGTTATAGACAAAGACGTGGTTCGTACTGATCTATTTCATTACGGCACAGATGCAGCGCCACCCGTGGTTTTACGTACACCAGTCGTTAAAGTAGCAGGAACAACGGATAGAAACGACAAACTTCAAGAGCTAAAATTCAGTAGTGCAGATGTAGGCACAACGGGTATAAAAAATAGAATGCAGAATAACGTCGTTCAAGGTTGGTATATGCCATTTACTACCTGGTTAGGAGCTGATGCTGGCGTCAGTGGTAAATACAAAATCAAGATGTTCAATGAACCAGATGCAATTGCTGGCGTGTTGATTTCTTCTTCTTTTAACCCTGATGAAGGGCAAGAGATCAAAGCATGTAGTGCAGGCGTTAGAGGGTCAACTCAACGCGAACGTACTTGTTTGCCTTATGGTACCTGCCTAGATGCCTCAGGAAATGATGTGGTAACAGGCCGCTCAACCTTTAACGCAGGTTCTGGTATTGTGGATAATATTATCAGTCAATATAACGACACTACTATCTTTGGTAGTTTGGTAAATCGTTGCGAAGGCGATGACTGCAAGCCTAAACTCATCTGTCCAAATGGCAACTGTTTACCTGTCCCTCCTACCTGTACGGGTCCAGACTGCGGGGTTAACAGTGGTATTAACGTTGATAAACGTATCAATCCATTAAGCTGGATGGAACAATAAGTGGGAATGTACATTACTCGTCCCTCATGTAGACACTCGGGCTTCACGCTTATGGAGCTGATGATTGTCGTGGCTATTATTGCTATTTTGGCAGCTATCGCTGTACCGAGCTATCGCGCTTATATCATTCGCAATGCAGAGGCAGATGCGCAGCGTAAAATGCTAATGTTGTCGAATGAACTTGAGCAGTGGCGTGCCAAGGCTTTAACTTACAAAGGTTTTGAACCACAAACTGATACTATTGCAGCTACCACAGGGGCTATCAACCTACCGGCGAATAACCCACGCTATGTTATTAGACTTGGTCACATTGCCGGTAGTCCTCCGGCATTTAGTCCTTTGAATGAAGGTAGTGAGCGTGCGATGGGCTGGGTTATGATGGCGACTCCAGTTAATTTGGCAGGGGCAGATAACTTCATGATCAATAGCCAAGGGGCACGATGCGCAAATAATGTCAGTTTTAACATTACTGATACCGATTGTGGGACAGGAGCAACGACGTGGTGACACTATTATCTAGTACAAAAAATGCGTCATTTAGAGCAGACGATTACCAGACAGGCTTTACTCTGATAGAGCTTATGATTGTAGTGGCCATCATCGGTATCTTAGCAGCGATTGCTTACCCCAGCTATCAAGGCTATGTTGAGAGAACCAATCGTGCGGATATGATGGCAGAGATGCAGCAAATCGCCACTCGTATCGAGTCCAATAAAATAAACTACAAGCGCTACGATAGGATACCCTTGACTGCGGTACTGTCAGGAACGCCTGCTGCCGATGGTAGCGTGAGTTTTCCTAGTTCGGGAACTGGGCTATATACAGTGATAGTAGGTACAGGGACATGGGGAGAGACAGACTGGGCGACAAGTACGGATACCTTGGGAGGGCGTGACTGGACAATTATAGCCACACCTGTGACAGGTCAGCGCATGGTAGATGATGGCAGCCTGACTTTAGATAGTCAAGGCGAGAGATGCCGCATTGTAGGCACGGTCAAAAACTGCGGTACTGGCGATGAATGGCAGTGACACCAGTAAGCCATAATACAGCTAGGATTAACTGACAAAAAATGTCATTCTCTATTACTAACCACTGTTAAAGACACGTCAATTGACAATTTTTAGTATCGTAAACGTAACAGTTAGTGTCAGTAGATATCATTAAGGTCAATGGCTATCTAAAAATATTGATAATAATCGCACACTTAGCAGAAACGCCTATTGTGAATGATGATTTTGGCACGTTATATGCAATATTTACAATAAGAAAAAATCACATTTATAACGGGCAGTCAGATATCCACTCTACTGTCGTATTATTCCAAAGGACAAGTCTATGAACGCTCAAAAAGGTTTTACCTTAATCGAACTAATGATCGTGGTTGCTATTATCGGTATCTTAGCTGCTATCGCTATTCCTGCTTATCAGAATTATACTGCAAAATCCCAAGTAACTGTAGGTCTAGCTGATATTAGTGGTGGAAAAACCAATACCGAAGTTCAGCTATCTGAAGGTATTGATAGTGCTGGTCTGAAGACTCCAGCAGCAGTTGGTTTGTCAAAAGAAACAGGAGCATGTTCAGAAATAAGAGTTGACGTTGCTCAGAATGGTAATTCTACAATTCAGTGTGAGCTTCAAGGTAGCAGTCGCATTAATGGGAAATTTATTCAATTAATACGTACTCCTGACTCTGACGCTGTTGCAGCCGATCCAGATGTTGTAGGAGATGAAGGTTCTGATGCTAGTGTAGGTAAATGGGATTGCGAAACTAGTGTAGCTGGTGAATTAGCACCTAAAAATTGTAAAGCTGGTCAAACTATAACTGCGTTATCTTAATATATGAGTAAGCGTAGGCTGGTCTTTAAACCCATACTCTGCGAGGTTAAAAAACCAATCTACAAAACCGCTTAATTAATACCAAAAACCAAACGTTATGTTTGGTTTTTTTTGATCTGAAATAAGTTCAACTGGCACACTCTCTGCACTATCGTCGGTAGACCCATTATCGACGATAATTCTATGAAACCCCGCCCGCCACCTGTCCAAAATTGTCATTTACGACGTCGTATAGCCATTCAGTCTGGCTATACTCTGATAGAGCTAATGATAGCCGTTGCTATCATCGGTATTTTGGCAGCGACAGCGACTGTCAGCTACCAAGTACAGCTAAGAAAGACCCAAGTAATGACCGTTTATCAAGAGATTAATCACTTTCGTCTGCCGTATCAGATACTGATTGACAACGGCGCAGGGGTGACAGATTTTAGTCCTCGTGGGCTAAATATGCCAGTCCAGACCAAATATTGTCAGTTTACAGTCGCAGATCCCATTGCGGGCAGTACTACGACAAACGCCATCATTTGTAAGATTCAAAATTTATCTTATATCCAAGGTCAATCTTTGAGCCTTGATCGAAATGCCGATGGATCGTGGCAGTGCCGACCATCTGCAGGAATTCCAAAAGCCTATCTACCGAAAGAATGCCAATAATATTTTTAAATTTTAAACAGTAAAAAACCACCTAACCGCATATTGCCGTTAGGTGGTTTTCTTTATTTTGATACTTTAAGCAGTTTTAAAGAGCTACCTACTTCTCCAAGTACTGAATCTTACCTTCCACACCATCCCACTTTTCCGCTTCTGGCAGTTGCTCTTTCATCTCGGTGATGTTGGGCCATTTTTGCGCCAGCTCTTCATTTAGCTGGGTAAACACCTCTTGTCCTTTTGGCACTTCATCTTCT
>Ga0098068_1001135_pt1 | contig 9844 bp, 10 predicted proteins | sample 26BtaG_FD_75059 | JGI IMG/M metagenome (GOLD analysis project Ga0098068, IMG submission 75059) | Marine viral communities from Cariaco Basin, Caribbean Sea - 26B_WHOI_OMZ_CsCl | ecosystem: Environmental > Aquatic > Marine > Oceanic | place: Caribbean Sea: Cariaco Basin | collected 2014-11-09 | reverse complement strand
TAAACCAAAATACTCTTTTTTAAAATCAATACCTTTTGTTTTATGCAAATTAAAATACCCATAAAAATATCATTATCATTAAAAAAGATATTATATAAACTAATAATAAAGTTACATCTAAAGTAAAATCATTCTTATACCAACCAAAAGGACTAAACTGTGTGAAACCACTAGGGTTCCTTATACAAAACCAAAGATTATCCAAAAAACTTGCCTCTGAAAAATCAAGCATAATATCCTTTGTTGAATAACCAGAAGTATGTTTTAATTCATGGATTACAACAGAACTACAATATTTAGGGTATTTTAAAATATTCTCATTTAAGATTATTGTTTTTCCTATCCTACTAGCAATACCCCAATTAACAAAATCAACTTTCAAACCTTGACAGCCTATAAGAGTTTTTATTTCTGTCTTTGATAAGCTATTATCCATATTCATAAGGACACACCTTTACGCCTACACGAAACAAGAGAAAACCTAATATTAACATAACCCACATTTGCGTATATGATATATTATCCATTACTGCTTCCCAATATGACCTTTCCATCTCTTGTTTGAACTCAACAGGATTACTTTCTGATACCATTTTATTATATTCTACTGCCTCTATTATAGCTGGACGTTCTTCCTGATTCATATATTTCCCCATTAATTGCATATTATTATAACCTAAATAGATTTTACTACTTGCAAAGAAAATTATAAAAACACAAAATATAAAAACAAAAATATCAGTAATCTTGAAACCCTTACCTTTTAGCTTATACATATTTTTATAACTATGCACCATCCAAATCCAAGCAAGAATAATAAAACTATAAAATATTATTGAACTGATTATCCAAAACCAAAAACCATAACGTAAAAAGATAGGATTTGTCTCTAACACAGACATACCTTTAGTAAATAAAATAAGGGTTGTGACATCATCAAATAAAATGCCTAGTAATATTGCAAATACCCCTACTATAACTATCATTTTCTGTGTGCACCTACTGCTTTCATAGCATCTTTAACTGAAACGGCATATTTTGCATCATCACTACAAACAAAACATTTCTTATCTTCTACTGCCTTATATACACCCGAATCAATACTTTTCTTATATGCTACATCTATATCTTCATCTGTTGTTTTTGCTATCTGTTTCTTAATACAAGCCTCACATAATGCTAATCCACCACCTTTCCTAAGTCTTTTTAACTCTTTCATTAATTTAAACGGATTCATTTTTTACCCCCTTTCATTGTTCTCCATACTTGATTTTGAACCATGAAAACATTTAACGCTATAAAGCATATAAAAGCCCATACAGGCTCGTTTTTTAATAACAAGATAATCGACACTATAACTAAAAACACATTGAAAAGGAAGGTATACGTGCCATATAACGTATTCCATATCTTATCAGCTAACATGAAACCCGCTTCAGTCAAATCAACATACTTATCAAGAATACCTTGTGCTACCTTCTCCCCAACTTTTTTCTTATCTTTAGATTTGATTATCTTTTTTGCACTCATACCAATCATATTCTTTAACACCATTAAGATTATGAAAGCTATAAAGATAATATACACAGTTTTATTCCTTGTTAGACCAGCACCCAAAGCTAAACCTATAACAAAAGGTAAAATCTGTTTTATAAACCCAGGTATTTTCATTTTATACCACCGACAACATAACCCTTATCAATCTTTTCTAGCTTTAAATCCCCTTTCTTAAAGGTTTCTTTAGTATCCCAATACTCAATACTATGTGCTCCTTTTGGTTCAGATTCAGACATTCTAACTAACATTTTTCTTCTTTGTAACCCAGCCATTATCATCATTTGAACAAGAGTACATAAATTAACAACTTTATCAAAATAATTTCTACTACGAAAACTAGGATAATATTTCATGTTATATATCGAACTTTGGATTTCAGCAACCTTTTCCATTAAAGCTAAAGATAATGTGGTTTTCTTAAAAGGGATAGTTTCAAACAAATAAAAAGTGTTAATAAAAAGTGTGTCAATAGTTGCCTGATATTGTAACAAATATTCATAATGGGGTGAACTTTTAACCTGATTACCCATCATATTACATTGAAAGATACAATTCTGAAGGATTTTATTAAAATCCTTACTCAGATGTGTATCTGTCTGCATATTTGTTGTATTAGGTTGCATTTTTATCCAATAGGGGTACTATTAAACACTTGGGCTACGTTTGTAGCCGAACATTTTGCTGCTTGAACCATAGCTTGACAATCTTCTGGTGACATTGAACCTTTAAACGCCTTCTGTAATATGAAAACAGCTATTGCACCAACAATCAACAAGATTACAATACTCATTAAAGCCATAGGGGCAGCTTTCATTAATTTACTAAACTTATTAAGTTCACCTTGAACTTGAGCATCAATGAAAGTAGGGTCCAAATTAAAAGGAAACATATTCTGTAACTCATGGATTTTATAAGTTTTATAAGGTTTAACATCAATACTGATTTCATCCTCTATACCAGCTTTAATATTCTTCATTAGATTTAATACATCATCAACATCAGTTATCTTATATCCTTTCTCTCTTAACTCCTGAATAATACAAGGATACTCTAATTTCTGTGTTGCTGCAAAATCACGAAAAGCAAAATAAATAGGAATCTTTGTTTTACCTTCTAAAGTATGAGAATTTTCTGTTAAAGCATAAATACCCTCTTTCTTAACATGAGCACCACCATAACGTCTTTTAAAAGTTTTAAAATGACCTATGCTATCTTTACCAACAAGATAAATTATTGGACATTTTAATAAAGAAGCTTTAAGAAAGGGCATGGCTGGAGTTTTCATAAAAATGAAAACAAGAAGTAAACCCATTAAAGCAATCATACTATAAAGTATTATAAATATCGTCATTACATCCATATTCTATTCACCCCATAATTATGCGAAAAATCTACCTAACGACCCCATAACTCCACTACGTCTACTCATTGGTGCTCCACCAGCACCCTGTATACTTTGTGTAACAGAAGCAGCTTGTAAAGTTCTCTCATTATTCTTCCATTTATCAATACCTACTGCCCTCTTAAAATCAGCATATAGTAACATAGATAACATATTCATCTGTTGTCTATCATTAAATGTATATTTATGTTTAGGTCTAGCCATAATATGACCGACATTAATCATATTTTTTAGAAAATATAAATCTTTTTCATCATCCTTATCAAAGAAGCCCAGTTTAATACTCTTTGTCGTTAAACCCCAGAATTGTTTTTTAATTTGTTCAGGCAAATTCTCTTCACGATTATATTCTTGGATAACTCTTAAATCATTAGACCTAGCAAACATATCTTGGTCCTGTTCACCAGCCATCATCTGTGGCTGGACATTTTCTGGTAAATATTCACCCCCTTGTCCAGGTGATACCTGTGCGTCTACTTCATACGTCTGGATTCTCTCCACCCCCTCTTCCTAGAATTTTGTTCGATAATGAAGCAAACAAGATTATAATAGCCATCAAAACTATACTAACTAAACCCATACCCCAATTCAAATATGCTAAACCCTGATTAGAAACCTCATAAGATTCACAAGTCGCCGTCGAAGTCGTTGCATTTAAAACATAATCAGCGGTTGTTTGATTTATATAACAATAAGTATAATCATACTGGACAGCAGTCAAAGCAAGAGAGAAAAACATTATAGCACCGACAGTGACAAACAAGATTTTGTTTAATAATGGAATGTTCTCATCATTCTCTTTACCTTTAAAAGGAATTATACCTAATGCTAAAAAAACAAATGCAATTATTTCCAACACAATTAAGATTTCTATTAACATTTTATGACCACATCCTTTCTATTATTAAATCTATATATAAACTTTTTGGTTTATATTGTTACATTTTGCCAAACTAACCACCTTGATACGACATCTAAATCTGCCCATTTCTTATCAACAATATCATAATTCTTATTATAATAAATGTTATGCTCAGGTTCAATTGAAATATTATAACCATTGCTTCCAGTAGCATTACGTTTCTCTAAAGGAACAAACATAAACGAACAGTTGTTACCTTCAAATGCTTCTAACTCAGTAAAATAATTGTTGGTATTACTGCTAGTATAACTATCCCTTATACCATTAAGATACACCCTTATATATTTTACGGATTGAGGCTCGAAAAACATCTCTTTTCCAACATAATGTGTAGCACCAGTAAGCCAGAAATCATCAGTAGCATTATAAACTGTTGTCCAACTAACATAATCATCGCTTACAGCAACAGACAAGTTCTGGGTATGATAATTGTATTGAAATCTATCAGTCCAAACAATTTTTCCAATATTATATGTCTCAGACAAGTTTAATTGTATCCATTTTCCAACACCAGAATCAATGTTACCATAATCACTAGATAATTGATTGAATTTCCTATCTGTAGTAGAAGAACGTAAACCATCAGTTAATCTTTGACCATTAGTTACAGCACCACCAGTATTTTTTATAATATTAGTTTCACCTAAAGCAACATTAATATCATTATAACAGTATATCCTATTACCAACTAATTTTGTTTCTGGATCTTTCTTCATATAATCTGTCACTAAACTTAATTCATGTGAATAATTCAAGTTTAAACTTATTTCTGTATTGTTTATTAAATCATAATAAAGAACATAACCTTCGCTTTGGGGTATCAAGATTTCTTCATCACCATCACCATCAAAATCAACGTTTAACATATTAGCTGTGAAAAATTCATAACTCTGTTGTTCACGATATTTCCTTATCTCAAATTCTTCATAATGTTTAACTACAGAAGTCGTATCCCTGAAATAATCCACTACAACAATATCACCACTCATATAATATCCATTAACAAAATGACAAAAACCGTTCCTATCCTTAACACATTGAGGTTTACTATGAAACAAGTATTCACTATCTAAAAACGTTGTAGTAAAATAAGAAGTGTTAGTATTTTGTCTGGCAATATGTATTCCACCATAATAATCACCAGCAACAATATCTAAATCACCATCCCTATCTATATCAAGAACATCTAACATATCAGTATAATAAAAGTAACCCAAATCACCAGACCTCCAATTCCTTATAAAAGCTGTACCATTCCAACTTAAAATCTCAATATAACCATCAGTATTAGCAGTAACAACTTCAACAACACCATCTTCATCAATATCTAACACTTCAAGCTCAGTATAAAATGAACCGTAATCTGTAGCAAGGATGTGTTCTTCAATACTTGTACCAGAAGCATTAACCCATCTTAATCTACCACTACTATCACGCATTATGCTATCATTATCACCATCACCATCAATATCAGCACAAAATGGTTTTATACCATAAGAACTTGAACCGAAATCACTACTTTGATAAGCTAATGTTACTGTAATAGAAGGAGTACTGATATTATAAATTAACATATAGCCTGTATCTTCTACAGCAATGAATTCTGGTAAACCATCACCACCTTCAGGTAAAATATCGCACCAAACATTACTACCATGAAAGTAACCCCAATCACTACTTGTATATTTTGATTCATCAGTATCGCCATCCCAAGTTGAAATCATAACATAACCATTATAATCAGCAGTACCAACAAGCCAATGTGATTCATTATACTCATAAAATATTGGTTGAATACCATTATAAAATGTACCGTAATCAATATTACTTTCATCTAACCTACCACCACCACGCATTATACCTTCAAAATCGTAAATATCCCATTTCCCACTATATTCTGGTGCAAGAATCTTATTATTACCTGTTAAATTATAATACCAGGGTGCCCTTAATGAACCTAAATCATCAAGAACAGAAACCAAACTATACTGTTGAGGATTAACATAATCATAATGAATATCATACTCTTTTATACAAGGATAAAAACCAGTTTCATTACAAGTGCTACTAGTCTCAGTCATATTAAACTTACCAACCTTTATTGTTTCAGATTCAGATGTTGATTCACCACTAGTATTTGTATAATTTATAACAGCAAAAGCACCAGCGAAAGCAGTACCTAATCCTTGTATAATAAGACCATTTTTTAGTTTTATTGAGAAATTATTAACACCACCATGATTCCATGTTGAATTTAGTAAAGCCGTATCTGTAACATTTATAATCTCAGGATAATGTGAAGGACTACAAGTACAACTAACAGGTAAATTTGTATAATTCACTAGCCAAACATCGTTCAAATAAAATGATAAATTTGGTTGGTCACAAGTACCATAATAATAAAAACTTAAACTATAAACACTTTCAGCAGGAATATCTAACTGGAAATTGGTTGTTTCGTTCCTTTGTTCTGCGAATTCATAACCGTTACTGCATAAATCCTTTGTTGTTAAGAAATCTGTGCAATCTGTAAAAGGAGGTAAATCTTTAATACAAACAACCTGTGAAGTGTTCACACTCCAATCACCCCAATTATCATTATCATAATTGAAAGTATGAACCAAATTAGAATAATTGTCAGAACCTAATGTTGAATATGATTTTAAAACACTATCAGAATCATACAGTTCTATTAACTTTGTTTGATTATCACCAGTACCATTAGGTAAATCCATATAAAGCCACATCTTATTATATATCCCATGGTCTTCAATAACAGGCTGAACAGGATTAGTATAAACAGATAATGAAGCTGAAGCTAATTGTATCATCAAAATCATACAGAGTATTATTAAGATTGGTTTATTATCCATCGTGGTTCTACCTTTAAATATGACATAAACTCATCAGTTATATTATATTTTCTGTTATAATATACATCACGTTGTGTTGTTAAACCCATACTATAATTTGTTCCTATATTAGCATTACGAAGTTTTGATGGCATAAACATAAACGAACAATTGTTACCTTCGTATGCTTCTAACTCTGTGAAACGATTGTTTGTTGCAGAACTTGTATAATCATACCTTCGACCATTCATATAAATCCTGATATATTTAACTTGTTGTGGTTCAAAATAAATGTGATGACCTTCATGATGTTCAGCACCACCAAGCCAATAATCTTCAGTAGTGTTCCAAACGGTTGTCCATGTTGAATGGTCAAGACTTATAGCGATTGAAGTGTTCTGTGCGTGTACTGTTGAACTGTAATCACCAACCCAACGAAGTTTTCCAATGTTTCTTGGGTTTTCTAAAGTTAATTGTAACCATTTATCTACACCAGAAGTTATATAACCATAATTACTACTACCTTGTTCAAGATAAGTATTAACATCTGTTGAAAATATACCGTCTGTCAATCTTGTTGGTGAAACTGGTGTTCCATCATTCTTTGTTATATTCAATTCATTTAAAGCAACATTAACATCATTATAACAATACACCTTACCATCTATCAACCTTGTTTCAGGTTCTTTCTTCATATAATCACCAAACATAGTTATACCTCTTGAATAATTGAAATCTAAATCCATCATACTCTTGTTTATTAAATCAAAATAAAATATGAAACCTGAATCTGTAGGATATAATACTTCTTCATCACCGTCACCGTCAAAATCTTCATGTAAAGGTAAAGGTATATGGAAAGTGTTAGAATCAGCTTTACGATATTTCCTAAACAAACGTTCATTATATTCTTTTATAGGGAAAACATCTTCACCAAGATAATCCATTATTACTAAATCACCAGTAGCATAAAAACCGTTAATGAAATGACAGAAACCTTCCCTATCTTTTATACATTCTGGTCTAGTATAAGATAAATATGTTCCTTCAAAAACTCTATGAGAAGTGTAAGCTGATTGGCTTGTTTGTTCAATAAACCAAATTTCACCATAATAATCCATCACCATAATATCCAAATCACCATCTCTATCAAGGTCAAGAACATTCAAAATATCAACATAATAAAAATAACCCAAATCACCAGAAATCCATTCTCTAACAAAAGAAGTACCACTCCAATTTACAATCTCAACATAACCATCAGTATCAGTTATTATAAATTCCATAACACCATCATTGTCAATATCTTTAGCAACCAATAATGAATAAATACTACCATAATCTGTAGAAGGTGTATGTTCTTCAAAACCAGTACCAGAAGCGTTTATCCATCTTAATCTACCACTAACATCACGCATTATGCTATCATTATCACCATCACCATCAACATCAGTACAAAGAGGCTTTATACCCCATGAACTTGCACCGAAATCACTACTCTGATATGCTTGTGTCCAAGTGAAAGTCGGAGTACTTACATTATAAACTAACATATAACCACTATCTTCTACAGCAATGAATTCTGGCAAACCATCACCACCTTCAGGTAAAATGTCGCACCAAGTTCCAGCACCATGAAAGTAACCCCAATCACTACTTGTATAATTTATAAGATCTGTGTCACCATCCCACATACCAAGATTAACAAAACCATAATAATCTGTTGAACCAACCCAATAATGTGTACTATTATACTTATAAAACTGTGGAGTTAAACCATAATGCCATAAACCATAATCTTCGTTACTTTCATCTAACCTTGAACCTGCTCTCATTAGCCCTTCAAAATCCCATAAATCCCATTTAGCACTATATTCTGGTGCAAGTATCTTATTCTGCCCAGTAATATTATAAACAAATTCAGTCCTGAACGTGCCATAATCGTCTGTTACAGAAATTAAACTATACTGTTGAGGACTTGTATAATCATAATGAATATCATACTCTTTTTCACAAACATAATCTAAGAATGTTCTTTGACAGCTTGTATTCTTTTCTGTCATATTAAATTTGCCAACAGTAATATTCCTAGATTCTATTTCACCAGTAGCATTGGTAACATTTATTGTCCAATTTCCACCAACATCAACACCATCCTCAGAAACAAGAGTAACATTATCAAACGTGAAATAATTTCCAGCAACCATATTAGGCTGGTCAAAACCGAAAGATATAGCCATCGAAGTAACATCTAAAGGTAAAATGACTTTCTGTGATTCTAAATGCCAATCTTCATTAACTGTTCCAAGCGTGAAAGTTACACCACCAATAAAACTACCAGAAGAATTGTAATATTGAAAACCACTCATCCAACTTCCTAAAGTACCACTACAACTACTTAAATCAATATTATGTGCTGACCAGAAACTTAAATTATATTCTTTACCACCATCAACAGGGAAATTGTATGATTGTATTTCCCATGCTGTGTCTACATCACCACCCAATTTTGTTACGTTCACACAATATGTTCCTTCCTCACAACCACTTGCAACAACATCATTATCTGTTCTACCAAGATAATGTGATACTAACCAATATGTTACTGCACCAGTTTCAAAACCATTGTTTAAAATAGTATTATCATTATTATAATTGAAAGTGTAAAAACAATTACTAAGATTATTGGTTATATTACAAGCTGTTTTCTGAACACCATTATGAGATAAATTAATTAATGTAGCAGTATCAGTACTGTTTACATGAATCCATAATCTACTAGTTCGATTATCATCTTCAATAACAGGCTGAATAGGATTTATATTGATTGTTGCATAAACACAAGGGATTAATAATAAAACAATCAAGAACCATAATTTAACTATACCCATTCAAATCCCCTACCACCACTTTCAACCCTTCTGAATCATTATGCAGTATTAAACCATAGGATTTATTATATAAGAAATATGCTCCCCAAACCTCAGTATTATCGTGGCTTGTGTTAGCTGTGAAATTGAAACCAGTTATATTTCCCTCATTAGAATAATTTAAATACGAAACAGGTAAACAACTACCAGCAATAGTACAATTCGTTGTGAAATCTAAAGT
>Ga0098068_1001128_pt1 | contig 9859 bp, 8 predicted proteins | sample 26BtaG_FD_75059 | JGI IMG/M metagenome (GOLD analysis project Ga0098068, IMG submission 75059) | Marine viral communities from Cariaco Basin, Caribbean Sea - 26B_WHOI_OMZ_CsCl | ecosystem: Environmental > Aquatic > Marine > Oceanic | place: Caribbean Sea: Cariaco Basin | collected 2014-11-09 | reverse complement strand
TGCGGCGGGTTGTATTCGCTTGAGAGTGTCATGGTCGCGTCCCTAGCGCCCTGCACACCACAGGGCAAGCTTTCGCAACGTCGTGCTTGCCGCGGCAGACCGCCCCCGTCAGGGTTGAAAGCACCATCCGATTGAAGGACCAGATCGATACCATGACCCACCCGACGATCGAGACCCTGCTGAACGTCGTTGCCAAGGGCGATGATAAGGCGATTGCCGCCCTGCTGGCTGAGGACGTGCAGTTTCTGCCGCCGACTTATTGGAAAACATGGACGGGTCGGGCGCCTGTTGCTGCCATTCTAGGGCACGTCGGGCAGATCTTCACCGAATTCCGCTACCGCCGGATCATGGGTGATGGCGCTGATTGGGCGCTAGAATTTCAATGCAAGGTCGGGGAGCTGGACGCAGTTGGTGTCGATTTGATCACCTTGGACGACACCGGGCTTATCACCCAGTTCGAGGTCGTCATGCGCCCCTACAAGACCGTCGGCGCGTTGCGGGATGCAATCATGGAACGGGTTATGCAAGATCCGCGGTTCATCGGCTTTCAGTCCGCGCTCAGCTGATTGAAATGGACCGTGTCCTGAGGGTCATTCTTTTCCCGGCTCTGATCGCACAGGCCATTTCCGTCCGTCGAAGCACGCTGCGCCTGCCAGAACCCATCGGACCGCGCAGTGGCGATGTCATTCGCAAGGTCGATTATCCGCCTCTGCGCATCCTGATTGCAGGGGACAGTTCCGCTGCAGGGGTGGGTGTTTCCACCCAGGCAGAGGCGCTCTCGGGTCAGTTGGCAGCACAGCTTTCCTGCACCCACTCCGTGCACTGGCGTCTGCTTGCAACCAACGGGCACCGCACGGCTGACACGCTGTTGCGCCTCCAACAGGAACCGACAGGTCGGGATGTGGATGTCGTGGTGCTGGCCTTGGGGGTAAACGATGTGACCCGCCTGACCAGCAAGACGCGGTTTCACATGGAACAGTCCGCCCTGATCAATTTGCTGAAACGGAAATACCGGGCCAAATTGATCATTCTATGTGGCGTCCCGCCAATGGCTCGTTTCCCAGCCCTGCCTAATCCTCTCGCCTGGTTTCTGGGGCAACATGCCGCCCGTCTTGACCAGGTGCTTGCCCGCCTCGCTGAAACACAGGCAGACGTGCTGCACCTGCCATTCCAGATTGACCTGTCACCGGACATGGCGGCCCGGGACGGCTATCACCCGTCAGCTAGGGCCTATAGCCTCTGGGCCGAGGTTCTCTGCAAAACCATAAGGGGCTGGGGAAACCCCGCTAGGCGCGACGCATCTGACGGACAAGCGACGTGGAATAGATAATCAGAGCCAGCCAGATCATCGGAAAGGCAATCATCCGCGCACGCCCGAACTCCTCTCCAAACAGGAATACAGCAGCGAGAAAAATCATCGTCGGTGCGATATACTGCAGGATGCCGATCGTGGACAGCCGCAGCAGCTTGGCACCGTTGGCATAGGTGATGAGCGGCACCGCGGTTACCACACCGCATCCAACCAACAGCACCGTATCCCCAAGATCACCACCAAAATGCGCGCCGCCGGTTGACGCAAGATAGACCAGATACCCGATGGCCGGCGGTGTCAGGATCAAAACCTCCAGCATGAAGCCCTGATTGGGGCCAACCGGGAGGGATTTCTTGAAGAAGGCGTAAAACCCCCAGCTGAGCGTGAGGCCAATCGCAGCCCAAGGCAAACTTCCTGCATCCACCGCCAGCACAACAACGGCAAGGGCGGCCAAACCGATCGCAACCAGTTGGGCTACAGTCAGGCGCTCTCCCAGCAGCAGGGCGCCCAGCATGACGCTGAACAATGGGTTGATGTAATAGCCCAATGCGGCGTCCAGGGCATGCCCTGTGGCAATGGACCAGACATAGATCCCCCAATTCACGGAAATCAGCGCCGCAGTGACACAACCCATCGCCAAAACCTTGGGGGACCGCAAAGCAGCCTGCAAATCGCGGGTGCGGCGCAGAACCACCAGCAGAATGCCAGCCACCGGGACCGACCACAGAACGCGGTGCGCAACGACCTCTGCCGCGGGCATATGAGAAAGCGCCTTCATATAAAGCGGCAGGAAACCCCACATCAGATATGCTGAAATCGCAAAGGCGAGCCCTTGGGGCGTATCGACATTCTCGCGTTTTTGCTGCGACATCCTGTGCCCCTTTTCCTTGCGACAAAGTTGATCCGCAGGATTGCAGCTCTCTCAAGAGTGAAGCGGACACGCCTTTATCGCAGCTCTGCGGAAAAGAAAAAGAGACCTTTGTGTTATCACCGGCATCAACAAAAATGATGGCCCGCGGTCAAATGATCGACTGCGGGCCAATGTTTCACGTGGGAGAGCGGAGCGGCAGTCAGGCCTTCACACGCTCCGATTTGGGGTCGTACATCGGCTTCAGCGACGCCTCGGCCTGCACCTTCACACCGCAGACGTCGATCTCGTAGGTCGATCCCAGCACATCCACTGCGCTTTCGCCCTCGCAGGGCACGTAGCCCATGCCGATGGCCGCACCCAGGGTATGGCCATAGTTGCCGGAGCTGAGATAGCCCACGTATTTGCCGTCGCGGATGATCGGTTCGTTGTGGAACAGCAGGGGCTCGGGATCGGTCAGCTTGAACTGGACCATCCGGGCCTTGGGGCCGGTTTCCTTGCGCTCCAGCACCGCAGCCTTGCCGATGAAATCGTCCTTGCCGGTGGCGACGGCAAAGCCAAGGCCTGCGTCGATCACATTATCCTCGCAGGTGATGTCGTGGCCGAAGTGGCGAAAGCCCTTTTCGATCCGGCAGCTGTCCATCATGTGCATCCCACAGAGCTTGAGCCCCATGTCCTGCCCTGCCTCCCACAGGGTTTCAAACGCGTGGCCCGCCATGTCTGCACCGACATAGATTTCCCAGCCCAATTCGCCCACATAGGTCACACGGTGCACACGGGCGAGGCCCATGCCCAGCTCGATCTCCTGCGCGGTGCCGAAGGGGTTCACCTCGTTGGAGAAGTCGTTGGGCGACACTTTCTGCAGCAGTTCACGGGAGTTCGGGCCCATTACCGCCAGCACGCCCTCGCCTGCCGTCACATCGGTGAGCACGACGTTGAAACCGCCCTTGTTACGCATCATCCAGGTCTGGTCGGCGAGGCGGGTCACCGCCGGGGTCACCACCAGATAGACGGTCTCGCTCAGGCGGGTGACGGTCACATCCGCCTCGATCCCGCCGCGGGAGTTCAGGAACTGGGTGTAGACGATCTTGCCCGACGGAACCGAGACATTGGCACCGCAAATGTAGTTCAGGAAAGTCTCGGCATCCGGGCCTTCGACGCGGATCTTGCCGAAGGAAGACATGTCGTACATGCCGACGTTTTCGCGTACAGCGCGGTGTTCGGCGGCAGAGTTTTCGAACCAATTCTGCCGCTTCCAGCTGTACTGGTATTCGCGTTCCTGGCCCTCGTTAGCGAACCAGTTGGCGCGCTCCCAGCCGCCGATTTCGCCGAAGACCGCACCCTGTTCTTTCAGATGATAGTGGAACGGTGTGCGGCGCACGCCGCGGGCAGTAGCCTTTTGCCGGTAGGGGAAGTGATCAGCGTACAGGAGGCCCAGCGTCTCTTTTGAGCGTTCAAACAGATAGTGCTTGTTGCCTTGGAACGGGTGCATGCGCGAGATATCGACGTCACCCAGGTCAAACGGTTTCTGGCCGTCTTCCATCCACTGCGCCAGCGCCATACCTGCGCCGCCCGCGGACTGGATGCCGATAGAGTTGAAGCCCGCGGCAACCCAGAAGTTGTCCATCTCCGGCGCCAGGCCCAGGTGATAGGCATCATCCGGGGTAAAGGACTCCGGTCCGTTGAAGAAGGTGTGGATACCGGCCTCGGCCAGCATCGGCATGCGGTTGCAGGCGGCTTCCAGGATCGGCTCGAAGTGGTCGAAGTCTTCCGGCAGCTGGTCGAATTCAAAGGTGTCAGGGATGCCGTTCATCGCCCAGGGTTTGGCGTTTGGCTCAAACGCCCCCAGCAGGATCTTGCCCGCATCTTCCTTGTAATACGCACATTCGTCAGGCACCCGCAGGACCGGCATCTGGGTGAGGCCCTCGATGCCTTCGGTGACGATGTAAAAATGCTCGCAGGCGTGCAGCGGGACGTTGACGCCAGCCATCCGGCCGACCTCATGGCCCCACATGCCGGCGCAGTTCACCACCATGTCGGCCTGGATGTGACCCTGGGACTGGCCATCATCGCTGATCCAGTCGACACCAGTGACGCGACGGCCATTTTTGGAGATACCCGTGACCTTGATCCGCTCCTTGACCAGCGCGCCGCACTGGCGGGCGCCTTTGGCGAGAGCCAGCGCGATGTTCGCGGGATCACCCTGACCGTCCTTGGGCAGCCATACCCCGCCGGTAACATCACCGACGTTCAGATGCTCGTAGCGGTCCTTGACCTCAGCAGGAGAGATTTCCTCGACATCGACGCCAAACGCACGCGCCATGGCGGCCTGGCGGAATATCTCTTCCTTGCGCTCTTCGGTCAGGGCCACGGTGATAGAACCGCAACGTTTGAAGCCCGTGGCGACGCCGGTTTCTGTCTCCAGCGAGCCGTAGAGTTCCTGACTGTATTTCGCCAACTTGGTCATGTTGGCGGTCGCGCGCAGCTGGGCGATCAGGCCCGCGGCGTGCCAAGTGGTGCCGGACGTCAGCTGCTTGCGCTCCAGCAGAACCACATCCTTCCAGCCCAGCTTGGTCAGATGATAGGCCACCGAACATCCGATCACACCACCGCCGATAATGACCACGCGGGCCTTGTTGGGAAGATCGCTCATCTCATGTCTCCAGATCTCTCTTTGGTCTGAGAATGACACGATCAGGCGACACAAAATGTATGAAAATCGCCAAGAAGACCCGAGATTTCACCCGCCCCTTCTTCCCCCTCCCGGAGCCCGCCCATTTTCCAGCCGCGATTTGCGAAGGCTAAGCGGGGTAATCCCGAAAAAGGCCTTGTATAGGGTCGAAAACCCATTCGAAAATCCACAAGCCAGCCCAATCTCCCGAACGCTCATCGTTGTGTTGAGAAGCAGGTTATTCGCCTTGTTCAGCCGCATTTCCCGATAAAAACCATTGGGGGTCGTCCCCAGATAGGTTTTGAATTTTCGCTCAAGCGATCGGGTCGAGATACCGAGGTGATCGACGATTTCGTTGATGGGCAGCGGATCCTCGATGTGATCCTGCATGACGCGGATTGCCTGGTCCAGATCCGCATCACCCGTGATTGTCGGCTTCACCCCTGAAAAAGGCTGCAATGAACCATAGTCGCGCACTTTCTCATGCAGCAGGATGTTGGCGACCGTCATCTGCGCGGCGGCTGTTGTCAGCTGACCAATCAAGGTGAGAACCACATCCACAGTGGCCCCCATCCCGGCGCAAGTGACCACCTGACCGTCTTCGCTGGCGAGCGCGAAGTTGGCGTCAAACAACCCCGAGCGCTCCCGCAGGAGTGTGGCATTCTCCCAATGCGTGGTATGCAGCCGGCCGTCACTCGCGTGATCGCGGATATATCTGCTGGCTGCTTCCGCCAAAAGATATACCTTAGCGCCCCGGGTTCGGTAGGTTGCGATTTCCGGCCCAAGGGACAAGGCAGGGCAATCCGGATCACTATTGCCAAGGACGAAAACGCAGTCCGCATCAGGGCGCGGCACAAAGGGGTCGGTTTCGACAACAGCGCCCGCCCGGCAACCGACCTTTCCGCCTGCGGCAGAGCGTAATGTCCACTGAAACGGTGGCTGTGCCAGCACCCGGTTCGCCAGCCGCAGCGGCTCTATCACTGCCGAGAATTCTGTCAGGACGAACCCCTCGGCAAGCAGGATGTCTACCTGCCAAGGGCCATGCCCCGCCCCGGTCTCATGGGGCGGGATGTCGCGCGGATCAGGCGCGGAGCCGTTCATTGTCCGGATCCCACATCGGCGCATCGGCCTGAACGACAGCACGGCACAGCTCTCCGTAGATGTCGACCTGCAGTTCGGTTCCCGGCTCTGCCAGATCTGCCCGCACCATTCCCAGCGCTATTGATGCACCAACACGGTAGCCCCATGCTCCCGAAGTGGTTTCACCCACAACCGCATCGCCGTGGCGAATGCAGGACATGTAAGGAGCATCTGCTTCACCGGCATCGACCTTCAAGGTCACAAACCGCTTGGCCACACCGCGCTGCTTTTCCGCCAAAATGGCAGCCTTCCCGGGAAACGCCTGCGGCTTGTCGAGCTTCACGAACCGCTCCAGCCCACCTTCCAACAGCGAATAGTCTGTCGAGAGATCACCTTTCCAGGCGCGATAGCCTTTCTCGATCCGCAGAGAATTCAGCGCATACATGCCAAAGGGAACTGCGCCTGCCTCCAGAACGGCCTCATAGATTACCGGCATATCTTCGTTCAGTGCGTGAACCTCCCAGCCCAGCTCCCCGGCGAATGACACCCGGATAAGGAATGCCTCACGGCCCGCGACGGTCGCCGACTGATGGGTGAGCCATCCGCTCTCGAAATCGCCATCACTGAGACCTGCAAGAATGTCGCGAGACTTCGGGCCTGTCACGATCAGCGTGTCGCGTGTGGTGGTAACATCCTCCACGGAAACAGAGGCGGGCATCGCAGAAAGCAGAATATCCCTGTCATGCCACTGCGCCGTCGCTGCGGTAATCATCATGAACGCCTCATCCGCCAATCGAACACAGGACATCTCTGTCAGAATGCGACCGCGGTCATCAGCGATATAGACCAGATTGATCCGGCCCACCTTTGGCAGACCACCTGTTATGAGACCTCGCAGCGCCTCGGCGGCGCCTTCGCCTGTGACCATGAACCGCGAAAAGCCCGGCAGATCCAGAACCCCGCAATGGTCACGCACGGCCTCACATTCTTCCTTGATGCGCTTTTCCCACGGGCCTGACCGGCCCCATGTATGCGTGGCTTCAAGGGATGTGTCATCACCGGGCTTGGCAAACCAATTTGCCCGCTCCCACCCGTTGTAGGCCCCCATCTGTCCGCCCAGTTCTTTGACCTTGGCATGTACGGGCGACAGCTTCTTCTCACGCGCGGCGGGCCATTCGTGGTGCGGGAAGTGCATGGCATATTCGTTGCCATAAACTTCCATGCCCTTTTGGTTGCAATAATCCTGATCGGTGTAGTCGGTGTAACGACGTGGATCGACAGCCCACATGTCCCATTCGGTATGACCATCCACGATCCACTCTGCCAGCACCTTGCCAGCACCACCGCCCTGCGCGATGCCAAAGGTGAAGGTGTGCGCCTCAAACGCGTTGCTGACACCAGGCATGGGTCCGATCAATGGCAGGCCATCCGGCGCATAGGGAATCGGCCCGTTGATGACGCGACCGACACCGGATGTCGCCATCAAAGGAACCCGCTCCATAGCATCTGTGACGATATCCTCGATGCGGTCCAGATCGTCATTCCAAAGCTGAAAGCTGAAATCCTCGGGCATCGGATCATCTTCGGTCATCCAATGCCCCCTGCAGTTCGGCTCATAGGGGCCAAGGTTAAAGCCGTTCTTCTCCTGCCGCAGGTAATACGAGACATCCACGTCGCGCAGCAGCGGCAGCTTGCCTCCATTTTCCTTGGACCAAGCTTCGATCTCCGGGACTTCATCGGTCAGAAGATACTGGTGGCTCATCACCATGGCAGGCACCGTACGGCCGCCATAGGGTTTGAACCATTCCCCGACGCGCTGTGCATAGTAACCCGCAGCATTGACCACGTAATCGCAGGTGATGTCGCCCTTTTCCGTATGGACGATCCAGCTGCCATCATCTTTCTGGGTAACATCGGTGGCCGGGCAGAAACGGACGATCTTCTGTCCCAGATCCCGCGCGCCTTTGGCCAAGGCCTGGGTCAGCTGGGCCGGATCGATATCCCCATCGGTCGGATCATACAGCACCCCTTCCAGATCATGCGTCTCCAGAAACGGATAACGCGCCTTTGCCTGTTCGGGGGTCCACATCTCCATCGGAATGCCCTGATAGCGGCCCATCGACATGGCGCGCTCAAACTCCTGCATCCGTTCATTGCTATGCGCGAGCCGGATCGAGCCCGAGACATGGTAATTCATTGGATAGTCCACCTCGTCAGCGAGGCGCGAATACAGCTCGGTCGAATAGCGCTGCATGTTCATAATCGCCCAAGAGGTCGAGAACGTCGGCACATTGCCCGCTGCATGCCAGGTCGACCCCGCCGTCAGCTCGTTCTTCTCAAGGAGCACACAATCGCTCCACCCCTTTTTGGCAAGATGATAGAGCGCCGAGCAGCCGACGACACCGCCGCCGATGATGACCACTTTGGCCTTGGTTGGAAAATCAGACATGGTGCCTCCCTGTGTGGCAAAGACCTCTTTGGGTCCTGGTTTCATGTTCCGCCCTGGAACGGATGAGATATGTTTGAAAGATGCGCGGCCTCATCGCATGCCCGCCTGCGGCGCAGAGCTGAGCCCCAAAAGAACGCCGTAGATGACAAAACAGATGGCCAGCAGACGGCGAATCCAGACATTGAACACCGCCGCCATCGCAGCCTTGCCCATGACAACCCCGATCAGTGTGAACCCCGTATAGCTGAGCGTCGTCAGAACCAGCGCCGTCGGCATGATCACGACCATCTGCTCCCAGATCGGCACATTCGGCTGAACAAATTGGGAAAAAGCAGAAAGATATCCGGCCACGCTCTTGGGATTGATCGTCGCTATCGCCAATGAGTGCAGATAGACATGGCGGACAGGCCGCTCCGTCTGGGGCACCGGTCGCGCGGCATTTTGCCAACCGCGCAGTCCCAGATAGATCAGGAAGCCCGCTCCTATCATTTTCGCCACCCAGAACCCGGTCGGAGACGCCGCAATCAGCGCGGTCACCCCAAGCGCGGACAGAACCAGAAACAGGCTCGCCTGGGTCAGAATGGCAAGAACTCCCACCATCGCCCGCAGAAAACCAAGGTTCATTCCGTTTGAAATGCAGTTGACGGCGTTCGGGCCCGGCGTGGTGACAAACACTGCCCAGAACAGGGCAAAGACGCTCCAGGCTTCAAAACTCATCAGTACACCGGCGGAGCAATGACCCAAACGGCAACGCAGGGCTCATCATAGGGGTTCGACCACTGATAGGGTTCGTGGCGGATCCGGAAACTGTCTCCCGGCCCGACTGAGAATTCCCGCCCACCAATGACCAGATCCAACCGGCCTGAGATCACATAACCCACCTCCTGGGTCGGCCGATCTGCCGGCGTCTGCATCTGTGACCGGGGCTGAAATGTGGAGTGCACCATTTCGAAATCATCGGTCAGATCAGGAGACAACAGCTCTTCAATCAACCCCTCCTCCCCCGAGCCCATCGGTCGGCGCGCGCCTGCCCGCACCACATATCCCTGCTCATCAGCGGGGGAGGCAGAATGGGCAAACAACATGGACATCGGGACATCAAGACATTTGGCGATGGCCCGCAGGTCAGAGATCGAGGGCTCGGATTTGTCCCGTTCCACCTGGCTCAACCAACCAACAGAGCGCCCAAGTCTCGCGGCCAGGTCTGTAAGGGTGAGGCTGCGCGACTTACGCAGCGCACGCAAATCAGCACCAAGGGTGGCAGGCTGGGGGCTTTGATCGGTCACAGATATGTCTCGTGAAAAAATGATCTACTTTTTCACAGTGGCGCGAGTCGGTGAAAATTCCAAGCATTTTTTCATTCTCTCCCCCGCTCCCACCCCAAAACGCAAACAGCCCGGCACAGGCGCCAGGCTGTCATCTTTCCCCAAATACTCTGGGGTGAGGCCCGTCAGGGCCGAGGGGCAAAGCCCCTGCGCA
>Ga0098068_1001124_pt1 | contig 9884 bp, 7 predicted proteins | sample 26BtaG_FD_75059 | JGI IMG/M metagenome (GOLD analysis project Ga0098068, IMG submission 75059) | Marine viral communities from Cariaco Basin, Caribbean Sea - 26B_WHOI_OMZ_CsCl | ecosystem: Environmental > Aquatic > Marine > Oceanic | place: Caribbean Sea: Cariaco Basin | collected 2014-11-09 | reverse complement strand
TTTGGTAGTTATGAGTTGTACGATGATAAGATTTTTCAGGGTGATGCCAATGGTTATTTGTTTGGCGCACAGTTATCATGGGATCTTTTTCAGGGGTCCAAAAGGATTGGTAAAGCACAAAAGAGTAAAGCAGAATTTGAAAAATCGCAGTTGGAATACTCACAATATGTATCTCAGAGCAATTTGGAATTAAATAAAGCAAGACGGGCTTATTTAGATGCTGAAAACAAATTAAGGCTCACCAGTCTCTCATTAAAACAATCTGAAGAATCCTTGAGAATCAGAACCAATAGGTTTAAGGAAGGATTAGAAAAAACATCCGATTTACTAATGGCCGAAACGCAATTCGCCCAAAAGCAATTGGAATATTATCAGACCATTTTCGAATACAATTATGCACAAGCATATTTAGAATTCTTAACCAAAGACTAATAAAAATCTGCAGTAGGCAGTCGTAGTTTTTAATCAGAAACCAACTTATCCCGCAAGGTTCTAAACACTTTGCAGGTATCAAATAAAAACCAATAAAAAAATGAAAAAATATAGTTATCTCTTGGTCATCGTTACAGCCTCTCTATTTGTAACAAGTTGCGGTAGCAAAGACCAAAAAGCAGTTGCTGATACCACTCCAGCAATTCCAGTAGTTGTGAATCAAGCAGCAACTAATGGCAGTAATCCATTTTTATCGGTAAGTGGAAAGATCCAAGCCACCAACAGTGCCGATTTGAGCACGAGAATGATGGGTTATGTCAATAAAGTACACGTCAATGTTGGCGACAAAGTAACGAAAGGACAGTTATTGGTATCTATCAACAATGCCGATTTACAAGCTAAACAAGCACAGGTTAACGCTGGTATTACAGAAGCCACAGTTGCTTTCAACAATGCGAAAAAAGATTATAACCGTTTTCAGAACTTGTTTGCTAGCGCCAGTGTCTCACAAAAAGAAATGGATGATATGACGGCCAATTATGAAATGGCAAAAGCGCGCTTGGAATCTGCCAATCAAATGAAAAATGAAATCAATGCACAGTTTGCCTACAGTAATATTACCGCTCCTTTTAGCGGAACTGTGACGAGTAAAAATATTGAAACAGGCGATATGGCCAACCCAGGAGTTCCATTAATTAGTCTTGAAACTCCAGGTGAATTTGAAGTCATTGCCAGTGTTCCTGAGACAGAAATTTCCCAAATTAAGAAGAATACTGAAGTAAGTGTCTTGGTGAAATCCATCAATGAAACGCTTAAAGGCACCGTTACTGAAGTGAGTTCTTCTGCAAAAAACACAGGAGGCCAATATTTAGTAAAGATCGCTTTAGATAAAACAAACGCCAACATTCTTTCAGGAATGTTTGTTACCGTGCAATTTCCAATTGAAAAACAAGCGTCCACAGAACTGGTTTTAATTCCATCTGAAGCCATCATTACAAACGGACAACTATCCGGTGTTTATACGGTAAGCCAAAGCAATACCGCCATATTACGATGGTTACGTTTAGGTAGAAGGTTTGGCAATCAAGTGGAGGTTTTGTCAGGATTATCGGCAGATGAATCCTATATCGTTTCGTCTGAAGGAAAATTGTTTAATGGCGCAAAAATCAGTGTTCAGTAAACAATCGCAGTTTTCAGTCTGACTCTACAACGTTTCAACCTTTGTAGTTATCATCAAAAAGAGAATTGCAACAACGGCTTAGTGCGTTAAGGATAGAAGTGAAAAATCCTTTTTTTTCATAAATGGTAAAAAAGATTGTAACGCATTGCCTGGCTTTTTACGTTCATAAAAGGTTCTATAAACCTAAAAAGTATGAGTAAAAAGTAGCGCAAAATAAAGAAAATAAAGAAAATAACATTGAGATTCCCACCTTCGTGGGAATGAAAAAAACAATACAATGAAAGAAGGTATCGCAGGCAAAATTGCAAAAGTCTTTATACAATCAAAGCTCACAGTGCTTTTGATGATTGTATTTACCGTGGTTGGTGTGTACAGTTCGTTTTTGATTCCGCGTGAAGAAGAACCACAGATTGATGTGCCAATGGCAGATATTTTTGTGGGCTATCCAGGTGCGAGCCCAACGGAGGTCGAATCGCGAGTCATCAAGCCTTTAGAGCAATTAATTTCAAATATCAAAGGTGTTGAATATGTGTATTCTACATCAATGAAAGAGCAAGGAATGGTCATCGTTCAGTTTTATGTGGGTGAAGATATTGAGCGCTCGTTCGTGAAATTATACAACGAAATCAATAAGCATATGGATAAAATGCCGCCAGGTGTTACGTTTCCATTGGTTAAAAGCCGTGCTATTGACGATGTACCCATTTTAGGTTTAACCTTATGGAGTGAAAATTATGACGATTACCAATTAAGCCAGTTGGCACAAGAGTTGGAAGGTGAAATTAAGAAAGTGAACGACGTTGCCATCACCCATAAGATTGGTGGAAGAGAACGCCAATTGCGTGTCGTATTAGACAAAGATAAACTAGCGGCAAGCGGTTTGGATTTTCTTTCGGTTTCCGAAATGATCAAAGCGAACAACAGTCAATTGAGCTCTGGGAGTTTTGATAAGAGCGACACTGAATTCCTTGTAAACACCGGAAAATTTTTAGAAACAGTTACAGATGTTGAAAACCTCGTTGTTGGGGTGCAACAGAATCAGCCGATTTATTTAAAGCAAATAGCAGACGTTGTCGATGGTCCAGAAGTTCCAAAAAACTATGTGAGTTTAGGTTTTGGGCAAGGCAGTGAGAAAGCTTCGGATTTCAAATCAGACTATCCAGCAGTGACCATTTCCGTCGCCAAACGAAAAGGCGCGGATGCGATGAAAATTGCCGAAGTCATCATTGATAAAGTAGAGCATTTACGCAGCACTTTAATTCCAGATGATGTCCATGTTGAAATCACAAGAAACTACGGCGAAACAGCATCAGAAAAGGTTTCAGAACTACTGTGGCACCTGATAGGATCTATTTTTGCCGTCACACTTGTCGTGATGCTTGCCATGGGCTGGCGCGGTGGATTGGTCGTCTTTTTATCGGTGCCAATTACCTTTGCCCTGACTTTGCTGAGCTACTATATGATGGATTACACGCTCAACCGAATTACGCTATTCGCTTTGGTGTTTGTAACGGGTATTGTGGTGGATGACTCCATTATTATTGCAGAAAATATGCATAGGCACTTTAAGTTGAAGCGTCTACCATTTAAACAGGCCGCCTTATACGCCATTAACGAAGTAGGTAACCCAACCATTTTAGCAACGTTAACTGTTATTGCATCTGTTTTACCAATGGCCTTTGTATCCGGATTAATGGGTCCTTATATGGCACCTATGCCAATTGGAGCCTCTATTGCCATGATCTTATCACTTTTTGTGGCATTGACCATTACGCCTTATTTGGGATATATTTTCTTAAGGGAAAAAGATCGGAAAGGAAAGGCTGAAAAAGTTGAAAAACCTTTGGAAGAAACCTTTATTTATAAAATTTACAACAAATTAGAGGGGTCCTTATTAGAAAGCACAGGAAAACGTTGGTTATTCTTAGTAGGAACATTTGCGGTTTTAATGGGAACAATGTTGCTGTTTTTCACCAATTCGGTGGCTGTAAAAATGCTGCCTTTTGATAACAAGAATGAATTCCAAGTAGTCATTGACATGCCAGCTGGCACCACCTTGGAACGTACCGGGGTTGTAGCTCAAGAAATTTCCCAATATTTATCGACACGACCAGAGGTAGTCAATTATCAAAATTACATTGGAACCTCTGCTCCAATCACATTTAATGGATTGGTACGTCACTACGATTTGCGTGGCGGCAGCAATATGGCCGATATTCAAGTGAATTTAATTGATAAAAGCAAACGTAAAGCGCAAAGTCATGATGTTGCGAAATTGTTACGTCCTGACATTCAAAAAATCGCATCAAAATACAATGCGAATGTAAAATTGGTAGAAGTTCCACCAGGGCCTCCTGTACTGTCCACCATTGTTGCCGAAGTCTATGGTCCGGATTATGACGAGCAAATAAAGATTGCGGACCACATTCAAGATATCCTGAGAAACACGGATGATGTTGTAGATATCGATTGGATGGTTGAAGATGACCAGATTGAATATCAGTTTGTTATTAACAAGGAAAAAGCCATGCTATACGGTGTAGCCCCACAGCAAATTACTTATACAATGAATATGGCCTTATCAAACAACGCCATTACCACCTTGTATGATGAAGATGCCAGCAATCAAGTGGGCTTGATATTGGCTTTGGATGAAAAGGAAAAATCAACTATTTCAGATATTTCACAGCTAAAAGTGAAATCCATCCAAGGAAATATGATTCCCATTGCAGATTTGGTGACTATAAATAAAACCATAGCAGCTAAGAGTATTTATCGTAAAAACCAAAAGCGCGTGGTCTATGTATTAGCCGATATGGCTGGCGATTTGGAAAGTCCTGCCTATGCCATCTTAGGCATGGAGGACAAATTAAAGGAAATCCCATTGCCAGAAGGTTATGAACTTAATGAAATGTATTTAGGTCAGCCAGACTTTGAAGATAATTATACGGTGAAATGGGATGGCGAATGGCAAATTACCTTAGAAGTATTTAGAGATTTAGGAATTGCCTTTTTAGGTGCCATTATTTTGATCTACATCTTAATCGTAGGTTGGTTCCAAAACTTTAAAGCACCGATTGTCATGATGGTGGCCATTCCGTTATCCTTAATAGGAATTATACTGGGCCACTGGATCATGGGCGCATTTTTCACGGCAACTTCATTTATTGGAATGATTGCTCTGGCTGGAATTATGGTACGGAACTCGGTCTTATTAATTGACTTCATCAATTTACGGACTGCGGATGGTGTCCCTTTGAAACAAGCCGTTATTGAAGCTGGTGCCGTAAGAACAACCCCTATCCTCCTAACAGCAGGAACGGTGGTTATAGGTGCTTTTGTGATCCTATTCGACCCGATTTTTCAGGGACTCGCAATTTCTTTAATGGGAGGAACCATTGTGTCCACGGTGTTGACCTTGTTGGTCGTGCCATTGGTTTATTATATGATAGAGAAGAAGAAATATAAATAAAAAAATCATGAAATTAGTAATCGTTACATCAGTCGAAGAGTTTAGAAAGGATGTTCTGAGGCTCTTCAAAAATGCGAATATTCACAACTTCAGTAGTTCTGATATTGACGGATACAAGAATGGATCATCCGTTGTAATGACTTCAAGTTGGTTTGCCAGCGAAAAGTTCAGTAATGAATCCCGTTTATTTTTCTCGTTTACAGAAGATGAAAACATTGACGAATTGTTCGACGCAATCGCAGATTTCAATTCGAGAGTAGAGACCAGCAATGCTGTAAGAGCAGTTGTGGTTCCAATAGAAAGACATATTTAAACCTAAAAAATCAAATAAAATGTTAAATACTTATTTTAGAGTTATCGTAGGTACAATGGTATTATTAAGTGTTGTACTCACTGTTTACGTCAATCCGAATTGGATGTGGTTTACAGTTTTTATAGGTGTGAATTTAATTCAATCGGCATTTACTAAATGGTGCTTATTGGAAACCATTTTACAAAAGTTAGGAGTCAAAAAGACTGGGCCTGGCTGTTCTATATAGTTTAATAGGAATTAAGCTATTGAGATGGCACAAACACTTTTCAATCTAAAAAAAGTAGTGCTTTATTAGGAAGAGAGGATGATATTTAAATCACGGATCTGTTTTTATAAGACAGTTTTTAAAGCTATGACTTAAATCTCATCCTTTTCCTTCTTTTCCATATCATTGTTTAAATAAACAGTCCTAGTAGGAAATGCCAGTTCAACACCTTCCCTATCGTAGCGCTTTTTCGTGCTTTCCAAAACATCGCATTTCAGGGAAAATGAATCACTATAATTGCGAGCCCAGGCCCATGCTCTTATGGTCAATGAAGAATCATTGATTTTTGTGAGCGCCGTTCGAATAATAGGTTTCGCGTCAATTTTATCCTTTTCAGAACGGTTATCCAAAATTAACGGATGGTTTTCACATTCTTCGGCTAAGATTTTCTTGGCCAAATCAATATCGCTGTCAAATGAAATCTCCATGTGAATATGTTCACAACACTTCAGCTCTCCCAAATCATAGTTGATCAACTTCTCCTTATTGATGACAGCATTTGGAATCACGATCATCTTATTCTCAAAATTTCGAATAATGGTATGCCGCAGTGTAATATCAGTGACTGTTCCAACCATGGTATCACTCAGTTTTATCACATCTCCAATCTTAAATGGCTTAAATGAAATGATAAATAGACCTCCCACCAAATTAGACAGGGCTTCTTGAGATGCCACTCCAGCAATAAGTGCGATAACTCCCGCACCGCCCAGTGCTGTTTGCGTTACGCCTCGCAATGAAGGAAACGCCATTAATCCGAAAAGCACACCTATAAAGCAGACTATAAAAACAACCACATAACGCAAGAATTTAAAACTTGTAGGATCATAGCCCAAAAGCGTCTTTTCCTGAATCTTATGTTTAAACCATAGGTTTAAAAGTGTTGCCAATACAATAGTAATCACTGCAACACCTCCCAAATAGCTAATTAATTGGAAGTAACCTACTAAAGTTTCGTGTTTTTCCTTTTCAACAAAAATAAAACTAAAAGCGATAAGCCCTAAAACAATCCAAAGGATGTTCAAGGTGCGTTTTAATATTTTAATTGGTTTTTCTGGGGCTCCAAGAAACTTTTGAGCTTCCTTCTTTATTAGCCACTTATTTAAGACATTGGTGATTAAATGAAGTATAACCACCACAGCAATAACGCTGGCGCCATAAAAAATATGCAACTTGTATGTTTCGAAAAACTCGGTCATGAGAAGCTCGTTCTAAAATTTAATAGACAACATAAAGTGGAATTCAAGCATTCTAATATAACCCTTAAATCCATCTGTTTTCACTGGTAAAATAAAAATCAATATCAATTAAAGAGACTCCAGGTTATACTTTTCTTATGTGTAGGCGATATTTCTATACCAATTTAGTTGGTTTTTTGGTGGCCATCTTTAACAATATATAACCAATAATTGCTGAAATAAAAGACCCTATAAGAATACCTATCTTAGCTGAATCAATATATTCAGGATGAGTAACAAAGGCTAAACTCGCAATGAAAATTGCCATAGTAAATCCTATTCCCGCAAGAAATGAAACACCTACAATTTGCTTGAAGTTGATGTCTTTAGGTACTTCAATGATTTTAATCTTTTTAGCCAACAGGACAAATGATGTTACGCCAACACTTTTACCTATGATCAACGCGAGGATAATATTTAGGACTAATGCGGTATCCAATTCTACAGAACTATCAATCATTACTCCCGCATTGGCAAGGGCAAAAATCGGAATGATAAAGTAGGCCACCCAGCCGTGTAAACTACGTTCCAGATTTTGTAAAGGCGACCGGAATTTAGCAGTCCAGTCTTGTAAATCATTGATATTCTCTAATTGTTCATTTGAAAGTATAGGTTCACGCAGTACAATTGAACTCTTAATATCTTTGAATACAATTTCCAAATGTTCCAAAAATGTCGATGTATCTATTTTTTGTCTGATAGGAACAGAAAAGGCCAACATAATACCGGCCACGGTAGGATGTATGCCAGCAAAGTAGAATAAGAACCAAACAGCCACTCCTAAAATAAGCATTGTGTATTTTGAATAATACCCTTTATATGAAATTAGGTATAAAACGCCCAACAAGATAAGGGCAATCAATAAAAGGGTGGTGTTGATATTACCGCTATAAAACACGGCAATGACCAAAACAGCACCAATATCATCTACAATGGCAAAGGCAGTAAGGAAAATCTTCAAACTCAAGGGCACACGCTTTCCTATAACGTTCAAAATAGCCAAGGAAAAAGCAATATCTGTAGCCATGGGAATCCCCCATCCTTTTACGGTTTCCGGATTTTGGTTCAACACCAAAAACAAAGTTACAGGAATCACCATGCCGCCCAAAGCTCCAACGAGTGGAAAGGCTATTTTTTTGGTCGTATTTAACTCGCCGATGACCAATTCCCGTTTAATTTCCAATCCGATCAGAAAGAAGAATATAGCCATCAATCCATCATTAACCCACAGAACAGCCGGAAGTGAAAACTCAAACGATTTGGTAATAATGCCAATATCATATTGCCAAAGTTCTCGATAGGATTCTCCAAAAGGTGAATTTGCCCAAATAAGGGCAATGACCGTGGCAAACATTAACAAGATGCCACTAAAACTTTCAATTTTAACAAATTTCTGAAGTGGCGTAACGATTAGTTTTTTTATCATCGACGTGAAATAGGCTTTGTAATGTGTATTGACATTCAAAGATACACTTTCAATGGAAAAAAGCTAAAGAAACGGGAATCGATTTTCGTAAAAAATTGAATTTTGAGAAATTATTATTAACAACGGCAAACTTTTGACACCATGTATAAGGCAAGTGCGAGTAAGAATTTTGAGAGCTATATGGCCAAAAGCAATTTTAACGCCATAGCGAACCTCATCGGACCAACTAACATCCAAAGAACCATTGAATTTTCAAATAGGACTTACTCTTCAAATTTATTTGACATAGGCGCACCTTTGGGGAATTTTCCAATCATAATGCCTTGAGATTGTCCTTTGCCCAAGTAGGCATTGAACCAATTCCAGAAGGTCCGAAACCGATTTCTATAGCTTACCAACAAAAATAAATGTACAAACAACCAAGAAAACCATGCCAACCACCCTGTAAGTGTGATTTTTGGAAAGGTCATATCCGCTACCGCCTTTTGATCGCCAATAATGGCCATAGCGCCTTTGTCTATGTACCTAAATGGTTTTAGATTTTTGTTTTTCGTCATGGCCACAAAATTATCCGCCAAGGCCTTTCCTTGTTGCTGTGCTACACTTCCCAATTGCGGGTGTCCGTCCGGAAAATTGGGATCGGTTGTTTGAATACAGGTATCGCCAATGGCATAGATATTTTCGCAATGCTCCATTTTATTAAAGGCGTCAACGTGAAGTCGGTTGGCCTTGCCATAGCAATCTTTAGGGAGACCCTTAAACTTCAATGCAGTTACACCTGCCGTCCAGTCCAGATTAGGGTTTTGGTTTCAATGGCTTCACCATCCTTGAAAATCACTTTGTCGTCTGTAAAATCAGAAACCATGGTATTCAACTTTACAATGACGCCCAGTTTCTTTAGCATTTTCAAGGTATATTTTTGCGATGTCTCACTCATTGATGAAAGAACCGTTTGGGCACCATCTACCAAATAGATATTCAATCGTTCATTCTCCAACTCTGGATAAATTTCCCGAAGTTTTCGTTTACGCATTTCGGCTATCATCCCCGCAATTTCAACTCCAGACGGTCCGGCGCCAGAAATCACGATATTTCGCATTTTGCGCCTTTCAACCTCATCGGTACAAAAAGTGTACTTTTCACCCTCCATAAGAAGATAGTTTCTCAATTTAATGGCATCATTAACCGTTTTCATCGGCAAGGCATTTTTTTCGATGTTTTCCATCCCAAAATAATTGCTCTCCGTACCTGTGGCGAGAACCAAGGCATCGTAGCGAACTTCGCCTGTAGATAGTATGACTTTTTGCTCGTCCGGAACTATTTCTTCCAATTCGCCAATCCTAAAAAACAAATTTTTATTGCCAATAAAAAGTGTTCGAAATGGAATGGAAATACTCGAAATATCCAACATTCCCGTAGATACCTGATACAATAGGGGTGGGAAAAAATTATAATTATTCCGATCGACCAAAGTGACTCTCAGCCCTCTCTCATTTCCCAAGTGCTTAGCCAAATTCACTCCCGCAAATCCACCTCCTATTATGACTATATGTTTTTC
>Ga0098068_1001119_pt1 | contig 9903 bp, 9 predicted proteins | sample 26BtaG_FD_75059 | JGI IMG/M metagenome (GOLD analysis project Ga0098068, IMG submission 75059) | Marine viral communities from Cariaco Basin, Caribbean Sea - 26B_WHOI_OMZ_CsCl | ecosystem: Environmental > Aquatic > Marine > Oceanic | place: Caribbean Sea: Cariaco Basin | collected 2014-11-09 | reverse complement strand
CAGAACCTGCAAGGTCGGTTACAGTTATCGGTGCTTGTGTTCCGCCTATTCCATCTGCTTTTGGATATACATTTTCGTGATGTTCTCTTGGTAACGTAAACTCACATCCTGCCCATTGTGTTTTAGTGCCTAAATCAATCCTTGTCCCGCTTTCTCCGCCACCAGACGTACAAAAGGCAAACACATTATAAGATGCTCCAGCCACTACCTCATATCCTGCCGTAGCATTACCAGTAGATAGACATTGGTATATTAAGTTCTCATCTGCAGCTGCATTGGATAAATAAAAACCTCTGCTCGCTCCACCTGATGCTATGGTACTACAATGAAATAATAAGTTCTCTGCTGAAGCTATATCATATCCCGTAGTGGTCGCATTAACATCTTGACAAAATTGAAGGATAGAACAACATCCATCTATATCAAAAGCTATTGTACAATCCTCTGCGATACAATGGTCAAGGAAACAACCCGCACCGTCTATGTCAAACCCTATCTGCCCTGCTTGTGATACTTTAAGTCCTAAAACTTTACAGGAATTACCAGTTATCTGGATACAAGTTCCCCCACCACTATCTGTATTGTTTACCAAAGTCCCTATTTCACACCATAGCTCTGTTCCATCATTAGCTATTACGAGGTCTACTTCGTCATATGTACCTGCTTTGACACTTATAGCATCACCTGCGGAAGAAGCGGTAACTGTCGCCTTTATAGTCAGCTTGGCTTGGTCTGGTCTTGTACCACTATTAGAGTCATTGCCACTCTTTGATACATACCATATCTCTCCACCGAACTTTGGAATATGACTTGTTCTGTCTATAAAACTCATCTTACCACCACCCTTCTGTTGCGTTATAATGTAGGTCTAATATCTCACCGTCAGTCAACACCATAGTAGCCGACCCCCATACAGCCTCAGCCCCGTTGCCATCTACTGTTAAGTCATTACCACTTGACCCACAGTTAATTATCTTATAGTGTGTACCCTCTACCCCTGCGGGTAAGTTTACTGTTATAGCCCCACCATCTGTATCACAGAAGATAAGGTGGTCGGTTGCTAATATTGTGTAAGGACTATCGCCATCATCTATCCTTGTGGTGGCTACCACCCTGCCTGCTGTTGATGTTAAACCTGCTGAACTGAAATTGCCTGTGGTAGTGATATTATTGCTCTGTGCATCAAGGGTTGTAGCATTTAAAGCTACTTCAAGCGTAGCCCCTATGTTTAGATGAATATTCGTACCAGCGACTATATCCAAATCCCCATCCGTATCGCTTGTTATCTGTTCTGCTCCATCTTCTTGAACAAACTTTATTCTTTCGGCTACCCACATAGCACCAAGCGTATCTACTGAGATAAGGTTATCGTTCTGAAACCCCGTCGCACCCGCTAAGATAAACATATCATCTTCAGAATCGTCTACACCCATAACGTACCTAATAGTATTCCCAGTTTTCCAGTTGATAACGGTATCCCCTGCACCGCCAGGACCTGCTGTAAACACGCCTTTACAAGTAAGATCGCCTGTGGTAATTAAATCAGATGAACCAAAACTAAGCGTCCCTGATGGGGCAACTAAATAATCGCCTGATATAGTGCCTAACGTAGCGTTGCCTGTTGTATCAAAAGTATTCGCCCCCAAATCCAATCCCCCAGTCATCGGATCGTTGGCTGAGTCTAAACGAAGGTATGTAGCGTCAAGGGTTGTAGGAGATACTGTGTGTATAATAGCTGTACGCCCTGTTACGGTAAGTGTGCCAGGAGATACTTGTACTTTTAAAGGTCGTACTGAAGGAGAGCCGTCGGTTTCTTCTAAGACGTGGATAGGTATGAAATCACGTATATCAGCGTATGCTGTGTTACATAACAGAACAACTAATATAAGGATTAGATATTTCATCTGTGCATATGTAAGATTAACAAGGTTAATAATAAAAATGCCATAAGAAAAGTAGCTATGGCTATGCTTATAGATAATACTACGTTAGTCATCAATATCAATGTAGCTTCCTTTGTTAAAGATACATATTAGTCCTAAGATTAGGAATGGGATGATTATTATTAGGAATTTCATTATCTTTCTTCTGGTTTACCAATACTTAACTCCGTTACCGTTGTTGGTAGTATGCCTTTTACAGCCCCACCCAGAAGCTCTACTGCTGGATGCTGGAAGAACGAGGCTACTCTTGCTACGTTAGTCTTAGTCCCACCAAGAACTCTAAGGAATACCTTTTGCATAGGTCCGAACCCTATGGCTTCAGTTTGTAGTGACTCAGCAGCAGAGTTGTTTAACAACCGTTCTACAACCTTATTATCAGCATTTAAGAAACTGTCTAACTTCTTTAGTAATGCTATGGTCTCATCTTTAGAGGTGCTAAGCAAGTTCTTCATAAACCCCTCTAACTTAACAGCGAACCTATCATCACCTACCGCTATGGATTTAACATTGTTCCCAAACTGCTGTTCAGCTTGTTTCATACCAGAGTATGTAATAAAGCTTTTTTTGATATTTCCACCAGCAGATATTATCTTACTATTCAGTATCCCTCGTATGTTATTCATATACCCTAACGCTTCATCACTCCACGAGAACTGGTTAATAAGCTTATCTATATTCTTTCGCATATTCCATAACTCAAGAGTGCTTATTGTTTTCTTTTCTACTGGGTCTACTATGTTAGCAATAACCTGTGATAACCTATCTTGTTGGATAGATGTAATATCTAAATCCTGTATTCCTTTACCACGAGGCAAGATGTTTACTACACGGTTTTGTATAGTAGGTAAATCAAACTTGATATTCTTTGCTTTAACAGCTTTCTCAACTGCTTTACCAGTCACACTACCTACCCTACTAAAGAACTTACTCATCTTGGTAGACACATCTTTAGCTACTCTACCTGTATAAAACTCTTTATCAAGTAACGCTTTCCACCCAACCTGTTCTGCACGTTCAGATACACGTTCACCAAGTAAGCTTTTAACAATGCTACCACCAAACTTACGGGCTACCGCACCAACACCAGCAGTTGCTAACTCTGTTGCAAAAGCTATACCCGATCTATTAGCTATCTCTTCTTGTCTTTCGGGTGGTGCTTTGAAGAAGGTGTCTATTGGGTTTTGTCCAACAAACTGTGTTGAACCTAAGACAGCTTTACCTATACCAAACTTTTCAACATCCTCAGCTATCTCAAACGGGCTTTTAACTCTTGGCAATACAGACTCTTGGATTGTAGATAAAAAACCTTTCTGTGGTATATCTTCTGCTAACTGTGTTACCTGTTCCTGCGCCAACTCGCCACCCAACCTACCAGCAGTACCACCAGCAACTTGTCCTTTAAACGGTTGTCCTGTTGCAGCACCACCTATAATCCCACCTATTGACCCCAACAACTGACCCGTTCCCCCAGCAAGTCTTGGCAGGGTACGTTGTATTCTTTCTTCACGGGCTGTCTCTGGTGTAGTAATCTGTTGTGGTAAACCCGCATCAGTAGGTTGTGGTTGTGTAGATACCTTTAACATTTCTGCTAACAAATCTTTTGGCTTACGCTGTTGCCCTAACTTCTCTGCTAATAAATCTCTTGCCATTTTATTACCTCAATAGATTAAGCACCTCTACCCTTGATAAACCGTGCTTCTGCATAGTAAACTGTATATCCTCTTCTGTTACATCTTCTGGTAAAACATCTTCACCTTCTTCTTGTGGTACAATATTACCAGCCTCTAAACTACCAATCTTTGTTTTAATTCTTTCAGTATGCTCATCTATACGTCTTTGTATAAACCCCTCTATTCTTTTAATCTTTCCACTTGCAACTTCGTCAGTATCTTCCCTTTGTGGAAACATCTTATCAACCCGCTCTATATCTCTATCAGTTAATACACCCCGTTCCCCACCCAACTTACGAGATATGTTACTTAGGAAAAATTGCCTCGCATCTTCATACTGTACCAACGAAGGGTCTGTTTGGAAAAACGCTGCTAAAGCACCCCTTGTTCTTCCTTCAATCGGTCCTCTTAAATTAGCGGGTATCTTACGGAATGTATTAAACAACTCGTCTACATCACCCCTAATTATTTGTATATCTGTTGTAAGCTCATCAAGGTCGCTCTGTTCTTTTATAACCGCTTGTTGTACTTTAGCCTCTCGTTTAGACCTTGTTTGTTCTTGTATACCTTCAGCTAACGCTGTCCTTGCATCTCGTGCGGATTGTGGTTGCCCTATATCAATGCCCTTTAAAGCCGCTGATTGTTGTGCCTGTGTAACAGCCTTCCTTTCTTCGGCTGGTTGTGTGATAGTTTCTGCCTTTAGCTGTGCTTCTAAAAGTTCATCAGCAAGGCTTGGTTTTTGTGCTGTACCAAGTATCTGTGGCACACGTTCCAACCCTTTCTGCAACCCACCACTAATAGTACCTAACGTCTTTTCACCCACAAGACTTTTTAAACCTTTACCTATACCACCAAGTATTCTATCACCTAATGCCAACCCTTGTGATGGCTCTTGGGAAGCACCGCTTTCTCTATCTGCTAACTCTTGTTGGATAGCAACCTTTAGTTTCTGCTTCTGTTCTGGCGATAAGTTTTTAACGTTCTCTGCTGTCAATGCCATTTTACACTCCCCCCAACAATTTGAGAATTGTCTTTAAATCAATGCTAGAACTACTCTTTGCTACTTCAGCAGAATTACCACCCTCAACCGCTCCTGCTAAATCAAAATCTATACCTTCACCTTTCGCAAACCCTAATTTACCAGTAGTTGTTTTAAGTATATCTTGTGCTAACGGACTTATTGCCGATGCGAGCCTACCAGCACCTGCTAAAGATTCTTTATCCATCTCTCTTCGTAATCCAGCTATTCTTTCAAACTCCCCACCCTCAGCCAATCTACGAGTTTGTTGGGTTTGTGCCTCCGCACCTATAAGACCTTGTAACCTCTGCAAAGCAGTTTGTTCCTGTTGCGCCGCTAACACCTCACTTTGTAATTGACGTTCAGCTACCCTAGATTCTATATCCCTCTCAGTAGCTTGTGATGCTAAACCTATCTGTCCTACGGGTAAGGTAGACCTACCAAGCCCTCTAGCAGAAGCAGCTTGTGTAATCTGTGGTATAGTCTGTTCTCGTAGACCTGCCCTACGTTGTGCAGCGAAAGCTTGAGTATCACCAGCTCTAGCACCTGGGGTTAAACCTAACCCTTCCCTACGCATAGCCCTGCCTTGTACCCTACCAAACAAATCTTCAAACCCTCTAACACCAAACAGGCTACCTAAAGGTTTCTGATGCTCTGCTTTAGACTCAGGTTTCTCTCCACCACCAATCCCGAATAGTCTACCAATGTTTCTTCCTAGCTTTCCCATAACGCCTCCTTAACTCATAGATGTGCCACTAATTTTTAACCCTGTATTATCCGCAAACTTTATATAAAGGTTTGTACTATTCTTACCCCAAGTTTCAGCTTCCATATCAGCAAGCGCTGGTTCATCTTCAAAGAGTATGGGGTTGCCCATAGCACGATGGAATATGAAGTCAAGCGTCTTTGTTAGCTCTTTAGCTTCTTTAGGTACGGTAGTACGTTCCATTAAAACTCCTGTAAGATAAGAAATCTACCACCTTCAGTTTCGCCCTCTTGTTGGCTATTGTTAGACTCGTTTCTCCAAATAGCCTGTGCTTTATGGCTACCCTGTGGCAACCAACCCATCCAACTAACAGCTATTTGTTCAGCATTAGTAGAATCACCAGCAGAAGATCGTCCCTTTGCATATATAACATTGTTTATTGATATGGCCACATCTGTCCACTTAGTACCACCATCGTTGTTAACTGGTGCTGTAAAAGTTGCGTGTACTGGCCCACCAGCCGTGTAGAAGTTGGCTACCATATCCGTCATTTCAACATACGCTGTTGAAGCTATGGTAATATCTGTATCACCAGAGATAGTAACGAAGTTATACTCATCGCCATCTTTAAAGTTAGAGTAGATACCATCATCTATTTCGCCACTACCCGTAGCGTTCATATAGAACCACGCAAGTACACGCCAGTTCTCGCTATTACTATCTGAATACCGTAGTTTACCAGCAGTATTCTCAGATGTGTCGTGATACGTAGGTGCTGTTGTAGTAAGCTTTATATTACCATCGCTGTCTACTACTACGAAACCCATTGTACTTGTAGCACGCTGTGATACACCTGTAGTATAATCACTTGCTGTACCTAATGCTAACGAAGTAGTACCTGTCTTAACAATTCTTGTAGCACCGTGATACGCCACACCTGGCGACATAACTATAGCATCTGGTGTAGTAACACTTATAGTCATACCTACACGCTGGAAATCCTCGTTGCTACCACCTGTAAGCGTAACCGCTGTTACTCGTTTATCAGTTACCGCAAACACTTGTGTAGCGTCTGTTGATACTAACGCAAGGCGAATAGAGTTTGCTGCTGTAGCAGGTTCTGTCCCACCTATAGCAACTTCAGAATATGTATAAGTACCTGCGTTAGATAAGTCAACATAAGTATGTTTAGATGCTGTATATGTATTAGCAGTAGCGTCTTTAACAACTCGTGTACCAAATATGTATGCTCTACCCGCTGTAGTGGTACTTGTAAGTGTCCCACTTGTAGTAGGTGGTAACAGCCCAGTATATACATAGTCGTTGAAAGTATCGTCCCACCTATTCTCAGGGTTAGCATTAGCATCTAACGCACCCGCTGATATGCTAAGTAATTGTATAGCTGACCCATCAAAATCGTTAGCACTATCTGTCAACGTAGCCCTGTTACTTTCAAGTGTCGCTACTGTAACATCGTTAGGTGATAAGTACGCTGTTGTAGTCACTACTGCATAAGCTTTACTGCACAGAAGAACCATTAACAAAGTTGTTATAAGCTTTTTCATTGAGATACCTTTCTTCCTTTCTTCTTGCCTTTAGGGACAATATCTAACCCTATCCCTTTCATTGAAAAATCTAACCCTACTGTTTGATCGTATATTTCAAACGCTATGGTTGTACCTCTAGCATAATTGATTTTAGGGCGTGTTCTATCTATAAACTGTGATTGGTTAGTTATGGCGATAAACCCTAACCCTAAACTCTCGCCTTTTAAGATTTGGTTAAACTGGGCGTTATCACCTACGTTGGATAACCTACCATCAAGTAAGTATCTGAAGAATATGTTGCGTTCACCAGTAGGCTCTATCTCTGGGTATATGGTTGATATACGTGAGTTCTGCCCTTTCTTAGCGATAGGGATGTCTTTGGTACGAAATCGTATTACAGGGGCTACACCATCAAAGTCGTGTACGTCAGTTACTTTCATAATAAAGTTAGCGTCACTACGCCCTACATACGAGAAAGGTGGTTCTTTGGTAGGATCGGCTGACATATAACAACTTACATTACGCCCTCTAACAAAACTTATCTTATCTTCAAACGCATCCCACCAGAACTCTAACCTATTAGTAGTGGCTTCGCCTTTTGCAACCACCGATACCATATAATAGTTATCTACATAATGAGCTACGGCCTTATCAAGCATACCACGAGATGTGTTTACAAAATCGCTAAGTACCTCCGTGAAAGATAGTAGCTTGCTGTTCGTGCCGTCAAAAGACCATAGCTCAATTTTATCCTCTGTTGCTGATAAGAATAGGACACCTTTCTCTACTCGGTGAACACTACGCCCTGCTACGCAGTTACGTTGTTCAACTAAACGTATACGCCACGTACCGCTGAGAGCTGAGATGGTATCCCCTTCTATTACGAATATCCCTTCTGTGTTGAAGATGAATAGGAACTCTTCTATCTTAGCAAAAGCAAGGTTTTCACCCTTACCAGAGCCTATTATCACCTCTAACGAATCCGTAGCGTCATCAAAGGTTTCAGGCTCTAAGTTCTTAGATACGAAGAGGCTTTTCTTGGATATGACAAGTAGCCTATCCTTATGCTCTATGACATCAATAGGTAACACAGAATCGTCGTTAGAATCTACTAACCCCACATCTTCAAACAACTCGTCATTATTCCCATCGTGCCGCCAAAGCTTTAGACCATCAACTACGTAAAGGTTGGTCTGTTGCCCTGTTTTAAACAACCAATGTTTAGGATAAGCGTCACTATTCATAACAGGGTTAGCTTGTACAGGTGCATCGCCATTGTCAAACAACCGCCACATCTTCCCGTCTTGGGTGTAAGCGAAGCTTTTAGGTGAGGTGATACCCGATTCTGCGGTGTAGTACCTACCTATCCAAGTGATACGATCTGATAAAGCGTTGGTAAATAGCTTCTCTGTACCAGGCACTTTCTTATTTCTACCACTACGAGGAAGTAAGTTCTCCCGTTCAACAACGTCGTTGGCATCCCCCTCATCACGTGGGTTACGTCTATCTATCCTACCTGTAAACTTCCAGTACGCATCTGCCATTATAATCCTAACTTTTGTTCAACTGCGTTCTTAATAGTTGTCTTGATGTTGTTACCGCTGTTAATGGCTGATACTAATGCTGTAAACTGTCCCTCGCTAAAGGTTGTTGTAACCTCATCACCTACTGGGTCACCACTTCCGTCTACCTTACGATATGTTACTTCGCATATCTTTGGTATAACAAGAAACTTAACTGTGTCTAACTTCCAACTTGCAACATCTGGTTTAACCTCTACCTGCGTGATATCCCCATCCGCTGCGTAACAAGTCGTTGCCATTAACAATACTGCTACCAATAATAAAGCTTTCATCGCTTCTCCTTATGTTAAATCCAATGTTGATGTATAAGTTACGTTATCTGGTGATACTATTGTAATCATTAACTTGTTAGTACCCTCGTCTAAGTAGAAAGACATACGCTGTGCTACACCTATGCTTGGTTGTGATAAAGGTACTGTTTGTACTATACCACCACTACCTGACGCTATTAAAGCGTTCTGTGATATATGTGATACGCTTACCCATTTAGTGTTATCGCTATCAGGGTCAGTATCTGCGTGTACGAATAATGTTGGATGTGTTTGTAAAGCGTGGTCGTGGTCGGAGCCGGAGTTAGAATAATTTGTTACTATAAATTGGTTTCCACAGTTATCATCTAAACCAAGTTTAAGTTCGTCTGTATCCGTTGCATACCTAATATCAAACATAGCTGTACCATTTTGTATGCCAACAATTCTACCCCAACCTAAATCAATATCCATCTCTTTGGGTATATCAAAATGTAAGTCGCCATCACCGACATTAATATTTCCATCAGTCTGGTCGTGATACATCTCTATATAATCCGTAGCTGCCGTGCCATCCCCCGAATACACACGTAGTACAGGGTCTACGGAAGTACCGCTTGGGGAACGGTTTGCTATGCCGAGGTCGGCGTAGGATACTATTGTGAAGTAACCACTATAACTTGCGTTGTTAGTTTTTAAACCAAGTTGGAGGTTATCATTACCAGTTGTTTCCCAATTTAGCCCTGAATCAAAACTATTACCAAAATAAATATATTCATTATCACTTACCAAAAGACCCAATGTCCCAAATGAAAAATCATTTACCCCACTCGTAGTTCCTAATGTTACTGTATTAGCTGTCGTTTCAAAATCCATTGACAGGTTCTCGTTGTTAGTATTACCAGTACCAGCAAAGGTTATAACACCTGTATCAGAGCTTATATCTGTAACGGCAGACAACACCCCCGAAACCTTCGCTTTCAACGCTGTATTAGTAGAATCGTACACATTGTTAAGAATTGTCTCAGTACCTAACTTAGTAGACCCACCATACGCATTTGCCACCAAAAACATAGCACATATAAAGCAAATAAACTTTTTCATCATATCCCCCTAATATCTAATGTTGTATCTGCCGAGTTGTAAACATTGTTCCATATAGTCTCAGCCCCCAGTTTCGTTGAACCT
>Ga0098068_1001118_pt1 | contig 9913 bp, 7 predicted proteins | sample 26BtaG_FD_75059 | JGI IMG/M metagenome (GOLD analysis project Ga0098068, IMG submission 75059) | Marine viral communities from Cariaco Basin, Caribbean Sea - 26B_WHOI_OMZ_CsCl | ecosystem: Environmental > Aquatic > Marine > Oceanic | place: Caribbean Sea: Cariaco Basin | collected 2014-11-09 | reverse complement strand
CAGGGGCCGACCGGTTCCGTCTAAGCCGGATATAACGAAACAACAACAGGAAAAGGTTCCACCCATGTTCAAGAAAACTCTAATAAGTCTTGCCGTGGCTTCTTCCCTTGGGTTGACTGGCTGCTTCGACAGCGGCAGCGACACCAAAAACGCTAACCCTGATCCGAAGTACACTGATCCTGCGATTGATGGAAAGACTTGGCCACTGTTTAATCCAGCGACAGGCGCGCTTCCGCTACCGAATGATTTGATCTTCCGGTCTGACGACGAAGAAACCGCTGCGAGCGAAGCGGATGGAACCTTCGAAGTCGATAATACTCGCCCCCCCGTTACAGCAGCACTGAACCAGCTTTCTGGCGCCTCAACGGTTGCTCCTATCGTTATCCAGACTAACGGCCAGTTGCTTGAGTCCTCCGTGCAAGCTGGCCAAACTGTTCATCTTATCGAGCTCGCGTACGCAAGTGGAGATCCCGTACAAGGACTTGGCAACCAGGAGCCACCAACACTGGCAATCTTAGAGGGCGCACCCCAGCCAAAAATTCGTGCCGACGTCGAAAGTCTTGATGGCAGATCTGCAATACGAATTGTTCCGCTGGAGCCCTTGAATCCCCGCAGCCGTTATATCGTCCTCGTGACCACTGGGGTGCTGGATATTAACGGGGATCCGATTATTTCTGACCCGGTTTATTCTAACGTGACCGATGCCGACGCGGGCCTAATCAGTAGCGCCCTAGCTCCGGTTCGGGCTCTGGTGAATGGACTTTGGGAGCGATTCGCTGTTGGCTACAGTCAAGCACTGTTTTCACTAGGTGCACTAGAGGCCCCGATAACTGAAAGCGATATCGCGCTGACCTACAGCTTCACTACGTCCAATGACAACAAGGTTCTTCGTTACATCGCAGAGCCAGCGACCTGGTTCTCGGATCAAATCAAGAATTTCGTAGCTGTAAGCGCCGCGACTCGAACCCAAGAGTCTTCGCAAGGCACTGCCGACTTTGGTGAAATTTCAGACAAAGTTGAAGACGCAATTACTACGTTCCCTTTGAGTCTTGGCTTGGACCCGGAAAACACTCCGCAAGAATTGGCGGACGTACTCGGGGGGGCTTGCAGTTCCGTTCAAGGTCAATCGGCTATCGACTGTTTAGCGATCGCGCTGGCAAGTAAGTACAGGGACGACCTACCAACTCCAACGGTCGAAGACAGAGCAGGAACGATCACACTGGACGCCGCTCCGCGTGGTGCAGCTCAAGTATCCCTGCTCGCTGCAAGTGTATTGTCTGACCCCACTTCAGTACTTGCAGTTGAGGGCACAATAAGTCTTCCCAACTATCTCGGCAACGAGCCTGCTGAACTCGTTGGGGCCACTGCTGACGGAAATATGATTGGCAACTGGGTCGCAGATGACCAGCTTGCTGCTCAAATCAGTGGCCTGCTCCAGGGTGTTGGCGCCCCGGCACTTCCCCACGCCAACCCGACACAAACCGGGACAACCGCAGTCAACTATATCTTCCCGTTCCCGAAACAGAACTCAGATCAGCCTACGATCGAAGCTCCGATCCTAGTTCTGTATCCGAGCGACCCGGCGAACGTGAAGGGCATCGTGTCGTTCCAGCACGGCATAACAACCGATCGAAGTACTGCCCTAACCTTTGGTACGGCTCTTGCTGAGCAGGGTTATGTAGTGGCAGCGATCGATCACCCGCTACACGGTGTTAGCCCATTTTCAACTGCGCAGCAAGGTGAATTAGCAGGCAACCTCGTGGCAGCAGCGATACTGAATGTCTTCGGTGCAGCGTCAGTCGAGGACCTCCCGGCGCCCCAGCAGCAACTCCTTGGCAACGCAGTAACAGCGCTCGCTCCGGAAGCATTGACAGCATTGGCTCAGGCCGAAGGCAGCCAGGTCTCTTACTTTATCGATCAGGTTATTGCGTTTGAGGAGGCAAACGGAATACCTGACCAGATCTCAGACTCCACGGGATTTTCCAGCACCGTCGGTTCCCTATTGAACACCGTAGAAAACGCCGGGAGCCAAATTCCCGGGCTTGCTCCTCGCCTGGATGGTGAGTCGCTGCTCGAGCGACACTTCGGCCTGTTCCCAGGCAGCGATGGCACACCTGCCCAGATGGTATTCGACCCTGCGAATCCCAGCGGCGTTGGCGAAAATGGTCGGTTCTTCATCAACCTCCAGAACTTCCTGAAAACTCGGGATAACTTGCGCCAAAGCGTTCTCGATCAGATGAACCTGAGAGCCTCTCTTGGAAGTCTGGAGCTACCATTTCTCGACGGTCAGGGTGGCGTGACACGCGTCGATCTCAGTGGTCGGAACGTGTACTTCGCTGGACATTCTCTTGGCGGGATCACGGGAACATCATTCGTAGATGCCATCAATGCAGATGCCCTTGATTTCCCGGAGCTCGGCAAGGTGACATTCCTGAACTCTGGGTCTCCAACGGAGTCCGTCTTCTCAGCCGAGAACAACATTCAAGCAGCCAGCCTTCTCACTCCAGGCAGCGGAATTGTAAGGCTGCTCGAGAACTCAGAGAGCTTCGCGCCTGTTGTCTTGGGTGGGCTGTTCGACAGAGCGACACTAGCACAGGGCGACAGCGCCCTCGAGACTTTCCTCAATGTGGCTCAAGCAACCATCGATTCAGCTGACCCCATCAACTTCGTTGGTCAATTAACGACAGACACGCTGATCAGCATGGTCATTGCTGATGATGTCATTCCCAACGCTGCTGATGCTAACGTCTGGGCAGACTCGATTGTTGCAGATGCATACAACCCGGCGCCGCTGAGCGGAATGCTTGAAGGGATCCCCTACGAGGTAAACAGCTTCTCCGCCCCGCTCTCCGGTACGGTTCCGATGTTTGAGCTTGGCAGCGACGCGGTCATGCAAATATCCTACGATCCGGCTGTCCTTGAAGGAGTTGAGCATGGAACGCCAGTTGACCCCACATCGTCGGCCGCTGGATTTGGGCTGATGGTGTGCACAACTCTGGAGCTGTTTGACCAGCCTAATCAATACTGCGTCAATTGATAGTTAAACTTCACGGTCTCGAGTAAGACCATTCAGGCCCCGGCTCGCCGGGGCCTGATTTTTTCAGTTTTTTATTTGTGGCCTGAAGCGTATTGGCGACTTGAGTTGGGGTTGGAGCACCCCATCCCCCCGATCCCCCTCAACCACCATCCCCCGCGCCACAATCTGCGGATGCTCCGCCGCCTCCTCAATGGTCAGCACCGGCTCCACACAGGCATCCACCTCTGCAAAAATCTCCCGCCACTCGGCAAACGTTTTCCCGGCAATCTTCTCTTTAATCGCCGCTTTCAGCCTTTGCTGATGCTCCGGGTTCTGGCTCAAGGCAAAGCTCTTCATTTCGCTGATGCCCAGCGTGTCGCACAGCCGTGCCGAGAACTGCGGTTCCAGGCTACCAACAGACAACCAGCGGCCATCGCTGGTCTGGTAGTAGTCGTAGAAAGTACCGCCATTGAGCATGCCGCCCTCGGGTTTCTGCTCCACACCGCCAGCCAGTGCCGCAGCGCCGGCCATGGCATTCAAGGCGAAGGCGGCGTCGGTCATGCTGATATCGATGAAGGCGCCCTGCCCGGTTTGCTGGCGCTGGATCACGGCGGCGAGGATGCCCATGACGGCGTGATGGGAGCCGCCGGCTACGTCGGCAATCTGGATACCCATGGGGGGCGGGCCGCTGTCGGCGCGGCCGCAGTGGCTGGCGACGCCGGAGATGGCCAGGTAGTTGATGTCGTGGCCGGCGCGGTCTTTATAGGGGCCGGTCTGGCCGTAGCCGGTGATGGCGCAGTAGATCAGTTTCGGGTTGATGGCTTTCAGGGTTTCATACCCCACGCCCAGGCGGTCCATTACGCCGGGGCGAAATTGCTCCACCACAATGTCGTAGTCCTTCACCAGTTCCTTGATCTTCTCCACGCTTTCCGGCTGCTTCAGGTTTAGCTGCAGGGTTTGCTTGCCGCGGCTCAGGTAAGAAAATGTGGTGCTGAACTTGCCATCAAAGGGCGGCATTACCTTGGCCAGGTCTACCCGGTCGGGGGCTTCTACCCTCAGCACTTCGGCGCCCATGTCAGCCAGCATCATGGTGGCGTAGGGGCCGGGCAGCAGGGTGCTGAAATCCAGGACTTTCAGGGTACTCAGTGGGCCGGGCATGGAGGTGCTCCTTCTCGTTGTTATGGGTATAGGGTTACTGTGCATCATGCTGACGGGTTTTGCCGGCGGGGCCAACTGCCGGTTACTTCATTCCTATTGGCAGTTTCTTCCAATTGCCAGCAAATCAGGTGGTTGCATTGTGGCGCCGGCCACTTATGATGAAACACGTTTTTAATTTTGGCCCAGGTTATGTCTACCCTTACGGTTTCCAAACACTTTGTTGAAGCATCCCTGTCCGGCGCACAAAGGCTGGGGCTGGATGTGCACGAGTTGTTGCAGGAAGCCGGTATCTCGCCGGATTTGTTGCGTATCGAGAAAGCGCGGGTCAGCAGTGATCAGTTCAGCACCCTGATGCAGGTAATCTGGAGCCGAACCGGCGATGAGTTTATGGGGCTGGGTTCACGCCGGGCCCGCTCGGGCACCTTTGCCACCATGTGTGCGCTGGTGATCGATTGCCAAACCCTGGAAGAGGTGTATCAGCGGGCATTCCAGTTCTCCCGCCTGTTCGAACCCATGGTGGCCATGGAGCTGGAAGTGGGCGAAGAGAGCGCCCGGCTGGTAACGCGAATCGAAGGTGAAATACACGATCCGGACTACTACCTGCGGGAAAGCATTCTGGTGATCTGGCACCGCTTAGGCAGCTGGCTGATCGGCCAGCCGGTGGAACTGGAGAAAGCCGAGTTCGATTACCCGCGGCCGGAGCATGGCGATGAGTACCGCCATATCTTCCACTGCCCGCTGGTGTTTGAGTCCGATTGCACTGCCCTCACCTTCAGCAAGCGCTTTCTGTCCGCCCCGGTGATTCGGGACAAGCCGGAGATGCGGCAGTTTCTGAAAACTTCCCCTGCGGACCTGCTATCCCGGCCGGATGAGAGCAACACCTGGACCGGCCGCATCCGGGGCCTGATTGGCCGGGATTTCTCCAGGCCCATGCCGGATTTCGACTGGATTGCCCAGGAGCTGCATACCAGCCCGCAAACCCTGCGCCGAAGGCTGAAGCAGGAAAACACGTCGTTTCAGGAGATCAAGGATTTACTGCGGCGGGATATGGCCATCTACTATCTGAGCCATCAGGAGTTGCCGATTAACGATATTGCCGAGAGAGTGGGTTTTACCGAGCCCTCCACCTTCCACCGGGCCTTCAAGAAGTGGACCGGGGTTACCCCGGGCGCCTGGCGGGAAGGCGAACGGGGCGACCTGGTGCAATAATGCCCGCTCAGGAGCCAGAACGGCCCTGTTGCAGGTTACGAATTAGCCTACCCAGGGTCTGGGCCGCCTCCCGGGCTTTGTCCTGGTTCTGGGCCATCTGGAACAGGCGGGAGCCGTCCCTCGGGTCGTATACCCAGCAGGCGGCGACAGCGGGCTCGCAATCCCAGCGCAGCTGAGGGTTTACACCGAACACAGGCAACACGCCGGTTTTACGCACAAAGCTGTTATCCAGCTCCCGGCGAATCTCCTGGACATTCACGTTGCTGTTATCAATCGTCACCTGGTACTGAATGTCGGCAGGCCGGTCCAGCCGCACCACGGTTTTGTCCCTTCGCCAGCCTGCGGTATCCAGCACCGCATTCAGGTGAATAACCAGCGCTTCCCGGTCCGTTCTGGCCAGGTACAGCTGGCGCAGGGTTTTCAGGCTTTCCTGTCCGGCCGGTTCGATCACGGCAACCGGCTCTGCTACCTGCGCAGCGCCTTCAGCCAGAGCGCGTACGTTATCCCGGTTTACCTTCTCGATATCGGTAATCAGCTTCAGGGATTCCTGATAATGCTGGCCTTCTGCGCCCGCCTGACTCACGTAGGTTTCCAGTGCCGCCCGGGCTTCATTCAGGTGATTGGCCTTGAGCATTGCGCGGCCGCGATAATAGTGGTACTCCGCCGGTTTCTCACCTTCCATCGCCTGCAGGCGGTTCAGGAACTCGCCGGCCTCGGCCCAGTTGTCAGCCTGCACGGCCGCTTCGGTGGCCAGCATCAGCCGGCGGATTTCATGCTCGGGCTCCAGGGCAAACGCCTGTCCGGAAAAGGCCGCCAGCGCGGAAGACAGCACCAGGCCGGCCAGCCATGAACGCTTTGCCAGCGTTTGCCGCTTGTTCGATACCAACATTCTGCTACTCCTGAGTCTTCTCTGTGCTGTCTTCAGGCTCATCGGGCTCGTAAGGGTCGTCCGCATCTACCTCAGCCTGTTCCGTAATACTTTTGGGCAACTCTTTTTTAACCCGCACGCCCAGCTCCACAAACCGGTTGGCCTGGGAAATCAAGTTACCGCGGCCACGGGTCAGGGTATTCATGGCGTTGTCGTAGGTGCCCTGCGCGGTGTGCAGCTGGCTGCCCAAACGCTCCATAGCTTCCACAAACACCCGCAGTTTGTCGTACACCGCGCTGGCCCTGTCGGCAATGCGCCGGGCATTCTGGCTTTGCCGTTCGTACCGCCAGATGTTCTCGATTGTCCGCAGGGTGGCCAGCAAGGTGGTGGGTGTCACCACAATAATCTTTCGCTCGAAGGCTTCCGCGAACAGGTTCTCGTCCTGCTGGAATGCTGCCACAAAAGCCGGCTCAATGGGCATGAACAAAAATACAAAGTCCGGTGAATGCAGGCCATTCAGCTGGCTGTAGTCTTTCTCGCTCAGGGTTCGGATGTGGTTGCGCACGGCTTCTACGTGCTGTTTAAGGGCCTCTTCACGGGCGCTGTCCGCCTCTGCCACCACCCATTGCTGATAAGCCACCAGGGAAACCTTGGAGTCGATCACCAGGTTGCGCTGGTCTGGCAGGTGCACAATCACATCCGGGCGCAGCAGCTGGTTGTCGTCATCCCGGTAGCTGCCCTGGGTTTCATACTCCACGCCCTTGCGCAGGCCCGAGCGCTCCAGCACCCGCTCCAGAATCAGCTCACCCCAGTTGCCCTGCACTTTCTTGTCCCCTTTCAGGGCCCGGGTCAGGTTGGCGGCTTCTTCGGTAATCTGCCGGTTCAGCTCCTGCAGGGATTTAATCTCGCTGCGCAGGGCCTGGCGGTCGCGGGTTTCGGTGGTGTAAACGTCCTCCACCCGTTTGCGGAAGTCCTGTAACTGGTCGCGGAACGGGTTGAGCAAGGAATCCAGGCTGGTTCTGGACTGCTGGCTGAAGCGCTCGCTCTTCTGGTCGAAAATGCGGTTGGCCAGGTTCTCGAATTCCTGTTTCAGGGCATCCCGGTTGCGTTCCAGCAGTTCCAGCTTTTCATTGGCATTGCGGCGTTCTTTATCCAGGGTTACCTGCTGCTCCCGCAGATCGGCTTTCAGTTCGGTGACCTGGTTACGCCAGCCTTCTATCGCTGCTTCCAGCTTTGCCGACCGCGTTCTCTGCTCTGTCAGCGACTGCTCCAGGTGCTGAACCTGCTGGCTGTGAAGGGCGCCAGCATGCTGCTGCCCGGCTTTTAGCCTGAACAGCGCCCACAGCGTCAGCACCAGCAGAACAACGCAGGCCGCAATCAGCCCCAGAAACCAGCCCGCCATCCACTCGGGGCGATCAGCCATTGCCCGGATGAGTACGTCTGTCACAAGATTGAACTCCTTGATACGGGAACCATCAAACCCGACAGTGTACCTGATTGCCACAAGCTTGTTACGGTGGCGGAACCACCACGCAAATCGGGTATCGACTGTTTGGCAATTAAAGGAATTGTATAGATCTGTTGCTGGACGCCCGCCGTAAATTCATCTAAAACGGATTAAAGGTTAATCAAAACCTTTCTCGTGTTGCGCTCACTGGCAAGGACAGGAGCATGTTGAAGGAACTCTGGAGAAAACTGGGAGCAGAATTTCTGCACAGCGATGGCGCCGATGGCCAGCGCAGCGACGGCTTGTATCCCGGCGGTGCAGGCGTATCTCACGGTGTACGGCTATTGCCTCACATTACCCACACCGGGGAGTTCCACCTGGAGCGCCTGACCACGCTGCTGCGTGCGCGCTACGGCAAAAGCTTTGTTGTGCCGGACGACACCGCCGCCAGCGACCAGTCGCTCAAGCAGGTGATCAGCTTTGCAGCACGCACCCAGGATCAGGATATCCAGCGGGAATTGCTGCTGTTCTACCTCAACTGTTCGCCGGTGATCCAGGAGTACCTGAGGGCGGAAACCCCGCTCGGGCAGGGTCCGTTTTTTGCCGGCTAAAGCGCCTTAACCATCTGTAAAGTCAACACACAGATGCTTGTAGTATACTTCCCCGCCTGACCGACAACACATCCAACGCTACCGCTTTATGACCACCGGCGGGCAGCCGTTTCAGGGGATATTCATGGGTTACAGGTTTCCGAAAGCCCGTACACTTACCTTTCTGGCCATTACCGGGCTCGCTGTAGCCTTGGCAGGCTGCTCCACAGACCGCTACCTTATGGTTCCCAAGGATGGGCTTGAAGACGTTCGCGCCACGGTAAAAACCCAGCGCTCCACACTGGTTACCATGGAAGAAAACGCCAACGTTCGGCACAACCAGCTGCTTACCGATAACCGCCAGTCTACCCAGACCATCCTGGATGCCATCGCCACCCAGGTTGAAAAACCCGTGTGCCCGCCGGTTAAAGAAAAAGTATGCCCTCCCATCCCCAAAGACACCGGCCGCGCAGACCGGTTGAAGGGCAAGGTGATTGTGGGCGAGGTGGAAAAATTCTATCTGGCTGACCCGGGGCTGATTTACACCGCCCGCATCGACAGCGGCGCCGAAACCTCCTCTATCCACGCCCAAAATATCAAACGCTTCGAACGGGATGGCAGCAACTGGGTACGCTTTGACGTGCCGGTGCCGGGCACCGACTACGAACAGTGGGTAACCCTGGAACGGGAAATCTCTCGCCGGGTACGCATCATCCAGTCGGCCGCCGATGAAGCCGAACGCCGGGTGGTGGTCGAACTGCAGTTTGCCATTGGTGACCACCAGCAAGTGGCGGAGTTCACCCTGGCAGATCGCACCAACCTGACCCACGAAGTGCTGATCGGCCGAAACATACTGAGGGATGTCATGCTGATTGATGTTGGCAAGGAATACGCCACGGAACTGCCGGCCTCCTACCGCGAAAATGCTGAAAGCGGAGGCAATGAATGACCGCCCGCTCACGAGCTCCGTTCTATGTATTTGTCTTCCTGCTGATTGCGGCGGGGATTTCTATTGCCACCTGGCGCCACCTGGAACTCGGCATTCCCTGGATGACCGGCGAACAGCGCCCGGTATGGATGATTGAAGCCCGGGTGGATTTCGACGCCCTGGGTGACGCCGCCGAGGTCAGCCTGCACATTCCGGAGCAGCCGCCCGGCTTTCGCATTCTGACCGAACAGGCGGCCTCTCCCGGCTACGGCTTCTCCATCCTCGAATCCCCCAGAAGCCGGCGGGCGGAATGGACCAAGCGTGAAGTATCTGGCCCCCAGACCTTGTATTTCAAGGCCCAGTTCGTTCCGGATGAAGATGTTACCGAGCAAACGCCGGTGCGCACGCCCCGGCCCCAGGCGGTATTCTGGGAAGAACCCCAGGCCACCGCGGTTCGTGAACTGCTGGACCAGGCCATGGAACGCTCCAGCAGCCCGGAAAGCATGACCCGGGAACTGATCCGCCTGATGCAGCCAGACACCCGCACCCAGAACACCACCCTGCTGGTCTCTGAAGACAATTACCTGCAGCTGATGGTGCGCATGCTCAACCACGCGGGCATTGCCGCCCGCACCGCCGATGCGCTAAAGCTGGAAGATGCCCGCCGGCGCCAGCAGCTGGTGCCCTTCCTGCAAAT
>Ga0098068_1001112_pt1 | contig 9962 bp, 5 predicted proteins | sample 26BtaG_FD_75059 | JGI IMG/M metagenome (GOLD analysis project Ga0098068, IMG submission 75059) | Marine viral communities from Cariaco Basin, Caribbean Sea - 26B_WHOI_OMZ_CsCl | ecosystem: Environmental > Aquatic > Marine > Oceanic | place: Caribbean Sea: Cariaco Basin | collected 2014-11-09 | reverse complement strand
GGCATTGCTGGCGATATTATTGGTCGCCGCTAGATCATCTACGCTGACGCCGAGTTTGCGCGCTAGACCAATGAGACTATCTCCTGACTGCACTTTATAGCTTTCAGTATTCGATAGTTTGCTACCTGTGTTGGCCGCGGCCTTGCTAGGGGCTGGCGTGCTGGCACTTGAGCTGCTGCTAGAAGAGCTACTAGCCGCCGGAGCGACGGTAGCGCCCTTGGCTGGGATAGTAATGGTGCGGCCTAAGATAAGATTGGCTGAAGTAGACATATTATTAGCAGCCGCTAAGTTACTGATAGAAACGCCATGACGCGCCGCTACCCCACTTAAGGTATCGCCTGATTTCACTTTATATTTAATGGCTTCGTCATTCAATTGCACGCTTACTTTCTCTTGGCTAACCGGTAGCTTAATCGTCTGACCCAGTTGCAAGCGAGCATTGGCATTAAAGTTATTAATCGCAGCAACCTGCTCAGCACTCACGCCAATCTCATTGGCGATACCAATTAGCGTATCACCAGACTTGACCTTATAGCTAGAGGTCGGGCCAGAATACTTGGCACTGCTGCTGGTTGAGCTGGTAGCTGCTACCGATGAGCTGCTAGTGCTAGTAGCCGGTACTTTTAAACGCTGACCGACAAACAAATTACTCGTAGGCGTAAGTCCATTTAAGCTTGCTAGAGTTTCAGTAGAGACGCCATAGTCACGCGCTAAGGCAATCAAGCCATCGCCCGCTTTTACCGTATAGCTAGTGGTCTTACCTGAATAGCTACTAGTAGACGCTGCAGCGCTACTAGACGACGAAGTGGCAGCCGTAGAGCTAGAAGTCGGTGTGGTAGCAGGTACTTTTAAACGCTGACCGACGAAAAGATTACTGGTGCTGCTTAACCCGTTTAAACTGGCTAAAGTTTCCGTAGACACGCCATATTCACGCGCTAAAGCAATCAGACCATCGCCAGATTTCACAGTGTAAGTGGTGGTCTTGCCTGAATAGCTGCTGGTGTTGCTAGCAGCAGGAGCACGGCTTGGGCTGTTGCTAGAACTGGAGCTGCTGCTAGCACTTGGACTAGGCTTACTGCTGCTGACTTTACCTGGGATCAACCATAAGCGCTGACCACGTAGCAATTCAGAAGAGCTGCTAATATTGTTATAACTGGCCAACTCACTGACTGAGATACCAAAACGGTTGGCGGTACCAATGAGGGTATCACCCGATTGTACGATGTAGCTTTCTGGGATAGCCGGCGCCGTTGGCGTATTGCTACTAGTAGCGGTAATAGGCTTGGCGTTATAAAGATATAAAGTACTGCCCGCTAGCAAGCTCGCATTGGCATCAATTTGGTTCCATTCAGCGATATCTCTCCAGCTGACTCCGGCACGACTAGCGATGTTAGATAGCGTATCGCCGCGCTTGACCGTATAAGTCGAGCGGGTCCCTTGTGGCTTAGGTTTGCTAGCCGTGGTGTTGGCAGGAGTAGCAAAGCTGAGTTTCTTTTCTTGACCCTTTGCTTCGAGTACCGATTGCTGGGTCTGTACCGCAGATAGCTTAATATTACCATCGACAGAACTGATGACATCAGAGACTGCTGGGGTTTGCTGCTGAATCTGCTTGGCAATAAAGTCACGCTCAGCACTGCTGAGTGGTGGCTCTTGCACGATAGTGTTGTTTTGCGTCACTTGAGCAGAGGTCGTGGGTAAGCTGTTGCTGCTCTTCAACTCCGCATTAATTTTTTGTACTTCAGTCGATTTAATTGGTGGCTCACTGACGACATTGGCTTGGCTGCTATAGACCGAGCTGCTAGTCGGTGAGACTGTAGGCGAAATATAGCTGGTCGTTTGCTTAGGCACACTGGCACTGGCTGCATATTCTGCTAATGCAGAAGAGCTAGACGGTAGTGAACCATTAGGATACGGCTTAGTGTTATAGTCTGGGGTCGGTTGACTGGCCATAATTGTGCCAGCACCTGTACCACCCAATGTGGTCAACTTCGCATCCATAGTGACATTGACATCATTAGGAATCACGACGCGCTGTGGACCGGCCGCATCGACACGCAAGGCCAATAAGGCAGGGTTCAGCTTTTGTAGCTCATCTACAGGCACGCCAGTCACTTGCGAGACTTGTGACAAGGTGGTGCCATAGCTCACGGGAACACTACGGAAATGCTGACGGTTAGCGATAGCCGGCAGATACACCCCATATTTTTGCGGTTGCGCGATAATATCTGCTACTGCTAAGAAACGCGGCACATAGTTTTGCGTTTCAGTCGGCAGTTTTAGTGACCAGAAATCTGTCGGTAGACCTTGAGCAGCGTTGGCATCGATGGCTTTCTGAATACGACCTGGACCTGCGTTATAGGCGGCCAGTGCCAATTCCCAACTGCCAAACTGGTTGTGCAAGGCGGTTAAAAAGTCATAAGCGGCACGAGTTGATTCGATGACGTCACGACGCCCATCATAGCTGCTGCTTTGATTTAGACCATAGATACGACCCGTACTGGGGATGAACTGCCAAAGACCCGCAGCCGCCGCATTACTGGTGGCGCTTGGATCGTACGAGCTCTCAATGACTGGCAATAGCGCCAACTCGGTAGGAATATTACGGCGCTCAGCTTCACGAACGGTATGGTAGAGATAACGACTAGAGCGCGCCGCTAGACGGTTTAAATAATCTTGACGCGAAGAGAACCAGCTTTTCTGGGCTTCAATACGCGCGTTATAGCCATACTGACCATGATCCATACGATAGCCGGCACGCAGACGATTCCACAAATCACCATATTTCTGAATGGCCAATTTATTATCTTCTACGATAGTCATGTCCGTTGCTTCAAGCAAATCGGCCAACTCATCTAAGCTATCAGCATCTAGATACGCTGTGGAAAAGTCACCGGCTGTATTCGGCACGGGCTTAGTCGCAGGACCCTTAGTCACCACAGGGCTTTTATTAGTAACAATAGGTTCTTTAATGCTGCTGGTATTACTACAACCACTAACCAGTAAAATCGCTGAGACAGCGAGCGTCAATTGCTTTAAAGGTGCCACGGCTAGCGTACGAGGGGTAGATGAGACAGTTGACATGATTGGTAAGACTTCCTAAATGACTGAAAGAGGATAAGTAATTGACCAGCGGGCATTCAAGTTAATGCCCATAGCATTACAGCATAAAATTGGGGTTAATAAGGCTCACTGCTAATAAGGCGCTTGGTCCAACGACCCTTCACTTTATTACTGCTACCCTATTACTGCGAAACCATTAAGCTTTTAATTCTTAAGATTTTTAGTGGCATAGCTGTGACTATATTATGAAGACCACTCTACTTTCAACCGCTATTTACTGGTTGAGTTATTACTAGTTTAGCTCGTTAGCCAAGTAATAGCTCAACCCACCCGCTCACAATTCACTCACAATTCACTTACAATAAATAATAGGACACGTCCTAATTCATTAGTAAATAAAAGCGAGAGACCCACAATACGTGGGCCGTTCAACAGCAGTAAAGGCGATTAGCAGTATCAACAACCAATAAAAATTAACTAGCAATAAGTTGGTGAGTGCTTAAATTATTAAGCGCTTGGATTATTACAAGTTAGTTAATTGATTATTTAATTATTAGTTAATAGTCACTTGCGAAACGGCTCGCAATAGTACTGCATTGCCACTACCTGAAGCTAGCGTCACGCGCGATGAGGTTACAAACGAGACATTCTGACCATCTCTGGTCCAAGTTTCTACAGTTTTGACATCCGCTTTAGCTTGATCGCCTGAAGTAACAATATTACTAATCGAAATATCGTAACGATAGTTTTGCGTTTGCTCCCAGCTTCTTTGTAAAAGCTTTAAATAAGCGTCTTTATCTAGGCTAGTCGTCTTGCCCTTACGCGATAAAGAAATCAGAGCGTCATCAGAGACTAAGGTAGCCACTTGGGCGATGTTTTGGCTATTGGCCGCGTTCTTCATAGCCGACGCATACCCAGTAACCGCACTTTCTGTAATAGGAGCTGCTTGCGCACTCATCATAGTGGTAGCCGCCAACGCCCCTGCCGTGACAATGCTCATGCCGTATAGGGCACGCTTTGCCGACTGCGCTGTGAATAGCATACGGAATGCTGTGGTTATAGCTTTTTTATTGTGGAATTTTTTGGAGATTTTCATAAATACTTCCTTCAATCTGGACCGCTGAATTCGTATAGCTGTCGTTTTATTATTAAATAATGGCTAGGCCTGGGGACTGCTAAACGCAAGCGTTGTCAGTTTAGGTTACCACGTTAATATAACAGTGATGTAACAACCGGTGTAGGGCTTGTTTAACTGACTGCCAACCCTATGAATCACTCATGCTTTCGTTGTAAATATCATCGTCATGCAGCTTCATACCGAGACGCTCTACTCGCTTATCCATCAATTGGCGCGCTAGGGCCTGCATATCTTCTACTTTATCTATTTCATCGACGATCTCTAACCCCAAAAGTGTCTCTAAGACGTCTTCTAAAGTCACCAGTCCTTTGACTTCACCATACTCGCCGACTGTGATGGCAATATGAATATGCTCTTTTAGCATCAAGTCTAGGAGGTCAAACAGCTTCATTTTTGAGAAAACAAAAGTAATATCGCGTTTAAACTGATTGAGCGGCTTATTCATCGCATGGTTGGCTTTGGCCAGCAGCATATCGGTCTTGAGTACAAAACCGATAATATTATCAAGCTCTTGGTCATAAATGGGTAGACGCGAAAAGATAAGTTTGGGACGCTCTGCTAACACTTCTGCGACCGTCATGGACTCTTCAAAGGCCAACATGACCGAGCGCGGGGTCATAATATCTTCGACTTTAATGGCACCAAACGCTAATAAGTTACGAATAATACGCGACTCTAAAGGATCAATTTGTCCCGACTCTTCGCCCACACTCGCTAAGGCAGCAAATTCACGACGGCTAAAGACATTTGAGTCTTTACCACGTACCAGCATCTTAGTGAGACGCTCTGACAACCAAATGAGCGGGTACAGTAATAGAATAATGCCACGGACAAAATAAGCCACCGGACCGCTTAATTGACGCCAGTAGACCGTACCCAAAGTCTTAGGAATAATCTCCGAAAACGTCAAAATAGCCAAGGTCATTAGCGCAGAGAATAGGCCAAACCAGGCACTACCGAAAACGATGGTGGCCTGCGCCCCTGCTCCAATAGAGCCTAAAGTATTGGCCATGGTGTTCAAAGTTAAGATAGCGGCCAACGACTGGTCAACATTATCGACTTTCAGGCGCTTTAACATATCCGCTTTAGCAGGATTTTCCTCACGGATATCCGCAATGAACGACGGGGTCATACTCAGCAGTACCGACTCCGCCATAGAGCAGATAAAGGAGATGCCGATAGCCATCACAATAAAGAATACCAACAGCAGGATATTGCTAGTGGTAGGCTCTACGGCACTGTCCGCTGCCCATACACTCATGGGCATAGCCGTAGCCGCAAGCACAGCCAGGACTTTCGCTAGCCCTGATAGTGGAGGCAAGACTGCAGTATCAAGAGAGAGGCTCTCCCCTACTAACGAACGGTCAGATGGCATACCGGCGCTGGCCGGCGGAGGTTCAGAATTTCTGGATTTACTCATAGGGTGACAATACACAACTGTGTTGAACAAGGGGGGGTAACCTAAATAAAATAAAGGGATTATGATAGCTTAAAGGATAAGCGCTAGGCAGCTATATTGGGCAATCGTAGCGAACTATCAAGGGGGACTACTAGCCACTAGCGTACTGCCGCGTTCATCTTTACTATAGGGCTGGTTTACTAAAGGCTGGCGATTTTATGAGATAGGCTTAAAGCGGGCCTTTAACTATAACCTAGTGCCATCTATTATTGTTATCCCTCAACATTTATCTAAGCCGACAAGTTTAGCCATAGTAAATCATACACCCTGTACTGACAAGCTAGTGCACAAAAATACTTATGCCCATGGATTAACAGTTACCAAGTGCGGCAATTTTTGTTACTATGCGTCATATTTTATCCCTGAATCAATATGAGACAATTATGAGCTTTTTAATTCAATCTGCCCATGCCGCTGACGAAGTTGCCGGTGGTATCACAGGTTTATTCGGTCAACTATTATTACCTATCGCCTTTTTCGCTATTTTTTACTTTTTAATTATCCGTCCACAATCAAAGCGTACTAAAGAACATCGCGCTATGATTGAAGCCTTGAAAGTCGGTAGCGAAGTGATTTTCGCTGGTGGCTTGATGGGTCGTATCAAAAAGCTAGAAGGTGACTACGCCGTAGTAAGCCTAAATAATAATACAGATATCAAAGTACAACGTGCTTCAGTACTTTCTGTATTACCAGCTGGTACGATCGACAGTCTCTAAATAATCGCCGTTAGCTGCGCAGCTTAAAGTCGCCAGCGCGGAGTATGACTGTCCGTTTATAGTAGTTTGGTACCGGCTTAAGGTCTAGCAATATAAACGGAGTACACTCTGTTGTTAGCGATCATGGCGTCTGCTCTTATTGCATTATTTGCAATGAATCAGACGCTTTTCTGTCCTAGCTAGCCTGTCCTAGTCAATATTAAGAAGTGATTATGCAATATCCAGCTTGGAAATATATACTCATTGTCATCGTGCTGTTCTTCTCCGGACTGTATGCCCTTCCCAATCTCTATCCTGATGAAGATGCGGTACAGATTACCAGTGAATCTGCCGGGACACAGCTGACGGAAGATGTACTGACTGAAGCGCAAGCTTTGCTCAAAGCCGCCGATATTAACTATCATGGTGGTAGCTTTGAAGGCAACAGTGCGCTACTGCGTCTCGACAATCCAGAGCAGCAGCTTAGAGCTCAAGAAGTCCTGAGAAAAGACTTGGGAGATGACTATGTCGTCGCCTTAAACTTAGCGCAGACTACGCCCCAGTGGCTACGTGATTTGGGCGCGCGTCCGATGAAGCTCGGTCTCGATTTACGAGGGGGCGTACGCTTTGTCCTTGAAGTCGATATGAATAAGGCTTTAGAGCAGCGTTTGATCAGTGCCAGTCGTGATATCCGTCGTGATTTACGCACTGAGCGTATCGCCGTGAAAGGGATCAAGACGGACCCTAAAGGCGTCACCCTGCACTTTGCGGATACGACTACTCGTGATCGCGCGCAGAATATACTCCAAGGCAGTATGGGCACGACCTTTAACTTGCAGTCTTCTATAGACAAGCAAGGCCCTGCGTTAATCATGACTTATAACGACGCCACCATTGATGAGATTAATCAGTACGCGGTCGGGCAAAACTTGACCACGCTACGCAATCGTATCAATGAGTTGGGCGTAGCTGAAGCGCTAGTACAGTCACAAGGCGCCAACCGTATTGTCGTCGAACTGCCTGGGGTGCAAGATACTGCAGAGGCCAAACGTGTCCTCGGTCGTACTGCGAACCTCGAGTTCCGTATGGTCGCTAAAAATAGCGAAAACTACACGGGTGGTATTGCGCCAGCAGGGACTGAAGCTTTCCCATTCGGCAGCCTAGATGGCCCGCCTGTACTGCTTGAGCGTCAAGCCATTGTGACCGGTGATAAAGTCACCAATGCCCAAACCAGTCTCGATGAGAATGGTCGTCCTGAAGTGAATATCACGCTAGATAGCGCGGGTGGTAAGCTGATGCAGAATGCCACGGCGCAAGCAGTTGGTGATCAGATGGCGGTACTGTTCATTGAAAATAAACAGCGTGTCACTTTTGAAGAAGATGCCACTACCGGTGAGACGGTCGAAGTCCGTACCCCTTATGCTGAAACTAAAGTGATTAACCGGGCCAATATCCAAGCGGTACTAGGCTCTTCTTTCCGTATTACGGGGCTAGATAGCAATGCAGAAGCGGCTGAGCTTGCTCTACTATTACGTTCTGGCGCTCTAGCAGCTCCGATGTACTTTGTTGAAGAGCGCACCATTGGTCCTTCATTGGGTCAAGATAATATCGATAAAGGCTTAACGTCGACCCGTATCGGTTATCTGCTGGTCTTCTTATTCATGATTATCTTTTATCGTCTATTCGGTGTTATTGCCAACGTCGCGCTCGCTATCAACGTCGTGATGATGATTGCGATTATGTCTATCTTAGGCTCGTCGCTCACCCTACCAGGTATTGCAGGTATCGTTCTGACCATTGGTATGGCGGTTGATGCCAACGTGTTGATCTTTGAGCGTATCCGTGAAGAACTCGCCAATGGGGTCAGGCCAAAATCCGCTATTACTGCAGGCTTCGACCGCGCCTTTAGTAGTATCTTTGATGCTAACCTCACGACCTTGTTAGTGGCCTTTATTCTCTTTGCGATTGGTACCGGCCCCATTAAAGGCTTCGCCATCACCTTAGCGATTGGTATCATCTGCTCATTGTTTACCGCCATCTTAGTCACGCGCGCTTTAGTGCAGCTGGCCTATGGTAGACGCAAATCCATCAAGAAATTGAGCATCGGCTAGGAGATTATCATGGCTATTGAACAAAATAACCCGAACTCAGGCAACACCTCCACAGGTGGCTCGAGTACCCCTACTGACGATGCCAACCTAACCCCGGCTGAGCGTCGCCGTAGACGTCGTGGTCAGCCGCGTCGTGATGGTAAGGGCAGCAATGCCACTACCAATGACGCCACGCTAAATAAGGCGGCTAGCAGCACCAGTTTGAGCAAAACACCTACCCCCTCTACTAGCGATTTAGTAGAGACCGCTGACAGTGCGGATGATGCCGCAGCTATGGCTGAAGGTGGTATTAAAGCCATCGGCAACCAGCGCATTATCGACTTCATGAAAATCGAAAAACCAATGGCTTGGTTGTCATTCCTATTGGTCATCGGTAGTATCATTGCGATTGCTGTAAACGGTCTGAACTTAGGGCTTGACTTCACCGGCGGGGTCTCTGCTGATGTGAAATATGAGCAGCCAGTCGAACAGAAAGAAGTCGTAGCCGCCTTGGCAAAAGATGGTTTCGATGATGCGGTTGTGCAGTACTTAGGTACCCGTGAAGAGCTACTGATCCGCCTACCGCCACAGTCGGATAACGTCGATGGCTTAAACGCTAATCTGACCTCTGCTCTGACGCTACCGAATAACAAAGTTACAATCAGTAACGTCAACATCATTGGTAGTCAGGTTGGTAATGAGATTTACCTAAACTCAGTCATGGCATTGGCATTAGCTTTGCTGTCTATGCTAGGGTACGTGGCGCTGCGTTTCCAGTTCAAACTGGCACTAGGTGCAGTAGTCTCGCTATTCCATGATGCTATTGTCGTCGTGGGTGTGTTTGCGCTATTTGGCTGGCCGTTTGACTTAACGGTATTGGCCGCGGTATTAGCCCTGATTGGTTATTCTCTAAACGATACTATCGTGGTCTATGACCGTATCCGTGAGAACTTCCGCCGCGTTCGTGGTATTACCCCTCGTCAAATCTTGAACTTATCGCTCACTGAGACTTTACGCCGTACTATCATGACTATCACTACCGTATTATTGGTGGTATTGGCTATGATGTTCTTAGGCGGTGATGGCCTATACTGGTTCTCAGTAGCGCTATTCATTGGTCTGTTGGCCGGTACTTATTCTTCAACTTATATCGCCAGCTCTATCCCGCTGCGCATGGGCCTATCGCGTGATGATTTCGTCGTCAAAGTGAAGCCTGAGTTTGAAGAAGAAGTGGTCAGCTTTAATGATCCTAAGATGTTTGAAGACTAATGTGTTTAAAGACTGAGGTATTTGAATACTTAGATGTTTGAAAATTGGGTCGAAACCACACTAGAGCTCAACAGAAGTTGCTGTAGCTTGGTCTAGCCCCCTTAGTTGAGTTACTCCCTAGAAAAGCACCTATCCTTAGGTGCTTTTCTATTATTTTATTAGAGCAAACCTCTTTTTATTTTATTAGAGTAAATATAGGGTATTACGGCAAAACTTGTTTATTGCCTAGATTTTTCTATAATTTCTGCCCT
>Ga0098068_1001110_pt1 | contig 9967 bp, 7 predicted proteins | sample 26BtaG_FD_75059 | JGI IMG/M metagenome (GOLD analysis project Ga0098068, IMG submission 75059) | Marine viral communities from Cariaco Basin, Caribbean Sea - 26B_WHOI_OMZ_CsCl | ecosystem: Environmental > Aquatic > Marine > Oceanic | place: Caribbean Sea: Cariaco Basin | collected 2014-11-09 | reverse complement strand
TTGCTGCGTCCGGGCCGTTTTGACCGCAACGTGACCGTTGGCAACCCTGACATCAAGGGCCGCGAAAAGATCCTGGGCGTTCATGCGCGCAAGACCCCGCTTGGCCCCGATGTCGATCTGCGCATCATCGCGCGCGGCACGCCCGGCTTTTCCGGTGCGGATCTTGCGAACCTCGTCAATGAGGCTGCTTTGATGGCAGCGCGCGTGGGTCGCCGGTTTGTCACCATGGAGGACTTCGAAAACGCGAAGGACAAGGTGATGATGGGGGCAGAGCGCCGCTCGATGGTGCTGACCCAAGACCAGAAGGAAAAGACCGCCTATCACGAAGCAGGTCACGCCGTTGTCGGCCTTGAGCTGCCGCTGTGTGATCCGGTCTACAAGGCGACCATCATCCCGCGCGGTGGTGCATTGGGTATGGTTGTTTCGCTGCCGGAAATGGACCGTCTGAACTATCACCGTGACGAGTGTCAGCAAAAGCTGGCGATGACGATGGCGGGCAAGGCCGCTGAGGTCATCAAATACGGCGAAGACCATGTGTCCAACGGCCCGGCAGGTGACATTCAGCAGGCGTCGGCGCTGGCGCGGGCGATGGTGCTGCAGTGGGGGATGTCCGACAAGGTGGGCAACATCGACTACCGCGAAGCGGCAGAAGGCTATTCGGGCAACACCGCTGGCTTCTCGGTTTCGGCCAACACCAAAGAGCTGATCGAAGAAGAGGTGAAACGCTTTATTCAGGAGGGGTATGCGCGTGCGCTGCAGATCCTGAAGGACAAGAACACCGAATGGGAGCGTCTGGCGCAGGGGCTTCTGGAATACGAAACGCTGACCGGTGACGAGATCAAGCGCGTGATGAACGGTGAGCCGCCGCATTCTGATGATGGTGAAAGCGATGACAGTGATGCGGGCAATGCATCGGTGACTGCGATCCCCAAGGCAAAGCCGAAGAAAACCACTTCTGAGGATGATGGCGGCCTGGAGCCGGAACCCTCCTCCTGATCGCTGCAGGATCAGAACCCTGAAAACGCTGAACCCGGATGTCTGGCCAGACGTCCGGGTTTTTCATTTTCGCAAAAGGGTTTGGGGCAATTCGCCCTTTCTATTCCGGCCGTGCGTTCCTAGGGTTGGCGCAATCAGTGATGGTGCAGGGAAGGAACGAGACCATGCCGGTTTTGCGGGAAACAGAATTCGTCGCAGAGATCACGTGGCTTGGGCATGTTCCACAAGAGACCGGCGGCTTGCGGTCGGTTGCAGATCAGGCGCTGACCCTTGGCTTTGATGGTATCGCAGGTGAGCGCCATCAGGGTGCGCTGCGCAAGTCCTGTGGGCGGGTGCGCAATCTGCATCCAGAGGGAACCGAGATTCGCAATCTTCGTCAGTTGAGCATCCTGTCGGCAGAAGAGATGGCACAGATGGCCGCCGACATGGGGATGGAGACGCTGGATCCGATCTATCTGGGTGCCACTATTGTCCTGAAGGGCATTCCCGATTTCAGTCATATCCCCCCATCAAGCCGCCTGCAGGGGCCGGATGGCGTGACGTTGACAGTGGATCTGGAAAACCGGCCCTGCATTTTTCCGGGCAAGGAAATTGAGAAAGATCACAAGGGCTTCGGTCCAAAGTTCAAGCCAGCGGCAACCGGTCGTCGCGGTGTGATGGCCTGGGTTGAGCGCCCCGGGGCGCTGAAAATCGGGGATCAACTGCGTTTGTTTGTCCCCGATCAGCCCGCCTGGAGGGGCTGAGTCGGTCCCGCATTGACGCGCATAGACGTCAGAGCGGCCGGATAGGCGATCTTTGACTGCCCTAGCGTGAATGAACGCCGTTTCAATGCACCATCATGTCGGAAATCACGCGCACAGAATGTCGCAGAAGAGCTAAGTCTGGCGGGAAACCGGCACGGCTGTGCCGTTACTTTTTGCGACCTCAAAATTCAGGAACCCTGACATGAGCTACAAGTCGGATATTGAAATCGCCCGCGAGGCGCAGAAGCGCCCGATCCAGGAAATTGGTGAAAAGATCGGCATTTCCAGCGCCGACCTGCTGCCTTACGGCCACGACAAGGCGAAGGTAAGCCAGGACTTCATCAACTCCGTCCAGGACAAAGAAGACGGCAAGCTGATCCTCGTGACCGCGATCAACCCGACGCCTGCGGGCGAAGGCAAGACCACCACCACCGTTGGTCTGGGTGACGGTCTGAACCGCATCGGCAAAAACGCGATGATCTGTATCCGCGAAGCGTCCCTCGGCCCGAACTTCGGCATGAAGGGTGGCGCTGCTGGTGGCGGTTACGCACAGGTTGTTCCGATGGAGGAAATGAACCTCCACTTCACCGGTGACTTCCACGCCATCACCTCTGCCCACTCGCTGCTGTCGGCAATGATCGACAACCACATCTACTGGGGCAACGAGTGCGAAATCGACATCCGTCGTGTTGCATGGCGTCGTGTGGTCGACATGAACGACCGTGCTCTGCGTCAGATCACTGCGTCCCTGGGTGGCGTGTCCAACGGTTTCCCGCGTGAAACCGGTTTTGACATCACCGTGGCGTCCGAAGTCATGGCGATCCTCTGCCTGGCAACCGACCTCAAGGATCTGGAAAAGCGTCTGGGCGACATCATCGTGGCCTACCGCCGCGACAAGACCCCGGTTTACTGCCGTGACATCAAGGCAGAAGGCGCAATGACCGTTCTGCTGAAAGACGCGATGCAGCCGAACCTGGTGCAGACCCTGGAAAACAACCCGGCGTTTGTTCACGGTGGCCCGTTCGCAAACATCGCCCACGGCTGTAACTCCGTGATCGCAACCAAGACCGCGCTGAAAGTGGCTGACTATGTTGTCACCGAAGCAGGCTTTGGTGCGGACCTCGGTGCCGAGAAGTTCATGAACATCAAGTGCCGCAAGGCAGGCATCGCGCCCGACGCGGTTGTTCTGGTTGCGACCGTGCGCGCGATGAAGATGAACGGTGGCGTTGCCAAGGCCGACCTCGGCGCGGAAAACGTCGAAGCGGTCAACAAAGGCTGTGCAAACCTCGGCCGTCACATCGAGAACGTCAAATCCTTCGGCGTGCCGGTTGTGGTTGCGATCAACCACTTTGTCACCGACACCGACGCAGAGATCCAGGCGGTCAAGGACTATGTTGCGACCCACGGTTGCGAAGCGGTTCTGTCCCGTCACTGGGAACTGGGTTCGGAAGGCTCCGCTCCGCTGGCGGAAAAAGTCGTCGAGATCGTCGAAGGTGGCTCTGCCAACTTCTCCCCGATCTACCCGGACGAAATGCCGCTCTTCGAGAAGATCGAAACCATCGCCAAGCGCATCTACCGTGCTGACGAGGTTCTGGCCGACCAGAAGATCCGCAACCAGCTGAAAGAGTGGGAAGACGCGGGCTACGGCAACCTGCCGGTCTGCATGGCGAAGACCCAGTACTCCTTCTCCACCGACCCGAACCTGCGCGGCGCGCCGACCGGTCACTCGGTTCCGGTTCGCGAAGTTCGCCTGTCCGCAGGTGCCGGCTTCATCGTTGTGGTCTGCGGTGAGATCATGACCATGCCGGGTCTGCCGCGCAAACCTGCGTCGGAATCGATCCGCCTGAACGAAGCAGGCCAGATCGAAGGCTTGTTCTAAGGCCTGAAATAGGCAATCTGCGGCCCGGGGAGCCTCCCCGGGCCGCAGGAGTTTGAAGCGATGACTGAACGACACCCGCCGCAGGACTGTGCCGACATGGCAACGTTGCGGCAGCAGATCGACCAGCTGGACCGTGAACTGATCGCGCGTCTGGCCGAGCGGGCCAGCTACATCGACCGCGCGATCGAGCTGAAGACGGAGAACGGCTGGCCAGCCCGCATCCCGGCCCGTGTCGAAGAGGTGGTCATGAATGCCCGGACCACAGCCGAGGCCACAGGGCTTGACCCTGATCTGATCGAAACGATCTGGCGGCAGCTGGTGGACTGGTCGATTGCCCGCGAGGCGCGGGTGATCCGCGAGGAGTAACGCGCAGCCCCCTGGCGCGCAGCAAGAGGACAAAAGCAATGGCAGCGAATATCATCGACGGGAAGGCCTTTGCCGCCACCGTGCGTGAGAAAGTGGCAGGCCACGTGGCCCGTCTGAAGGAAGAGCACGACATCACACCCGGTCTGGCGGTTGTGCTGGTGGGCGAAGACCCCGCATCCCAGGTCTATGTGCGCTCCAAGGGCAAGCAGACCGTTGAAGCGGGCATGAACTCCTTTGAGCACAAGCTGGACGCGGACACGTCCGAGGCGGATCTGCTGGCTGTCGTCGATCAGCTGAACAAGGATCCTGCCGTTCACGGTATCCTCGTGCAGCTGCCGCTGCCGGGTCATCTGAACGAAGACCTGATCATCAACTCCATCGCGCCCGAAAAGGACGTGGATGGGTTCCACATTTCCAACGTCGGCCTTCTGGGCACCGGTCAGAAGTCCATGGTGCCCTGCACCCCGCTGGGCTGTTTGATGATGCTGCGCGACTATCACGGTTCGCTGTCGGGTATGGACGCCGTTGTGATTGGCCGCTCCAACATCGTCGGCAAGCCGATGGCGCAGCTGCTTTTGGGCGATAGCTGCACCGTCACCATCGCGCACAGCCGCACCAAAGACCTGCCGGATGTCGTGCGTCGCGCAGATATCGTGGTTGCCGCTGTGGGCCGCCCCGAGATGGTGCCCGGTGACTGGATCAAGGAAGGCGCCACCGTGATTGACGTGGGCATCAACCGGATCGAACGTGACGGCAAGAACGTGCTGGTTGGTGACGTCGATTTCGCCTCCTGCGCCGAACGCGCAGGCGCGATCACCCCGGTGCCGGGCGGCGTTGGTCCGATGACCATTGCCTGCCTGCTCGCGAACACCGTGACCGCCTGCTGCCGCGCCAATGGCCTGGCAGAGCCGGAAGGGCTGACTGCCTGAAGCGCAGACCGCTGAGGTCCGAACAGATCTGCTCCCGCCGGAACGCCTCCGGCGGGAGTATTTTTTGGAAAAGTGACAGGTGCCCCGATCAGCGCGTGACCGGCACCATTGTGCCCTGCAATAGGGCGACGAGCTTTTCTTCGGGGCCGGTGATCGCGTGGACCTCGGCTGTGACAATCACCAGACGACGACCGGGTTTGATCACCTTGCCCGTGGCACGCAGATAGTCCCCTGCGCCGGGTGCGAGCAGGTTGATCTTCATCTCGGCTGTCATCACCTCGCTGTCTTCGGGCATCAGCGTGAGGGCCGCATAGCCCGCTGCGCTGTCACCGATGGCAAAGCTGAGCGCGGCATGGGCGACGCCATGCTGCTGGCGGCTGCCCGGCAGGATGGGGGCGGTGATGGTGACGCTGCCCTGACCCACATCCGTGATTTCGGCCCCCAGTGTCTGCATCATCGTCTGGCTGGCAAAGCTGTTGCGAATGCGGTTGTCCATCTGTGCGCTCCCTCATCTTGTCTGGTGCAGGCTACGGTGAAATGCGCAGTCAGGGGCCGTGACGTTGCGCCACGGGCGAGCGTGGCCCGTTAGCGTGGCATCGGGCAGGGCAGGGCGCGGGGCCCGGTGAGGATGGCGAGGGCCTGTTTTGCCATCAGGCCGCGCAGTGCGGCATGTGTTGTGCACAGACCCCCCGTATAGGTGCCAAAGGCGGGCAGGATCAGCCGCTGATGATCCAGGAGAAAGGCCGGGCGGGAGGCGCCGCGCAGACGTACCTTTGGGTGGTAATGGCCTGTGACCTCGCCCGCTGAGTGCGGCTGTGGCGAAAACCCCGGCTCGGCGATATGGCGAAAGATCAGTGGCCCCAGCGAAAGCGTGTTCAGCGCCTCGCCCCCCAAGCCGACAGGGGCGGGGTCGTGATTGCCGGTGATCCAGATCCAGCGGCGCTGCGCCATCAGTGCCTCAAGCGCTGAGTGTTCGCTCTCTGCCAGGGCCTGAACCGCCGCGTCATCATCGAAACTGTCCCCCAGGCAGATCACGGTCTGCGGGGCCAGATTGTCGACCAAAACGCCGAGGCGATCCAGAGTGTCACGGGTTTCATAGGGGGGCAGGGCCGCACCACCACGGCGGAGATGGCGTTCGGATTTGCCCAGATGCAGGTCAGAGACGCAAAGCAGCTGCTGTGCAGGCCACCACAGCGCGCCTGCGCCAAGGGCAATGAGATCTGCGCCAGCAAGGGAGAAGGAATAGCCGCTCATGGTCTGGTGATCGCCGGTTTTCAGGGCAGGTGCAAGGGGCGTCCGTTCGGCGTATCAGCCGGGCAGATCGGTGAGCCCTGCGCGTCGCATCATCTCTTCTGTTTCGCGTTCCAGGAGCTTTTCCTGCGCAGCCCCTTTGACGGGCACCTTGCCAACCTCCAGCAGAAGCGGGGCCGCCAACGGAGAGATCCGATCAAGTCGAAGAAGCCGGGTGCGGCCACGGGTGCGGGCCAGCATCTCCTCGATGCGGCCAAAGTCCACCAGACCGCTCAGCGCTTCCTGCCGGGTGATCTGCATCAGCAGATGGTCGGGATCATATTTGCGCAGCGTGTCATAGAGGATGTCGGAGGAAAAGGTCGCCTGCCGCCCGGATTTGCGCTGTCCGGGGGTGTTGCGTTCAATGAGCCCGGCAATGGTGGCAACGGCGCGAAAACTGCGTTTCATCACGGCATTGCCGGCCAGCCAGCCATCCAGACCGTCCCGCAGCGCCTGTGCATCAAAGAGCGGCTCGGCATCCGTGATCTCCTCCAGCCCCCAGATGAGCGTGGCATAATCGGTGGCGACGAACCCCAGCGGGTCGAGGCCCAGCTCCTCCATCCGTTTTGTGAGCAACAGGCCCAGCGTCTGCATCGCGTTGCGCCCGGCAAAGCCGTAGACGCAGAGGTATTCGCGGCCTTTGAACGGAAAGCTCTCCAGCAACAGTTCACCCCGCCGCGGCATCTGCGACACAGAGCGCTGCAGCTCCAGCCATTGGGCCGTGTGGGGGGGAAGGTCGGGCCAGCTGTCCTGCTTGAGGATGGTCAGGATGCGGTCGCTCAGCTGGGTTGATGTGGCGAATTTCGTGCCGGAGAAGACCGCGACCTTGGGGGTTTTGCTGGCGTTTCGGCTGACCTCTACCGTCATTTCGCGCAGGCCCTCATAGCGCACGATCTGGCCACCGATCAGAAAGGTGTCGCCCGCGCTGAGCGTGGCGGCAAAGCTTTCTTCGATTTCACCAAGAGGTTTTCCGCCGCGGCTGCGCTTCAGCCGCACTTTGAGCAGGTCAGCGTCCTGGATGGTGCCGATATTCATGCGGATGCGACGCGCAGCGCGCGGGTCGCGCAGTTGCCACTGGCCATCGGGGCGTTGCAGCAGACGCTGCCATTGGTCATAGGCCCGCAAGGCGTAGCCACCGGTTGCGCAGAAGGCGAGACAGTCGTCGAACTCTTCGCGACTGAGCGCGCTGTAGGCCCCGACGGAGGTGATCTCGGCAAAGAGGGTTTCGGCGCAGAAGGGGCCGGCGCAGGCGCGGATCAGGATATGCTGGCACAGCACATCGCGCGGGCCGTGTGTGCGGGGCGTGCCATCCAGCGTGCCTGCCTCGACGGCCTGCAGAGCGGCCTGACATTCCACCACTTCAAATCGGTTGGCTGGCACCAGAAGCGCCTTGGAGGGGGCATTGTAGCGATGGTTGGCCCGGCCGATACGCTGCACCAGTCGTTTGACGTTCTTTGGTGCGCCGATCTGGATCACCAGATCCACGTTGCCCCAGTCAATCCCCAGATCAAGCGAGCCGGTGCAGACAACGGCGCGCAGTTCGTTTCGCACCATCGCAGCCTCGACCCGTTCGCGTTGGGCCCGATCCAGAGAGCCGTGGTGAATGCCGATCGGCAGGCCATCGTCATTGGCGAGCCAGAGGTTGCGAAAAAAGATCTCTGCCTGGGCGCGGGTGTTGTGAAAGATCAAGGTGGTCTGGTGCGCCTTGATCTGCTCCAGTACGGCGGGGATGGCATGGGCCGCGCCGCCCCCCGCCCAGGGTGGGGCGGCATCGGTCTGCAGCATCCGGATATCGGGCGCGGGGCCGGGATCGGCGAGCACGATATCACAAGGGTCGGGATGGCGGGCCAGATAGTGGGCGATGGCGGCGGGGTCATCCACCGTGGCAGAGAGGCCAACGCGGCGCAGATCGGGGCAGAGCGCCTGCAGTCGGCTCAGCGCCAGCATCAGCTGGTCGCCACGCTTGTTTTCCGCAAGCGCATGGATTTCGTCGATGACCACCCGTTTCAACCCGGCAAACATGCGCGGGGCATCCTCGTATGAGGTCAGCAACGCAAGGCTCTCTGGGGTGGTGAGCAGGATATGGGGGGGATCGGCGCGCTGGCTGCGGCGGCGCGATGATGGCGTGTCGCCGGTGCGGTCATCAATGCGGATGGGCAGGCCCATCTCGTCGACAGGTGTGCGCAGGTTGCGTTTGATGTCCGCTGCCAGCGCCTTGAGTGGCGAGACATAGAGCGTATGCAGCCCGTCATGAGAGCCGGCCGCGAGCTCTGCCAAAGTCGGCAGAAACCCGGCCATCGTCTTGCCGCCGCCGGTGGGCGCAATCAGCAGGGTTGCAGGGTCATCGGCGCGCGCCAGCATGTCCAGCTGGTGCGGATGGATGGTCCAGCCACGCGAGCTGAACCAAGTGGTGATAATATCGGGAAGGCGGCTCATCCGACTTATCTAGGCGCGGGTGCAGAACTTTTCTAAACGTTCTGGCCAAAGTTTTTCAAAAACTTTGGGCTGGCTCATTTGACGATGTGCTCGTCCTTGACGAACATATTGGCCCAGGCCCGGTCGATGAGCTCGGGTGACATCTGGTAGGGGATGCCTTCAAAATCGCAGATCGCCTTCATCTGGTCGATGAGGAACACCGGCTGGTAGTTGGCATAGACGTTGTCGATGGTCGGGTATTTGCGTTTCAGCAGATGTACCAAGGCCGCTTCGTCCAGTGGCACGCCCTTCTTCTGCGCGACCATCGCAAAGATCTTGAGGAAGTTTTCCTGGTCCGGTCCGTCGATCTTGATCTTGAAGAAGATCCGGCGCAGGGCCGCCTGGTCGAAGATCTCGTTTGGGTGGAAGTTGGTGGAGAAAATCACCAGCGTGTCGAAGGGCACTTCAAATTTTTCACCCGACTGCAGGGCGAGGATGTCGCGGCCTTCTTCCAGCGGAACAATCCAGCGGTTGACCAGCGCCTGTGGTGGTTCTGCCTGACGGCCAAGGTCATCAACGATAAAGATGCCGCCGGTGGATTTCAGCTGCAGCGGCGCCTGATAGGTGCGTGCGGTGGGGTTGTAGACCAGATCCAGCATGTTCAGGGACAATTCACCCCCGGTGATCACCGTTGGGCGTTCACACATCACGTAGCGGGTATCAAACCGGCGGGCGCGGCGCAGGCTGTTTGGGTCGTCTTCCGGAAGAGGCACTGCATTGTGCACGATCGGGTCGTAGACGGTGATGACTTGGCCTGCGTATTCGATGGCGCGCGGCACATAGACGTGATCGCCAAGCGCGTCACGGATCCCGTTTGAAATCGAGGATTTACCATTGCCGGGTGGGCCATACATCAGGATCGAGCGCCCGGCGCTGACGGCGGGGCCAAGATGGTCGAGCAGGCTGTCGGGCAGCACAAGATGGCCCATCGCATCAACAAGCTGCTGGCGGGTCACGAGGATATTGCGGATCGACTGGCGTTTGACCTGCTCGCGGTAGACCTCCAGCGGGACTGGCATGGCGCCGTAGTATTCCGACTGGCTGAGGGCATCCATTGCGCGCGCCTTGCCTGCGTCAGTCAGCTGATAGCCCATTTCATTGCCGGCATTCGCGTTGAGCGTACCTGTGGCCTCCAGCAGTTTCTGTTCGCGGGCGATGTCCACCAATTCCTGGGTGACGGGGATCGGCAGGCAGATGGCTGCGGCGATCTCGCTGACGTTTTCGCAGGTCTTGCGAAAGATCGTCTTGAGCAGAATGTCCCGCATCATCACAAGGGGGAGCTGCATCTG
>Ga0098068_1001107_pt1 | contig 9984 bp, 6 predicted proteins | sample 26BtaG_FD_75059 | JGI IMG/M metagenome (GOLD analysis project Ga0098068, IMG submission 75059) | Marine viral communities from Cariaco Basin, Caribbean Sea - 26B_WHOI_OMZ_CsCl | ecosystem: Environmental > Aquatic > Marine > Oceanic | place: Caribbean Sea: Cariaco Basin | collected 2014-11-09 | reverse complement strand
TTCTCCTACCCATTGTCCAGATACGATTTCACTCATTAATGTAGAATATCTTGTTCCATTATACCAAAAGTTTCCTGCTACAGAATTAACATTTGGATTTGTATTAATATAAATTGAAAAGTTTTGATTTTCTGTTTCAAATGTTTGATTTACAAAACTATAATTCCTTTCTGTAAATGGAGTATTATAAAAAGTATAATTTGCAAGTGCAAAAGTACAATTAGTTTGAGTTGTATTATCATAACATCCAAAAATATTCCAATCATAATTTTGTCCAGGTGCAAAATTATTAATTACTAAACCATATCTTGTAACATTTATTGTTGGTAAAGTTATAATAGTCTTATTAAATTCTCCACTTGAATTCCAAACATAATAAGTAGCATTAGTCCAATTCATTGTTGCACTATTAACAGAAAAGTTTGCAGTAAAATTAGAACTTGTTGTTGTTAATTGAGAATTATTCAATGGAGATTCTAAAGTTACAGATGAAACAATATTATTTTCTTCTCCGCCCATTGTAATAGTTGCAGGAGTTTCCATATATCTTTTAATGAAAATATAATCCATTCTATCTCCTGTTCTTTGTCCAATTGTTTTTACATAACCTTTGTTACCTCCTTGTGCATCTGTATTTGTTCCATTTGTTGAAAATGTTAATAATGTTTCATTTTGATAAACAATAAAATCTCCTGCATTTACTCTATCTATTGAAATAATTCTAATAGGTGTAGTTGTTCCTGCTGCCCATCTGGCATTAGTAGATGACTTTATAGTTCCTGCACCGTTAGCATCTACTATAGACATTGTAGTTGCATAAGTTTCTACAGTATAAATTCCATTTCCACCTGTAGGAGTTGCATCATCTCCTAACATAACATCTGTAAATGAAGTATAATATTGATCTCCTACTGTTCCAGAAGGGTTTAATGCAAATAACATTTCCCACTTTGCTACATTAGTTAAATTTCCAACATCTAAAGCTCTTCTTATATTTGCATTATTAGCTGTTACATTTAACATATTACCATCTATTTCTGCATTTCCAGTATCTGCCCAACCATTTCCTACAGTTGCAGAATCTGCTCTATCAAAATTATCTCCTAATAAAAATATATTACTTAAGTTTGTATAATTAGAATAAAAACTATCCGAACCATAATAGAAATAACATAACTCATTATAAGTTGTTGAGGCAGAAAGATTATATGGCATTCTAAATAAAACTGTTGTTGATGAAGTTCCCCATCCTGTATTAGCTCCATAATATGTAGATGTAGCTGTTGAACCATTTAATATTCCAGTTTCATTTCCAATTATTTTATCTATCTCTGTTGTATTATCACAAGTAACAGCAAAGTTAGTTGAATTAGATAAATTAAATTTACTTGTATCCGAAGTATCAAAACCAGTTGCTTCTACTGTATAAAATTGACTCATAGCTTCTGCATTTACTTGAATATTAACTGGAGTTCTATAAGGTAATGTAGCTTCCCACCATGCCCAGTATTCTCTTGTATTGTCTTCTGTAATTCCTAAAGCAGAGAAGCCCCAATCTACATCATTACCTTCATTTAACCTGCCTCTAATTTCAAAAATATAAGTTCCTACTTCTAATTTTTCTCCATTATAATCTTGATCATTCAATTTTATAGTGTAGTGTAATTCTTCCATATCATTATTTCTTTTCTTAAAATCAAAGTTATCAAAAACTCTATCTTTTTTATGTAGTGTAACTTCTATTGTAGATTTACAATCCCAAAACTCACATCCATTTTCTAATAATTTATATTCAACTAAATCATCTCCTAATCCAAAAGCATTTCTAATTATTAATTTATTATTTTCATGTTTTAATGAATTATCAAATTCAAAAGCAGAGACACTTCCAACTAATAAAAACATAAATACAAAACTAAATACTATTGTTTTTTTCAAAGTCCTCCCCCTCCACTCGTTTGTCTACTATAAATTAAAGCAGCGACGACACCTATAGTTGCTAAAAATAAAATGATAGGTAAGTATTCCATAAATTTAGTTTGAATTGGTAAGTCTGCTCTATCATCTGTAAAATCATCCGAACCAGAAATTTCCTCATATACATTTGAATAAACTGCTCCCAATAATAATACAACTCCAAAGATAATTATACCTACAAATATCATAGCTGGATGTTTCATTATAGCTCCTGCTCCTATTAATACAAAAGAAAATAATCCTATAATTAAGAATGGAATTAATTTATCAAAGGTTGTAGTTACACTACCTGTTTGACTTATAACAGTTGAAACATTAACAGTAGAATCCGATGGCATTGCTCCAGATAAACTTTCATCTAATTCTGTACCTATTGATCCCCACATATTATTAAGGAATAATAAAAATATAGAGACTGTTAGAAGAATAACTATAACAAAAAAGAAAGCTACAAATCCTTGAGACTTTTTAATATTCACGGTTTCCATTTCTCCTTTTTCCTTACATTAAGTAGTGTAATTATTTCTATAGTATACATGACTAAGATATACATAAACATTACAGATAATACAACAATACCAACTATCAAACCAGATGTACCCATACTTGCTAAACCAGATGATGTTCCAATAATAATTCTTATTGAATTCAAAAAGATAATTCCAAATATAATCGCAATCATAAAAAAGAAACTTCTTATCTTCCACTTCTCTTTTTTAAATGTTAATCCTATTCCTAAGAATAAACCTATGATTCCAAAAAAACCTAATAACATTATAGCTTGTTCTATACCAAAATCTCCTCCAGAAGAAGTTATTTCAAAATCAATACATCCTGTTTCAATATCCGACGACACACCACACTCATAACAATAAGAATATTCTCCAAGAACACTTGTATAATCTTCATCTAAACTATAATTATAAGCTGTCTTATCTTTTGTCATCTCTAAATTTGTAAGTATGTTAGATGAGTTAGGATATTTTATAGAGGTTAAATTACAGTAAGTACAAATATCACAAGTTTGATATAATTCAACTTCTGTATCTTGTGCAAATTTACCTATACTCTCTCCATTTACGAAAGGAACTAAGAAAAAAAGTATTAATATTAATAATATAGGTTTTATATTCATTTTGAGTCTATACTCCCTACATTAATAATTCTTTCGTCTGTTAGTGGTTGATGTTCACTTTCAACATTTTGTTCTTCTAACTTCTTATCTACATATTGATTTAATTCATCCATAAGATAACCTTCAATTTCTTCATTTATTTCTGCTTCTGTTTTCCCTTGTATATTAATGTCAATAGAAATTATATCTCCAAAAGAAGATTCTATATCTTCAACTCTACACATTTCTCTTAATTCAAATTCAAGACATTTTTTCCCATCTTTTTTAACACATTCATAATAAGTATAAGATATACAAGGAGTTAATTTAATTTCTAATAAATTATTAGCTTCTAAATAATCATATCTTTCTTTTTCTAATTTTACTTCATTAGCTTCTTGGATTGCTACACCAGCACTAACTCCTATTACTAAAACTAAAAATACAAGTCCGAATATTATCTTCTTTTTCATGTTCCTATCCTCACTAAGTTTAAGTTAATATCATGGATTGTTGCATCTCCACCACTATCAACATTTTCAATTTGCATATTTACAACATCATCAACAGATAAACTAATCAAACAAGTAATAGAAGCACTTCCAACATCTGCACCAGTTCCTATAACTCTCTCTGCATGACAATTTTCTTGTCTTGCATAATTAATACCTAAAGATAAATGATATTCATTATTAGCTGTTCCACTAAAACTCCATTGAGAATCTGCTTTATATACTCCACCAACTTGTGCTGTTAAAGTTGAATTATCAAAAACAAAACCATTAACTAAACCTTCTGTTAAATTAGATACATTATTATAAATATCTTCTACTAAAGCTACATCACCAATATGAACACCATACATTTCTGCATAGATTTGATTACCAGTAAAATTATTATGAACATTTAAGTTTCCTAACATTGTTGTATTTGAACTATTAACAACTAAATGAGATTTATTAAAGTAAATTTCTGCTTCCCTATTTTCTCCTAATTTAATTTTACTTTCATTAGTCATCCATAAACCTCCACCTTCAATAGCAAGTTTTTCTCCTAACCATTTTAAGTTATTTTGACTAAATTGTGTATATTTAACATCAGAAAATACACAAGTTCCAACATCGTTACCAAGACAAAAAAAGTTTCCAACTTTATCACTTTGAACATTCATAGCTGCTCCAAGAGTTGAAGCTGAAGTGTACCAACCACCAACACTTGCATTATTCCAACTTCCAGCTTGTGCATTTCCCCAAATAATACTACCTCTATAAATATTTGATGTTAATTTAAATATATCCTGTCCCCCATCATTTTCAAATAACATAAAAACATGACCCCCTCCTGTAGTAGTTTCATAAAAAGTATATCCAGCTTCTCCACCATTATGGTCTAAATTAAAAAAGTTGTCTCCACCACTTGTTAAACTAACAGGAACATTAGCAACAGATAAACCACCAAGTATATTTATACTTCCACCAGTGGTTAAAGAACCTCTCATATAGCTATCATAAAAGCTATCAATAGAAAAAACATCATCTTCATTTGAATTTGTCACATTGACATAAGCATCTTGTTGAGAATGATATGTCATTGAAGGATAGTCCTTCCCATATCTACTTTCTAAATAAGCTAAAACCATTTCGTGTTCTTCAACTGAGAGTTTATTTGAATATAAAATTACTTCAGCAACATCCATTGAATTATGAGTTTGTTCATTATAAGTACTTCCCATTAATTCATTAGAACCACCACCATTTCCATTAACTGAACTTGTACTTACAGAAATATCTTCTCCATCATAAAGCTGACTGTCTAAATTATCTACTCTCATACTTAATACTTGTATTTCATCTAATACCATATTTTCTTTAACAAGAGGGTTTAATCCCGGTGCATTTGTAAATCTAAAATAAGCATCATTATTATACATACATAATCCAGCCCCATTTCCCATATTATTTTTACATATTCCATAAATTGCTATTCCTTTATTAACTGGACTATCTCCCCTATAGCTAAAAACTACATATAATGTATGGTCTCCATTTTCTTGAAGAGTATATCGTCCATCTGTAGAACTAAAACAAGTTCTTTCTGTTCTATTAAATCTTGCTACACCGTTTCCATTAAACACACCAGCCACATATTGTGGAGGATTACACTCGTAAGTTGGTTGATAAGTTCCATTTAATTCATAACCACCTACTAAATCATCAGCTAAAAGAATATGATTACTGGCATTTATATCCATCTGTGCTGTAAGGTTAAAATCCCAATGAGCATCTAAAGTTCCTATATCTGATGGAACTTCACCTTGATATTCATATCTACCAGCTTTTACTTTAAATATAGTTTCATTTGTATTTTGAGATGTTACATTTACTTGGGAAAAAGTTACAGGACTTGTAGTATTTAGTATTTGGTCAAAAAGATTTGTTATGCTTGAAATCCATCCTAAATCATTATTTATCCAACTACCTTGAATATCACCAGCATCATCTAAGTCTCCTTCTGCTGTAAGCCAAATCTCCGAAGCATTAACTGTATAATTGTATTGAGTTTGTTCTCCTAATTTAACTCCTATATCTCCATCTATTCCAAGTTCAAGACCATAAACAAATGGGATAAGAGTGACTAAAAAAAGTGCTATTGACTTTGTTATTTTTGTGTTTCTCATCCTGGAATTATATCTTTTATTATAGGTATATCTGGTGTCGGATTACCTTGTGGTCTTATTTGATCCGAACCTTTTATTTCTAAAGCATAGTTATACCCATATTTAATCATTACTATTATTATTACTACAGTTGCTCCCAGTATCATTGCAGGTACAATGAATTGATATAACATTTCTGTTTTCTTTTTTCTTCTCTCTTGGGATACTCTTTGTTCTTGTATCATGAAGTTCATGTTATCCCAATCCACAACTTCAAAATCTAAAGCTCCTAACTTATCTCTTGGATCTATTGGTTCATATATATTTACTAATATGGGTTTACCATCTTCATCTTTTATCTCTTTTAACTCACTATTATACTTTTCGTCCATACCAACTCCACAAGGTTTATATTGTTTTGACCCATATTTAAAGAAAAATATAGTTCCAGCATTACCTCTCAAGAAATTAATTATCCTTTCAAAGAAAGAAGTATGAACAATATTATTATGTAAAACCCATTCAAAATTAGGAACTGGCATCTTATCTTTACATTTCATTAACTTATATCCTGTCATACCAGTAGCGTCGTCAAAGTATCTTCCTGCTCTATCATTTGTTTTAATTAAATTCTCTCCTCTCTTCTCAATTATAACAGCTTCTACAGGATATTTTTTATGTATTACTTTTAAGATAACTAACCATAAAACTATAATTAACCACCAAAACCATTTTATTATATAAACAAATGTGTCTAAAAATGAAATTACTCCATCAACGAATGCCATTATATTTCCTCCATTTTATGCATAAGGGTTGAAGTTTGTTTTTGTCTTCGCCCTTTCTCCTTCTATTGATTGTTCTACTCTTTGAACTGTTGTTTGTAATGCCTTTAAGATTCTACCATCTCTACCTAAACTTCTTGCATCTTGAACTATTGTTTTTATTTTATATTGAGTCATAGGTAGAAGTTCTTTATCTAATCCCCATTGCTTTTGTTTTAAACATAAAACAGCTGCTAATTTACATTCAAATTCTTTTAAATCATCTAAGTAATTATCTGTTTCAATTCCAGAAACAGCAGTTACTTTATTTATTCCTGCAAATTTTAACATAGAAAGTATTTCTTCAATAGCTTCGTCATTAGGAACATAAACATCTTTTGTTGTTCCATCTGGTTGTTTTTCTTGTTGAGTTAATGGTGCATTAGTTTCAAAATCAATTCTTATAAAAATAGGTTTAGATACTTGTACCCAATGTGTATCACCTTCATCATCAATATAACTATTTTCTCCTCTAAATTCTCTTCTTAATACATTAAGAATATCACCCATATCTGTTAATAATTTAACTAAAGAATTCATAGAATCTAATGTACCACTTATTTGACTTGGTGTAAGATAATTATAATTATTATCTGGATTTTCATTAACTTGTTGTTCTTCCATTTTAAATAACTATAATATAGTTGTTTTTAAAATTTTCATGAATTAAATACCAAAGAATTTTTTTACACTACGAGCTTTTTGTATGCTTTTAATTTCTTCTGGAGAATCTAATCTATACCTTTGTCTCTCTATCCATGTTCCAGATGGTAAAGGTTTCTTCTTTGTTCCTCTATAGGATCTAAACTTATGTTTATTCTGTATAAAGTATCTATCATTAGTGTTTAAAGCAGCTTGTTTGAGTCTTTTTGCCTTAGATTGAACTCCTTTATTGACCATACTTTGTATCTTTTGAACTGTTTTTTGAGTCTTTTCCATTACTTGAACTGTCTTTCCTCTTGCAGATATAGAACTTTGATCTACAAATCTTGCCATCATACTCTCTGCAGATTGTTTTGTTAAAGGAACTTCATTTAACTTTAATAACTTAGCTTTCTTTCCTTTTATTGTTGTATCTAAATATGCAAATGCATTATATCCTTTTGCTGTTACAAACTTTGCTTTCTTTTGTTTTAATCTTGTTATTGGTATCTTTGGTACTCTTGGTTTTTCTGGAGGCGGTTCTCTTGTTATATCTGGAGGAGTATCTGGGGGTGTTGTTATTCTTGGAATTGTTGGAACTCTTGGTACTCCTGGTCTTTCTGGTTCTCCTCTTTCTCTAATACCTATATCTTCTCGTGGTTTTTGTGTTATATCATCTTTAATTTTAGTATCATCTCTTGGTTTAGTAATATCAAATACTCCTGTTTTTAATCCTCCTCTGGTTGATATATCAATTCCCATTATTTCATCTGGTTTATCTTCTATTCTACTCATTTGTCTTTGTCTTTGGGCTTGAGCTTGTAAAGAAGAAACACCTAATCTTGTTTCAAAATCAACACCATATAATTGAAATGTATCCGATGGTGTAGTTTTTTTAATAGTAGGTTTTGGTTTAGGTTTTACCTTAGGTGTAATCTTTGTTGGTTCTTGTAAGACAACACCTACATCTCTTGAAACAGTTGGAACATTTTTACCAAATATTTCTTGTAAGACATTCTTACTTTTAAGTATTTTTCTTTTAATTATATTTCCTTGAGGGTCTTTGATAATTTCTACTAAAGGTTTATCTTTACTAATACCTCTTGATACAAAACTTGTTATATCTTCTACTGCTCCTTCTTTTCCAATTTTGAGAACTTTACCTTTACCTAATGCTTGAGAAACATCTTTCTTTACTATTTCTAATTCTGGTGTTGTAACTTTGGCAGGTTTAGTTATTGTTTCTCCATAAGATACAGTTTCTATTCTTCTAAATATCTTATCTTTTTTTATATCTGGTAATTTAGTCATTTCACTTGGATCATAAACTCCTAAATCTAATCTTTCTTTTCTTGCTAATCTTTGTAAACCTATATCGGATTTCTTTGCATAAAATAATTCCGAAGCAGAAATATCTTTTGCTAATTTAACATCTTTCTTAAAAACATTTGTAAATCCTCCCTTTTCTCCACTAATACTAAAACCTGTAGGAGTTTCTTTTATATCTCTAAAACTAAATGTAGATGGTTTTGTTTTAACAATAGATTCTCCTTTTACAACTCCTGCAACACCTTTCTCTCCAGTTGTTTCAAATTTTCCTAATGATGTAACTAATACATTATCTTTATCTATTTTTTTTACTTGTATTACTTCTTTTACTCTTGCTACAGCTCCAGTATCTCTTGCTGTAACTTTAGATTGTTGAATTATAAAATAATCATCTCCAGACTTAACTAAGTTCTGGCTTGTAACATCTATATCAACTGTTCTATCTATTACTTTCTTTTTATTTAAAACTTCATTTACTTTATTAACTATTTGTCTTTCTGTAACCTTTTCTGTTTTTACTGGAATCTTACTTATAATTTTTCCAATACCTAATCCTCCTCCAATAGCTAATGTTAATAAATCTGCGTCTGTTGCTGTTCCTCTATCTACTCTTTGGGCAGATGCTGCAACATCAACTCCAAATTTAGCTGGTCCGACTATAGGAGTTAGGTAAGTACCATATCTTATTAATCCAGTTAATACTCCACCTCTTGTTGTTTGAAAAACTGTATTATCTTCCTGTATATCGGAATATGTTGGCGGTACATCTCCAACACCTAATCCACTAATAGTATAAGTTGGTCTTCCTTCTTCAACTTCTTTTGTAACTTTTATTTCTGTGGGTATATCTCTTTTTTCATAAAATACATCTGCTTTCTCTCCAATTACTTCTTCTCCTCTTTCTATTCTTCTTTGAACAAAAGGAAAAAAACCTTCTTCTACTAAACCTTCTGGTCGTTTTTCTTCTTCAAAAAATATAGGAGAAACTACTGTTGTTCTTGTTTGTTGAATTTGTTGAGGAGTTAATTGTGGTTGAGTTGAAATTGTATCTTTCGTTGGTCTTGTTTGTGATAAATCAACTTCTGTTATTGTTGGTTGAGTAGGTGATGGTTGTTGATAAGGTCTTCCAGGTTGAGTAGGTGTTCTTCTTGTTGGAGTTGGTTTAGGTTCTAATATTTCTTTAGCTGGAACTCCTTTAATTTGTTCTTGTGGAATACCAAAAGTCTTTGCAGGATCTTGAACTCCTATAACTCTAATACCTCCCCATGTTGCAGGTGCTGGTGCTGGAGGGGGAGATGGAGAAGAAGAAGGTATATTTTGATGTGCTGCAACACCTGCTGGAATAGCATGGCGAGAAGCATCAAAAGGGTAGCAGTCAAAAGCATTAGGGTAAGTATCTTGATCTGTATCTGCCCAGAATCCAAATTGTCCTACCATAGAAG
>Ga0098068_1001104_pt1 | contig 9991 bp, 10 predicted proteins | sample 26BtaG_FD_75059 | JGI IMG/M metagenome (GOLD analysis project Ga0098068, IMG submission 75059) | Marine viral communities from Cariaco Basin, Caribbean Sea - 26B_WHOI_OMZ_CsCl | ecosystem: Environmental > Aquatic > Marine > Oceanic | place: Caribbean Sea: Cariaco Basin | collected 2014-11-09 | reverse complement strand
GGTGAAAGACGCCCATCTTGCGGACGATCTGTTCCTGGAGTGGAGCCGCATCCTCAATCGAAATACGTTTCTGACTGCGGGCCTGTCCGTCTCCTTTCCCGGCGACGGCATTGATGAGGTCGTGGGCGCAGGCGCATCAACATGGACGGGAGGTTTCGTAAATGTGGTTTTCAACTTCTAAGGCGGGCGTCGCTGCAGCGGTGGTTGCGCTGGCAACTGGCGCACAGATGGCGCTTGCCGAGACCGGGGTCCTCTCGGCACAGGACTCGGACCCGACCGTGATGGGGTGGATGCAGGGATTTCCCCCACCTGATGAGCGGCTGATCACCCAACCGGACGCCAACTATTTCAGCTTTCCAAAACTGCGCTGGTCGGTGTGCCACCTGCGGGAATTTCTGCCGACCGAGGAAATCAGCCGCGGCACCGGTGCCCCCATCCCGCTAAGCTATCCCAGCCCAGCCCGTTTCGCAGATCTCGCCCGCCAGATCGATGCGCTGACCTTCCGGCCGACCAATGCGACTGAAGACATGACCTGGGATCAGTCGCTTTTTGCCAACTACACCGACGGCATGCTGATCATGCACAAGGGGCAGGTCGTCTATGAACGCTACTTCGGCTGTCTGCGTGAGGATGGCAAACATGCGATCATGTCGATGACCAAATCAATCACGGGCCTACTGGCTGAGATCCTGGTGGCAGAAGGGGGGCTGGATGACAGTCTGACAGTCAAGGACATCATTCCCGAAATCGGCCAAAGCGCTTTTGCCACCGCAACGGTGCGCGAGGTGATGGATATGACAACCGGGGTGCAGTATTCCGAGGACTATTCCGACCCGGAGGCAGACATCTGGGTCTATTCCCGCGCCGCAAGCCCGCTGCCAAAACCGGCAGATTACGATGGTCCCGACGGGTATTGGGAGTACCTCCAGCAGGTCGGCCCGGAGGGGGCGCATGGCGAGGCGTTTCACTACAAGACCATCAATTCGGATATGTTGGGCTGGGTGATCAGCAGGGTGACTGGCAAGGCGGTGACAGAGCTTGCCTCCGAGCGGCTGTGGCGGCCGATAGGGGCAGAGATGGACGCCTATCAAACCGTTGACGGCAAAGGGGTGCCCTTCGCCGGGGGTGGGGTGACAGCCGGGCTTCGCGATCTCGCCCGCTTGGGGCAGCTGATGCTGAACGAGGGGGCGCTGAATGGCAAACGGGTGTTCCCTGCGGCGGTGGCACAGACCATCGCAGGCGGAGGGGATCAGTCAAAATTCAGTGGCTTCCCTAGCATTCCGAACGGCAGCTATACCAGCCAATGGTGGGTGTTTCACAACGATCACGGCGCCTATGCCGCGCGCGGCGTTCACGGGCAAACCATCTATGTTGACCCGACCGCCGACATGGTTCTGGTGCGCCTGGCGTCTTATCCGCGGGCGCAGAACGGGTTTATCGACCCGACATCTCTACCAGCCTATCAGGCCGTTGCCGAATTCCTGATGGCCCAGAACTAGGCTCCGTGAATATGAAAAAGGCCACCCCGAAGGATGGCCTTTCGCATCGCTTGGGTGCAGCGGGGTCAGAGCAGACCCGCCGCCTGCAGCTGCTCTTTCATGTCCTTCTCGGGACGCGGGCCGATGTGGCTGATGACTTCTGCGGCGCAGAGGTTGCCCATCTTGGCGCAGGTCTCTACATCGCGGCCCTGCGACAGGCCAAAGAGAAAGCCCGCTGCAAACTGGTCGCCCGCCCCGGTGGTGTCGAGCGGCGTGACCTTTTCAACCGGCACATCCACACGGCCTTCTTTGGTGATGACAGTGGCGCCATCCGCCGAACGGGTGCAGATCACCAGCGGGCAGATCGCCGACAGCTGTGCCAGTGCCGCATCCAGATCGTCGGTCTCGAACAGGGATTTCACCTCGTCCTCATTGCCAAAGACAAACTCCAGCTCGCTTTCGATCAGCTTGAGGAAATCGGCCCGGTGACGTTCCACGCAGAACGGATCCGACAGCGAAATACCGGCCTTGCCGCCGCCCAGACGGCAGTCGCGCGCAGCCTCCATAAAGGCGGTCTTGCCCTTGTCCTTGTCGAACAGATAGCCCTCCAGGAACATCAGCTGCGCTTGGCCTGCGACCTCGTCGGGAACGTCCTGCGAAGACAGTTCCGAGGAAATGCCCAGATAGGTGTTCAGCGACCGGTCCCCATCTGGCGAGACAAAGATCATCGACCGCGAGGTCGGCAGCTCACCTCCGGCAACCGGCGGGTTCACGAAATCAACGCCGTCATCGGCCATCGCATCGGCATAGAACCGCCCCAGCGCATCATCATGCACCCGGCCGATAAAGGCCGCATCCAGCCCCAGCGCCCCTGCGCCGGCAATCGTGTTGGCGACAGAGCCACCGGGGGTCTGCACCCGCTCCTGCATGGCCGCATAAAGCACCTCGCCGCGCTCACGCTCGATCAGCTGCATGATGCCCTTCTCGATGCCCATATGCTCAAGAAAGTTGTCGTCGCACTGGCTGATCACGTCGACAACAGCATTGCCGATCCCGACGAGTTGATAGGTTTTCATTGGGTCTTGTCCTCAAACTGGCAAAGGTCGCGGATGATGCAGGTAGGGCACTGCGGCTTGCGCGCTTTGCAATGATAGCGTCCGTGCAGGATCAGCCAATGGTGGGCATGCAGCTGAAAATCCGCCGGAATATTGTCTTCGATGGCGCGTTCTACCGCGTCGACATCCTTGCCCGGCGCAATGCCGGACCGGTTGCCCACGCGAAAGATATGGGTGTCCACAGCCTGCGCAGGCTGGCGCCACCACATGTTCAGCACCACATTTGCGGTCTTGCGGCCAACCCCGGGCAGGGATTGCAGGGCCGCGCGTGAATTGGGCACCTCGCCGCCGTATTGATCCACCAGGATGCGCGACAGCTTGATGACGTTCTTGGCCTTGTTGCGGTAAAGCCCGATCGTCTTGATGTGCTCGATCAGCCCCTCTTCGCCGAGGTCCAGCATCTTCTGCGGGGTGTCGGCAATCTTGAACAGCTCGCGCGTGGCCCGGTTCACCCCGGCATCCGTGGCCTGCGCAGACAGCGCCACCGCCACCACAAGGGTATAGACGTTGACGTGCTCCAGCTCGCCCTTGGGCTCGGGATCGGCGTCCTGAAAGCGCGTGAAGATCTCGCGCAGCGTATGATAATCGAGTTGCTTGGCCATCGCGCTCCTTAATGCCGCGCAGCCGCGCGCGGCGCAAACAGAAAAGCCGGACTGGTTGCCCTGATCCTAACCAGAACACCCTTGTGCCACAGTCTCTACGCGCGTTTGAACGGGGCAGATCACTTCCCGCAAGATCCGGGTCGCGCTGTCACGCGTCATGGATGTAGGGTGGGCTCAGGACAGGAATGCGCCGATGGGGCAGACACGATGCACAACAGCACAGACACCACAGAGCAGAGCTATCACTACGGCGTCATCAAACGGGCCATCGAACTGATTGATGCGGATGGGGCGGATCTCAGCCTTGAGGATCTGTCCGACGCGATGGGGATGAGCGCGGCGCATTTTCAGCGACTGTTTTCTGCATGGGTCGGGGTTTCGCCCAAACGCTACCAGCAATATCTGCGCCTCGGCCATGCCAAATCTCTCCTGCAGCATCGCTTCACCACCCTTGATGCCGCCCATGCGGTGGGTCTGTCCGGCTCTGGTCGCCTGCATGATCTCTTTGTCCGCTGGGAGGCGATGAGCCCCGGCGATTTTGCCCGCAAGGGGGCGGGGTTGCGTATCTCCTGGGGGTGGTTTGACAGCCCCTTTGGTCTGGCGCTGGTGATGGGCACGGAAAAGGGTATCTGCGGCATGGCCTTTGCCGCCGAAACCGGCGCAGAGCCTGCGATGGCTGACATGCGCAGCCGCTGGCCCGATGCCGATTACGTCGAGGATCCGACGGCCCTGCGCCCGATGGTCGATGCGGCTTTTGCCCAGCGGGGAGAGACCGCGCTGCACCTGATCGGCGCGCCTTTGCAGATCAAGGTCTGGGAGGCGCTCCTGCGGATCCCGTCAGGCCATGTCAGCACCTATTCCGAAATCGCCCAGTCCATCGGCAGCCCGAAAGCGGTGCGCGCTGTGGGAACGGCCGTGGGCCGCAACCCTGTCAGCTGGCTCATCCCCTGCCACCGGGCGCTGCGCAAATCGGGTGCTTTGGGCGGGTATCACTGGGGTCTGCCGGTCAAGCGCGCCATGCTCGCCTATGAGGCCGCCCGCGATGACGGGCAGCGGGGCGGCACGACCTGATCCGTCGGGCATCCTTTGCGGTCCGGTGATGGGCTGTCCGTCCCGTGACGCTGGCGGGAAATTGCCGAGGGGACAGGGGCATGTCTTGTGATATCCTGCGGGCACACCAATATTCCGTCGGATAACTGGCCGGGCAAAGCCCGGTCGAGAGAACAAAGGCAGATTGTTTGATGATGCAGATGAAACTCACCACCGCCGGTATTCTGGCGGCCGCACTGGGCCTGACCGCCTGTACTGATCCCGCCACCATCGGCACCAACGGCAGCAACACCCAGCAGGGGGCTATTATTGGCGGTATCATCGGGGCCGGGGTTGGCGCGCTCACCAATGATTCCGACCGTGGCCTTGGTGCCGCAACCGGGGCCATCGTCGGTGCCGCAGCAGGCAGCGTGATCGGCAACCAGCTGGACGCGCAGGAACGCGAGCTGCGCCAGTCGATCTCCAACGACGGCATCACCATCGTCAACACCGGGGACCGGCTGATCGTGTCGCTGCCCAATGACCTGACATTCGCCACCGACAGCTCCGCCATTTCGCCTGCGGTCCGTTCTGACCTGAACAAGGTTGCAGCGAGCCTCGTGCGTTATCCCAACAGCCTGGTGCAGGTCATCGGCCACACCGACAGCGACGGCAGCGCGAGCTACAACCAGGCCCTGTCCGAACGCCGCGCCAACGCGGTTGCGGATCAGATCCAGGCCGGTGGCGTGCCCTACAACCGTCTGGCCATCATTGGCCGGGGCGAGGACCAGCCGGTGGCGTCCAACCTCACACCCGAAGGCAAGGCCCGCAACCGTCGTGTCGAAATCGTGGTGATCCCGCAGGGCTGATCGGCTTTGCCGCTGTAACAGTTTCAATCTGGCCGTGCCCCACCGGGCGCGGCCATTTTCATGTCTGGTGAACTGTTGTCTTGTGCATTTTCGCGAATTTATGGCGATAATTGCGATCTGATGTTCTATTTTGCACAGTGACTGCGCGGCGGTCGGGCTTTTCTGTGGCGGGCTTTGGAATAGGTTCTTGGGCAGAGACAACACCCCAATGATGAGGCCCGAAAATGTCGACCCCGACCCTTGTGACCATCTCCGGCTCGCTGCGCGCAGAGGCCACCAACCGCAAACTCCTGGCTGAAGCCACCCGCCTGTTCGGCGACGCAGAGGTGATCGATGCCGATCTGAACCTGCCGCTGTATAATGGCGACGATGAAGAGGCCACGGGCATCCCCGCCGCCGTGCAGCGCCTTGCGGATCTGATCAAAGGTGCCGATGCCGTGCTGATTTCGACCCCGGAATACAACGGCGCACCCTCTGGCGTTCTGAAAAACGCGCTCGACTGGATCAGCCGCACCAGCGATGCCCCCTGGCAGGACAAACCGGTTGCGATCATGTCCGCTGCGGCCGGGCGGTCTGGTGGGGAAAAGGCCCAGATGCTGCTGCGCAGTTTCCTGGTGCCGTTCCAGCCCCGCGTGCTGGCAGGCCCGCAGGTTCACCTTGCGGCCTCCTACCAGGAGTTTGACGACAACGGCCACCTGAAGGGGGAGCTGTATGTCGAGACGTTGCAGGCGCTGATGGACAAGCTGAAGGCGGAAATCGCGCGCTGAACCATCGCACCGTCCCGTCAATCCAACCCGGAGCGTCTGAGCCGCGCTCCGGGTTTTTTTCTCCGCGCCCTCAGTCGTCGCGGCTCGGCTCATCCGGGTTGCTGGAAAACAGTGCAATCTTGTTGCCATCCGGATCGCGCAGATACCCCACGTAGAACCCCGCGCTATAGGCCGCGCGAAACCCCGGCGCGCCATCATCCTGCCCACCTGCGGCCAGTGCGGCGCCGTGCAGGTCACGCACCTCGGCCTGCGTGCGGGCCTGAAATGCCACCATCATGCCATTGCCCGCAGTGGCAGGCGCTCCGTCAAAGGGGCGTTTGACATAGACATCTGGTGCGCTTGGCTGCTCTCCCTCCGGCACGGGCAGCACAAAACTGAGCCCCTCGCGCCCTTCGCTGAAATCATAGCCAAGCGGGGGCAGGATCGCCTGATAGAACGCCTTGGCGCGCGGCAGGTCGTTGGATCCGATGGTGATATAGGCGATCATCTTTCAGCCCCCTGTTCTGACAGTCAGAAGTTATCTTCGACCCGGAAACCTTCGGGGATATCATCCTGCCCGTCCAGCAGCAGATCCGCCATCGTCGCGCCGACCTTGGGGGCCATGCCAAAGCCGATCTTGAACCCCCCGTTGGCGATGAAATGCCCGTCACGACCGGGCCATGCCCCCAGCATTGGCGCGCGCGAGCGGGCGCGGGGGCGCACACCGGCCCAGCGTTCAATCACCTCAGCGCCGTGCAGAACCGGCACCGCTGCGCAGGCGCGCTCGATCACCTCGTCCAGCTGGCTGTCGGTGGTGTCCGGCGCGTCAAAGTCGCGCTCGCTGGTGGAGCCGATGGCAAGGGTTCCGTCGGCATGGGGAATGATGTGCAGCCCATCGGCATAAAGCTGTGGCACCTCCGGGTTTTCGGCAAAGCGCAGGAGCGCGGCCTGACCTTTCACCCCATTGCCCAGTGTCTTGCCCTCGGCCAGACCACCGGGACCGGCCAGCGTTTCGTTCAGCTCCAGCAGCCCGGCGTAGCCCTTGGCGTGTACCACCAGACCCTGATCGGGTGCCTCTGCCTGAACCTCTACCCCCATGACGGCAAGGGCCGCGACCAGGGCGGCGCAGGCGCGGCGGGGGTGCATCCGGGCGCTCAGCGTGTCGTGGACCACATAGCCCGTGGCGCTGGGCGGCACCCACGGTCCCATGTCAGAGACCGGACAGACGCGCCATTCGGCCTCGCCCTTCCAATAGGTCTGCGCCGTGGCTTCGCGGGCGCGCGCAAGGTCCAGGGTGCGCTGGTCGTTGATGGGCTGGATCCGACCGGTGCGACCATACCCGGAAGAGACGCCGCCGGTTTCCTGCACGTCGGCCCAGAAACCTTCGGCCATCAGCAGGCTTTCCAGCTGGTATTGTTTTTTGGGGTTCCAGTTCTCTGGCACATGCGGCGCCAGCGCGCCGACCAGCCCGCCGCTAGAGCCCGCGCCCGCCCCAAAGGGGTCGACCACCTGCACCGATGCGCCGCGGCGTGCGCAACTCCATGCAATCGAAAGCCCAAAGATCCCGGCGCCCCGGACGGTGATATCTGCCATTGCCATTTTCGCACCCTTTCGCCAGTGTCGCGCCGTTCCACCGCATCACTTAGGGGATTATAGCATGGCAGACCAGCAGGCACGGCTCAGCTGGCGGGATGACAGCATTCCGGTTTCCGATCAGTTTGATGATCCCTATTTCTCGATCCAGAACGGGCTAGCCGAGACAGAGCATGTGTTTCTGGACGGCAATGATCTGGCGGCGCGCTTTGCCGATGCGGCACAGGCGGGTGCGGATTTCCACATTGCAGAGCTGGGCTTTGGCACCGGGCTGAACCTCCTGGCCGCCTGGCGCGCATGGGAGCAGACGCAGAAGGGCTGCGCCGCGCCATCGGTACTGCATTTCACCAGTTTCGAGGCCTTTCCGATGGCAACGCAGGATATGGCCCGCGCGCTTCAGGCCTTTCCCGAGGTGGCGCCCTGGGCCGAGCGGTTCCTGGCGGTCTGGGGCGGGACGGGCTCTTGCGACCTGGGCAATCTGCGGGTCAATGTCATCACTGGCGACGCCCGCGTGTCGCTGCCAGAGTGGACAGGCAAGGCAGATGCCTGGTTTCTGGATGGGTTTTCCCCGGCCAAGAACCCGGAGCTGTGGCAGGATGACCTGCTGGGCGAAGTCGCCCGTCACACGGCGGCAGGTGGCAGTGCGGCAACCTATACGGCGGCGGGTTTCGTCCGCCGCGGGCTGGAGGCCGCCGGATTTGAAGTGACCCGCACGCCCGGTTTCGGGCGCAAGCGGCATATGACAAAGGCACGATTGCGATGACCATGCGCCCCGACGCCAAGATACTGGAGCCCCATCCCCCGCGGATCACCCAGAAGAACAACGTCACCGCCGGTGTGCTTTTGATGATTGCGGCAACCATCGTGTTTGCCCTGCAGGACGGGATCTCGCGGCATCTGGCGGGGCAGTACAACACCTTTATGGTCATCATGATCCGCTATTGGTTCTTTGCGCTGTTCGTGATCGCGCTTGCGGCCCGTGCACCGGGCGGGATCCGGGCAACGGCGCGCACCGATCAGCTGGGCTTGCAGATCTTTCGCGGCGTGCTGCTGGTCGCGGAAATCTGCGTTGCGGTCTATGCCTTTACCGTGCTTGGACTGGTCGAAAGCGTTGCGGTCTTTATCTGCTATCCGCTTTTGGTTGCAGCCCTGAGCGGGCCGGTTCTGGGCGAGACGGTTGGCTGGCGGCGGTGGGCGGCAATTTCCGTTGGTCTGATTGGCGTGCTGATCATCCTGCAGCCGGGTGTTGGCGTGTTTGATCCGCTTGCGATCATCCCGTTCATCTCGGCGCTGATGTTTGCGCTTTATGGTCTGATCACGCGCTACGCCGCGCGGCGCGACAGCACCGCCACCAGTTTCTTCTGGACCGGGGTCGCGGGCATGGTGGCGATGACCCTTGTGGGCATGTGGTACTGGGAGCCGATGAGCCCCGGTGACTGGCGCTGGATGGGGCTTTTGTGCGTGTCTGGCGTGACCGGGCACTGGCTGTTGATCAAATGCTACGAGATGGCCGAGGCCAGCGCGGTGCAGCCTTTTGCCTATTTCCACCTGATCTGGGCGGCAGCACTTGGGGTGGTGGTTTTTGGCGAGGTGATCCGCACCAATGTCGCCATCGGTGCGGCCATTATCGTGGCGGCGGGGCTATTCACCCTTTGGCGCGAACGCCAGAAGGGTTGAGCCTGCAAGCTCTTTTGAAAACGGCAGGGGCAGGGCGGGCTTGCCCAGCCGGGCGCGATAGACAGGCAGGCTCTCGGTGACGCGCATCACGTAGTTGCGTGTCTCGTTAAAGGGGATGTGTTCGATCCAGTCGATGATGTCAGGCTCGCCATCGCGGGGATCGCCATAGCGTTCCATCCAGGCGATCGGGCGGTGGGGTCCGGCGTTGTAGCCCGCTGCCATCATCACCACGTTTCCGTCGAATTCCTTGGCCAGGCCCGCCAGGTAGTTGCTGCCAAGAAGCGCGTTGTAGGGCCAGTCGGAAATCAGCCGCCCGGTGGAGTGATCGTCACTGGTGCCAATGCGGCGCGCCACCAGATCGGCGGTTGCCGGCATCACCTGCATCAGCCCGCGTGCGCCTGCGTGGCTGATGACGCTTGGGTCAAATTCGCTTTCCCTGCGGGCGATGGCCAGTGTCATTTCCTCTGCCATCGGCAGGTCGCGTTTGGCCACCGGGTGCAGCGGGAAATAGGCCGCTTCCAGCTCTTCCCCGTCAGAGGCCGCGCGTTTGGCAATCATCACCGCCAGATGTGGCTGATCCATCGCCACGGCCATCTCTCCCAGCTGGCGGGCGGCCTCGGCGTCCAGCCCCTCGACCAGATGGGTGAGGAACCGTTCAGCCAGCGCCAGATCGCCGGCTTGCAGCGCCAACAGCCCCGCCTGCGCCACCGAGGTGTTGAGGAAGGCTGCAGAGCGCCAGTCCGGCACTGCGGGCGGGTTTGCCAGATCCGGGTCGAACGGACGGCCCAGGGCCTCGGCTGCGAGCAGGCCGTAAAAGGAGGTCTGGTACTCCGCTGCACGGGCATAGGCGGCATACGCCTTGTCCGCATCGCCAAGTGCCGC
>Ga0098068_1001090_pt1 | contig 10047 bp, 4 predicted proteins | sample 26BtaG_FD_75059 | JGI IMG/M metagenome (GOLD analysis project Ga0098068, IMG submission 75059) | Marine viral communities from Cariaco Basin, Caribbean Sea - 26B_WHOI_OMZ_CsCl | ecosystem: Environmental > Aquatic > Marine > Oceanic | place: Caribbean Sea: Cariaco Basin | collected 2014-11-09 | reverse complement strand
GTTGCGGTCACTAAATTCTTTGAGGTTGTAAAGTTGAATGAGGTATTGAATTTTAACTCATTAACACTACTATTTCTATACCCTATAGTTGCATCTATACCTTTACTTTCCGTGCTTCCAATATTGGATTTTACAGGTTCTGAAGTACCCGCATACAGTGGTGGTGCTTCTGTAAATAGCAACCCGTCAACCGATTTATTAAAATAATCTACACTTAACGATAAATTGTTGAACAAAGTAGCATCAAATCCTATGTTGTATTGCGTTTGTTCTTCCCATCTTAGGAAGGGATTATTAAACGAATTCACAGTTGCACCAGATACAAACTCGGTTCCGAAGGTATATCCATTACTATTTGCTGTAGAATTATAACTCGGACCACCAATGGTAATACTAACATATTGTGGATCTACGTTTTCGTTTCCAACAGTACCATAACTTCCTCTTAATTTCAAGAAGTTGATGGCGTCATAATTGAAGAAATCCTCGTTGGTGATTACCCAGCCTAAAGATCCTGCGTAAAAGTTGGCAAATTTATTGTCTTTACCAAAAGCAATCGACCCATCGCGACGTGCAGAAAATGATGCTAGGTACTTATTTTCATAATCGTAATTTACCCTACTAAAGTAAGATAGGTTTCTTCGTTCCAAATACTGAAAACTATATCCTGTATACGCATTTGTATTTAATTTGGTGTTGACACCCGTAGCTGCACTTATATCTGCCCAAGCCCAAGAATTATCCCTGACATCCTGTCTTGTAGTCCCCATTTCATTTCCTGTAGATTTACTGGTAGAAACCCCCAGAACAAGGTCAAAATTATGGTTGTCCTTTAAAGTAAACCCATAACTCGCAAATGTTTCGAATGTATAATTGAAATTCGAATTTTTTCTTTCAGTGACACTGTTGTGGAACGACGGAATTATGGTTGTTGTGCCATCGCCATTGTCAACCTCCTGTGTCTTAACAGTACCGTCTGGATTGTAATCACTGGATACGTTGTTCGGTCCATAATATGCTAATGGGGAAAAACTTTTACTTGCTTGGTCCCATTTGGTATAACCAAATCGAGAGGTTATTTTAAGCCTATCCAAAATGTCATATTGCAATTCAAGCTTACCATATAACTTATCTCCATTATTTTCGTTATAAGTGTCTTCTAATCTTTGAACCGGATTAAATATTTCAGACAACAGCAAGTTACTATAACCGTAAGATGCAAAATCATTAGGATCTGTATTATACGGAGAAACCGTAGGATCAAAGTTAATGGCGTTGCCAAGAATAGAGTTAAAGGAGTTCTCTGCAACAGATTGATTTTTAATGTTTGCGTAACTTGTATTGATAATAAATTTTAATTTAGAAGATAATTGAACATCAACGTTCGCCGTGAAATTCAATCTATTAAAATTGGATTTATCAATACCACCTACAATACCTCCTTGTCTTAAATACCCCGTAGACAAAAAATAACCTACCCGCTCTGAACCTCCTCGAGCAGAAAGCGTATAAGAGGATATTTGGGCATCTTTAAAGATTTCATCCTGCCAATCTGTACCCATTCCCAAAGTAGAAATATCAGGAAAAATTAAATTGCCTCCTGATACCACACTACCTTCATTAATGATGGTTGCATATTCTGAAGCATTTAAAAGCCCAACTTTTCTATCTACAGATTGAAAACCTGTATAGGCATTAAATGAAAATTCAGTTTTTTCATTGTTTCTACCGCCCTTAGTGGTCACAACAATGACCCCATTACCACCTTTAACACCATATATGGCTGTTGAAGCCGCATCCTTTAAGATGTTTATGGATTGGATATCCGCAGAATTTATTGAGTTTAAATCATATAAAGTCTGTGGTACGCCATCAATAATAACGACAGGGTCTGTACCTGTAAACGAAGGAATACCTCGCACCAATACCGTTGGTTTGCTTCCTGGAGACCCACCTTGAATAACCGCAACACCTGATGCAGTACCCTGAAGGGCCTCTTCCACCCTTAATGGTTTTAGGTTTTCAATGGTTTCTGACTTCACCGTTGAAATCGCACCAGAGACATCTGTAACTTTTTGCGTTCCATAGCCAATGACTACAATTTCATCAAGAGCTTCGGCGTCTTCCCGTAACATAACAGTTATAGGTTGATCATTCAAAACCATTACTTCTTGATTTTGATACCCTACATAAGAGAATACCAAAATTGAATTGATGCCAACAGCATCAATATTGAAATTACCATCAAAATCAGTAGAAGCACCTTTTGAGGTATTCTTAACAATGACGTTTACTCCAATAAGAGGTTGGCCGCTTTCTAAATCCTTTACAGTTCCTTTAACATTAACTGTTTGACTAAATGCTAAGGTTGTTGATAGGAGAATTAAAAATGAGAGAAATTTTGTTATCATAGTTTAAAACTTTATGGTATAAACTTAGACAATTCAATTATTAAAAAAATAAAAGTCACCACAACAATGAATATACATCGCATAAAATCAACATATTATTTATTATATATGCAAAAGAATCCCCACAGACCCGCTAATTTAACTGTTTTTAAAATTTGTTACGCAAACGTGATAGATTTAGCAAAAACCAGGTTGTGTTGTGGTAATGTATGGGTGATATTTTGAGATGTAGTAGGACTACAATTCCAGGATGTAATTTGTTAAGCTCGTTTCATGGGGTAAATCCATTTTTTTACGCAATCTATATCTTTTTACTTCTACACTTCTATGTGAAATATTCAATAAAGGGGCAATTTCTTTAGAAGTGAGATTTAGCCTGAGATAAGCACATAGTTTGAGGTCATCTGAAGTCAATTTGGGATGTTTGCTCTTTACCTTTTTAAAGAAATCCTTATCAGCATTGTTGAAGGCTTCTTGAAAGAACTTCCAATCGTCCGTAGTATTTATATTCTTATCAATAATCTTAATGACCGGTTTCACACTTTTCTGATGATCGGTGTTTTTTAGCTCATCCTTGATTTGATTTAAAAACTCATTCTTTTTTATTAAGCTCATGGTTGATATTGCCAATTCCCTGTTTTTGTTTTCTATATCCTGTTTGAGTTTTTCGTTTTTGAGCTGCATCAGTTGCTGTTCGGTCTCGAGTTCTTTTAATTCCAAGTCGCGTTTGTTCTTCAATACCAATTTTTCCTTTTGTTTTTTGTAATACCGTTTATACAAGTAATGGATCAATATACCCAGAGCAATTAAGATTAATAAATAAAGAACAACCATTAAATTGGAAAGGTACCATGGCTTGGCAATTTCAAATTGGTACACCGCCTCATTGTTGGATAAATTATTCCCCACCTTTGAGCGTACCTTAAAAGTATATGGACCATAGGGCAAATTTTTAAAAAGCACAGAAGGCTCTGTAGACCATGAACTCCATTCGTTATAGTAACCCATGAGTTTGTACTGATATTCTGTTTCCAAATATTTGTTGTACTGAGCAACACTATAGGTAAATTGAAGGTTGTTTTCATTATTCTCAAATTTGGCAGGTTTGGTAATGTCCGCTGAAAAAACCTCACCATTGATCGCATAATTAGAAATGGAATTAATGGCAATATCGTAGGCCTTAAGGTCTATTTTATTGATATCTATAATAATATAACCTGAAGAGGTACCAATGAGATAGTTGCCGTCTGTCAGAAAAGATATCGTTTCATACCCGGTCATTTCCTTTCTCAGGGATTTTGGCAGAGGAATTCTTGTTATAATGGGTTTATCACTAAATTTACCTGGAGACACATAGGAAATGTTCTTATTTGAAAAACTCCATAGTCTATCATGTTGAGGATCTGAAATCAATTTGCCAGAAGTGTATTCTCCCAATGGAAAAATATTAGTCAATAAACTATCTTTCTCAAACTGCATTTTCTGTTTGTCATATACGAATACTCCCTTTTCATAGCCATATAGAATTTTATCAAAATAGGTGACCAAACTTGAACCGAAGCCTTTTTCAACAGAAGCATCTTCCGAAACCGACTCTACTTTAGTCCAATCTTTATTGGTTGAAATTTCAAGAACCCCCTTGTATTCGTGGCTAACCAAGAATCTGAGAGAGTCAACAACCGCAAAATACTTGGACGACATATTGAAGCCTTCCAGTTTATTCTTATATGACCATTGTCCATTTTGCCGATGTAGAAAATGGAGCCCATTATAATTACCTTGAAGGACCAGATTTTCATTATTGAGAAATGGTTGCATATCCCAAGTACCTGGAATTGACGCTATCAATTGGGCCTCTCCACCCTTGATGATAAAAGTTCCTAAATTATGACCACAAAAGAGCGTATCCCCTATTTCTTTTAAACTCCATACCTGACCCTTGGTGCCTTCAATAAATTTAAAGTGATGGTTTGAAGTCACCCCTTTATAAAATAGTCCTTGATTGGTGCCTAAATATAAGTTTCCGTTTAAAAGTATTGACGTATAAACGGTACCCAGATCGCCATTTTTATCGTTATAGATACTTAATGCCGATTTTAAATTGAGGCAATTGATTCCATTGTCCAGAGCCAACCACACATTATTATTGCTGTCTTCAAACAGACCCAATACCGTATTGTTTGAAAGACCGTCGGCCTGATCAATTGTATAATCGATATTTCCGGATTGGTTCAAATAAACTATGCCGTTGGAAATGGTTCCCAATATAAAGTCGCCGTTTTTAAGTCTGATGCTGTTGTAAACACTGAGGCCATCGATTATTTTACTGGCGGGTATTTCCCAATCAAAGAGCTGCCCATCTTTCCATATATAAAATCCTTGTTCTTGGGTCTGAATCAAGAGATCGCCATTGTGATTAAACATATTGACGATGACATTCGTTACAAAGATGTCATGATCAATCCAAAGAACTGATTGTCCACTTTCAATTTTATATATACCTTCTCCATAAACTTGATAATAAACAGTGTCATCCACTCTGAAAATTTTGGTAATGGTGCTCTGCGTGTTTATTATTTTAACACTGCGTTTTATTAAATCATATATATATATTCTATTTAAGGACTGGAAGAGAACATAGTGATCCATGGACAAAATGTTCCAAAACTGCTCGTCTTCGATAAGCGGAACGTCCAAATCATCAGAAATTGAGGTATAATCCAAGCTACCGAACTCGTTTCGTTTCCAATAGCCAAAATTCATATAAAATCCGGTATAAATCAGATTATCAATTGCCTTTACCGATCGCAAAACAGATTGGTTTGGTGTAGGATACAATTGCCAATTGGCTCCATTGTACTCAAGAAGCCCTTGATTATTGGCAACATATATATACTGTTCATCCGATTGTGATATGCTCCAATTTTGGTTTTCAGCAGCGTATTGTTGTGGCTGAAAAGTTGTGATTGGAGGCAATTCTTGTGCCATCAGTACGGTTGACAACAAGAGTTGTATATATAAAATGATGATTTTAATTTTCAAAATTGAAGCTTTCCTTTGTGTGACCTACAATATAAGTTGAAATTACAAATTCCAAACTATAAAGCAAAAGTTTTAAGGCCATACAATGGAGTGGCGGACGCTAATGTATTTACAAAATTTCCCTTTTACTCTATAAAAACAAGATCACTTCGCTCAGAAATCCCGTTTTCATTGAATGCTTCCACTTGCAAATAATACGATTGGTCCGTAGTCAATGCCCGCAATTCATAATCAGGATGATCATACATCATGGCACTAAGATTCAGTTTGTCTTTTTCAATGCCCCAATATATCACATATCCCGTGGCATCTTTGACCGCATCCCAAGATAGGTTGGCGTTGCGTCTATCTTTTTGTCTAGCCACTTTAAAATTGGAAGGTGTTTGAGGTTTGGCCTCCTTCCCTTTTCCGAAAATCCGCAACTCTGAAATGGCCAAATACTTGTTGGTACAGAATACGTGATTATAACGGATATAACGTGCTTCGACCGAATTTTTAAGTTCGATATAGGCATGTGGGATATCTCTTGTGTTTTTTGAATAGTCCACAACTACCTCCCAATTTTTTCCATCCAAAGATGATTCAATGACGAATTGCTGTTTGATATCGTCTGGTCGCCCAAAAATCACACTGTTAAAATCTTGGAAATTTATCTGAAGCGCATTCACCTCCATCGGTTTTAATAAATCCATCTCAATATAAATGGAATCATTATTGCTCTCGGAAACCCAATAACTTCGGATTTCCTCATCGTTTATTCTATTGATATTGAAATCCTTGATCTGTTCCTGCATATAACCTCCTTCACTTTCGTCAACCACATTGATTTCCTTTTCTACCAATGGCGAATTGGTTTTTACAGGTTTTTTATAGGACAATAACATCCATCCCGTAAAACGTTCCTTATGGTTTTCCACCTTTGTATCTGGAAGATAGTGTGGGTAATCGCCATAAGCGGTATTGACATACATTTGGCCATTCTCTTCAAATCCTGCCGGGTACATTCCCAAACGTCTTTCAAATTTAAAATTCACGGAGATGGCCATGGTTGAATAATGCCAATAATTGCCATTGTTGTCCTTGACCGTACTACCGTGACCCGAGCCTTTCAAAAAGCCACCCGGTTTATATGAAATAGGATTATAGGGCGCATATTCAAAAGGTCCAAGCGGATTCTTACTGGTATAGACACCATCGGCATAAACGTTCCATTGCGTTCCAGGTGCGCCGTATTCGAGATAATAGGTGCCGTTATGTTTTACCATCCACGGTCCTTCAATAAAAGGTTTTAAATCAGATCTATGATCCTGTCCAAAACGCTCCCATCCGTGTTTCTCTGGGTTAAGATTGAACAGATCAACTTGTTCTCCCAACGGGATATAATAGTTTTCAGGATCTAACTCAATGCCGCGAATTGGCCATTTGTTGGAGGACTCCTCATAGAGGTAAACTTTCCCATCATCATCCACAAACAAATCTGGGTCCTGGGTACCGTGTGGCATATTGATGACTGCATAATTGGTTTTCCAATCGCCCAATTCTGGATTGTCAGTTTCAATAACCGCTCCTCTTCCCGATGGATCTCCCAAAACAATAATTTTACCATCCTTCACTGCTGCGGCTGGCGCATTGGAGCCATTAAAATACCAACTTTGGGGCTTTATAAATGTCCAGTTGCTCATATCGTCAGACGCCCAATAGCCGTGCGATCGTGTGACGAACATATAAAAACGCCCTTTAAAGTTCACAACGGCCGGATCCGCCCCAGAGCGATAGGAAACGTTATTCTTGGCGCGATAATGCGACATATAGGAGTAATCAATATCTATGGGGTTACAATAGGTTGTAAAATTGTTTTTGGTGTTTTCAACGGTATTCCCGGTTTGGGTTTCCTCCAGAATCTTTTTATCATCTGTACTTTCCTTACAGGCAACAACTACGACTAGCGCCAAGCACATACTGAATGTTTTGAATGTATTCATGATATATAAATTTTAGTGTTTGTAAGCTTCCATGGGTTGTCCTCTCAAGCGCTCAAAGTTTTTATAACTGCGTTGAATGGATTCTGGACTCGCTTTTTCAAATTCTTTATCCGTTACTAAGTATTTCTCTTGCAAAGCTCCAAGTTTATTTCGCAATTCCCTTTCAATATCAGTATAAGAATCATCATCAATGAGATTGTTTATTTCTTTAGGGTCTGTTTGCAGATCATAGAGTTCCCATTGATCTACATCATCATATACATGGATTAATTTATAGCGATTGGTACGCACTCCGTACATTTTTTTGACCATGTGGAAAGCCGGAAAATCGTAGTAATGATAGTATATGGCATCTCTAAAATCGGCATCATTGGCTTTTTTTGTCAATAATGGTTTCAATGATTTGCCTTGCATATCGGCTGGAATCTCTGCTTGGGCAAAATCTAAAAAGGTTTCGGCAAAATCGAGGTTTTGGGTCAATGCCGTAATTTTAGTGCCGGGCTTGATCACTGTGGGATATCTCATGACCATAGGCATCGCCAACGATTCTTCATACATAAACCGCTTATCAAACCAACCCTTTTCACCTAAATAAAAACCTTGATCGGTGGTGTAAATGATGATGGTATTTTCTTCCAAACCGTTGGTTTTTAAATAATCGAGAATTTTACCAACACCTTCATCAACCGACGCTATGGTTGCCAAATAATCCTGCAAATAACGTTGTGCTTTCCAGAGTGCCAATTCCTCTTCGTTATAATTGGCATCGTGCATAGCGTCATTTTTTGGTCCGTAGGCTTGGTCCCAAATGGCGCGTTGCTCTTTGGTCATCCTTTCAAAATCCGTTTTCCACGGATTGTGTGCCAATTCATTACTTCCTTTTGCAACGGTCATTTTCAAGTCGTGACCTTCATACATGTCTCTATAAATGGTTTGGTATTGTTCTTTTGAGGCGATAGAACCTTCATGGTCGGTAAAATATGTATCTGGCAATGGGAACTTGACATCATCATATTTGTTCAAATGTCTGAGTGCTGGCATCCAATTGCGATGGGGCGCTTTGTGCTGTACCATTAAGAGAAAGGGCTGTTTGCTGTCTTTTACCTTATCCAGATATCTTATGGCATCTTCAGTGATAATGTCTGTGGCATAGCCCTCAATCCTCGTGGTATCCACCTTTTGGGTGGTTTCATTTATGGCGATAAAATCCGGATTGTAATAATTGCCTTGATCGGTTAAAATATTCCAATGGTCAAACCCTTGAGGATTCCCGTACAGATGCCATTTTCCGATGAGTGCAGTATTGTATCCCGCTTTTTGTAGCATCTTTGGAAAGGTGGGTTGGTCGCCATCAAACTTGTTGCCGTTCATTCTAAAACCGTTAATATGACTGTGTTTTCCGGTAAGAATTACGGCACGGCTCGGCCCACAGATGGAATTCGTACAGAAATTATTCATAAAAATAGCGCCTTCCTCTGCGATACGGTCAATATTGGGTGTAGGTGCCAATTTGCTAATGGGATGTCCATAAGCACTAATGGCTTGGGTAGCATGGTCATCAGCCATGATATAAATAATGTTCGGTCTTTGTTGTGGTTGCGTTTCGGCAGCAACTTCCGGTTTGGTCTTGCACGATTGAAAAATGACAAGGATCAATAAATAACATGCTAACTTTTTCATGTTTTCTTAATTATTCTAACAGTTTGTATGACTTCTCTTTTAAAGATGGTGTTGTTGAAAAATTCGAAGACCTCATCCAATTGGTCAAACGGGATATTTGACAATTCATGTTTGCCTCCAATCACTTTGTAGAAATAATAGGGCATTTCCAATTCCAACAATCTATCGACTATGGTTGACGAGCCATCCAGCATGATATAGCCTTTCTTTTCAGGTTTACAAAGGTGATGCGCCGCACTTGCAAAAGGCACTAAATTATCCGCTGTCCCGTGAAAAAACACCGAAGGCAGCGCATTGTCTTTTGAAACATAATCCGCATTGACCATGGCTCCAGCTAAAGAAAAGACGCCAGCGAATTTGATTTTTTGATAATTTTTTAAATCGTCAATAAAATACTCCCGCATATAAACCGCGTTGAGCATGCCTTCTGCACCAGCACTACTTCCACCAGCGATAATTTTAGTGGTGTCAGCTCCAAGCAGAGCCCTATTCTCATAAATAAATTTTGCAGCGTCCAGAAAGTCGATTGCTGCATTTTTAAAGGTCAGCAGTTTATCGGCTTTGGGGCAATCACATCCAAACCCGGTCGGCTGGCCCTTTCTTGTCAATCGATAGGAGATGGAAATACCTAAATACCCTTTCTCTGCAGCCAATTCAGCCAATTTCACTTCACTTGGATAACTTCTACTACCGCCAACAAATCCGCCGCCATGCATCCACAATAAGACTGGGACGGAATCATTTTTTTTCATTTTTTTTGGTGTATAGACATCCATTTTTAAGGTGTCCAATCCTTTTATGGCATAAGTATAGGTAGTGACATTTGATTGGGAAAATCCAAAACTGAAACTACATAGCAATAGGTAATAAATTATTTTCTTCATTCGTTAATCTTTCTTTTCAATCAAAACTCCACTAAGGACCGTCTTCCC
>Ga0098068_1001089_pt1 | contig 10048 bp, 9 predicted proteins | sample 26BtaG_FD_75059 | JGI IMG/M metagenome (GOLD analysis project Ga0098068, IMG submission 75059) | Marine viral communities from Cariaco Basin, Caribbean Sea - 26B_WHOI_OMZ_CsCl | ecosystem: Environmental > Aquatic > Marine > Oceanic | place: Caribbean Sea: Cariaco Basin | collected 2014-11-09 | reverse complement strand
GCTTGGAGAACTCAGCCGAGCATTCTTGGCATCTCGCTATGGCATGTTGGTCAATCGCTGAATTGTTTGAGTTGGACGTCAATCATGAAAAGTTACTAAAGCTGGCGCTAGTACATGACTTAGGCGAAATTGACGCTGGTGATACTTTTTTATATGCTGAGAAGCGTGGTGATGCGCATCTTGAAGAACGGGCTGGTATTGCGCGCTTACAAGCTGAGCATGGTAATGGCATTAAAGATTTAAATGAGATTTGGGAAGAGCAGGAAACTGGCAGCAGCAAAGAAACCCAGCTGCTGAAAGTGGTTGATCGCTTGTTGCCATTTTTGCTTAATTTAAATACCAACGGAAAAACGTGGCTTGAGTCTAGCGTTACGCGTTCGCAAGTAGCTGGCGCGCATGCCTTTATTAAAGACAGCTTTCCGAGTATTTATGAGTGGCAGGCACGGCAGATTGAATTTGCCACCGCGCAGGGCTGGTTGATTGATGGTTAAATTTATAGCAGTATCGCAATACTAAAAGCGTGTATTTTTTATTTTGAACGGACTATGTTTTAAACGGACCATCGTGTGCGATAAAGAAAATGCTATTTAAAATGTCATTTATTACTACTAGCATCCGTGGTTTGCTGGACGATTTTTTCTACTTGCATAAAATTTGTATGCCGCACATCTTTGCCGCTGGTGCAAAAAATAACCAGCTCAGCAATGTTTTTAGCATGATCGCCCACACGTTCTAGGGCGCGCAATACCCAAAGTATATTCATCACTCTGGACACGTGGCGGCTGTCTTCCATAATATAGGTCAGCAAGGCTCGAGTGGCAGATTGATACTCTTCATTAACCGCCACATCACTTTGCAATACCGAAAATGCCTGCTGAGGATTCATATGCGAGAAGGCGTCAATCGCATCAAGTAGCATCACGTGCACCTTATTGGATAAATGCTGAACCTCTGAATATCCTCTTGGAGAAGCGCCGTCTTTAATTAATTTGCAGGCCATACGAGCGATTTTTTCGGCTTCATCACCCACACGTTCAAAGTCAACAATACCTTTGCTAACCGCCATCACTAAACGCAAGTCATTTGCTGCGGGTTGGCGCTTGGTGACTAACAAAATGATTTGCTCATCGATTTTAATATCTAGCTGATTAATCAGCTGGTCATCTGCAATCACTTTTTTCGCGGTCGCTTCATCTGCAGCTATCAAAGCGCGGGTTGCAACCATGACTTGCTCTGCTGCCATGTAACCCATTTGCATAAACAGCTCAATCACATCATGTAAGTCATTATCAAAACCCTTTGATAAATGTTTTTGCGTTATAAGCATGGCGGCTTCCTTATTCTTGTAGATTTAAATAGGATATAAGCATAAAAAATACATCTATAGTCAATCCACTACAAATCAAACACAGTGCTACTGGGATAAGTTTTGCGCCGCCTCTGTCTGCGTAGGCACAGCAAGCAAGAAAAATTTATCCTAGTAGCGCGTTATAATATTTGTACTTATTGTATTTAGGACTGACTATATTTATACAAACTGTTTTAACCATAGCGACCAGTAATATAGTCTTCAGTCGCCTTTTGAGCGGGGTTGGTAAATATCTGATCTGTCTCACCCATCTCTACCATATCGCCCAGATACATATAGGCGGTATAGTCAGAGACGCGTGCCGCTTGCTGCATATTGTGGGTCACGATAGCAATCGTATAGTCGTTTTTTAAATCGGTAATGAGCTCTTCAATCGCGCCTGTCGAGATAGGGTCGAGCGCTGAGGTTGGCTCATCTAGGAGCAATACTTCAGGTTTTGTCGCCACACCGCGAGCGATACAAAGACGTTGTTGTTGACCACCGGATAACGACAATCCTGATGCACGAAGTTTGTCTTTTACCTCAAGCCATAAAGCCGCCTTTTTGAGTGCCCATTCGACACGATTATCCATCTCAGCTTTGCTTAGCTTCTCGTAGAGGCGTACGCCAAATGCCACGTTGTCATAGATGGACATTGGAAATGGCGTCGGTTTTTGAAAGACCATGCCGACTTGTGCGCGTAGCAAGTTCACATCGATGTCTTTGCCCAAGATATTTTTGCCATCGAGGTTGATATTACCTTCTGCACGCATACCGGGATATAGATCATACATACGATTAAACGTACGTAATAGTGTGGATTTACCGCAACCTGAAGGCCCGATAAAGGCAGTCACTTTTTTGTCTGGAATATCAATATTAATATTTTTTAGCGCTTGAAAGTCACCATAATAGAAATTGAGATCTCGAATACTCATCTTGGCAGGCGGCATATGCTGAGGGATATCTGCTACTGTTTGCTGAGTCAAAAAAGCACTGTCAGGCTGCTGCCCTTGATGCTTCTGACTTCCTTGATCTATATTGGAAAATGATTGACCAAATAAACCACGTTGGCTGACGTTTTGCTTATTCTCTTGCTTAACCGCTTTTCTTTCTAGTAAGTCTGTCATCATCATATCCAATTATTTTAGAATGTTGTCAATATAGGTGCTGAACATAAGTGCTAAACGTGCGCTATAAATTGGCTGCTTAGTCAATTCTTAAATCAGCTATCTTGTATGATCTTTACCGCCAATAAAGCGCGCGAGAATATTGACTATCAGTACTGTCATGGTAATCAGTAATGCTGCCGCCCATGCCAATGCATGCCAGTTGTCATAAGGGCTCATCGCAAACTGATAAATAGTGTTCGGTAAGTTTGCCATCGGTTGGCTCATATCGGTGCTGAAATACTGATTGTTTAACGCAGTAAATAGTAACGGCGCGGTCTCGCCAGTGATACGGGCAAATGCCAATAGCACCCCTGTGGTTAGACCCGCTTTAGCCGCTTTAAGTGTGACCGTGCTGATCAGCTTCCACTTTGGCGTACCGAGTGCATACGCCGCTTCACGTAAAGTATTTGGTACCAGATTGAGCATATTCTCAGTGGTGCGCACGACAATTGGAATCACAATCAAAGCAAGCGCAACTGCACCAGCCCAGCCGGAGAAGCTTTGACCTTTCACCATCAATGCATAAACAAAAAGACCAATCACGATAGAGGGCGCTGACAGCAAGATATCGTTTAAAAAGCGAGTAACTTTACCCAACAAGCTGCCTTGTGAGAACTCCGCTAAATAGATGCCCGCCATCATTCCAACCGGCGTACCAATAGCGAGACCTAACAAGGCGATCATCAATGAACCAATAATAGCATTACGTAAACCGCCGTCGCCCATAGGCGGTGGTGTATCTGCCATAAATACCGGCATCTCGATTAACCCTTGAAAACCCTCAACAAAAAGCGTCAGCAAAATCCATGTCAGCCAGAACAAACCAAAAGCGATGGCTGAGATGGCAAAACCAAGCCCCAATCTATTGATCAGGCGACGCTTATGATATAAACGCTTGTTGTAGCGGTCTTCAAAGCGTGAAGTCGGCTGGCTGGTTTGGTCGTTATCAGTCGTGACAGTCGCTAAAGTCATTAGGCGTTTGTCCTTTGTTGGTCGAAGGATTGGGTTAAGTGGTTGATTAACATGCTTGCTTTATAACAGGATATTGGCGCTACTTAGTGACCAGCTTTTTGGTCGATACGCATAAGCATCAGCTTAGAGATGGACAAGACAATAAAGGTAATAACAAATAGGATTAAACCCAAATGTAGTAGGGATGCCAAATGCAATTCACTTGATGCTTCGGCAAATTCATTGGCGAGCGCAGAGGTAATCGTCACCCCAGAGGTAAACAGACTTGGGCTGATATTAAAGGCATTACCGATTAAGAAAGTCACAGCCATCGTCTCGCCCAATGCGCGTCCAAGCCCTAAAATCACACCACCGACCACGCCAGCTTTAGTATAAGGTAAGATGATTTTGAACATCACTTCCCACGTCGTCGCACCCATGCCATACGCAGATTCTTTTAATAAATCAGGCACCACAGAAAAAACATCCCGCATGGTGGCGGCAATAAAAGGAATAATCATAATTGCCAGTACCAAGGAGGCGGTAAACATACCAAGCCCCATCGGTGCACCAGTGAATACTTGCCCGATAATAGGCAGAGGACCGATGTTTTCAATCAACCATGGCTGAATGTGTTCGCTAAAATACGGCGCAAAGACAAACAAACCCCACATGCCATAAATAATAGAAGGAATACCTGCCAACAGCTCAATGGCGATGCCCAATGGCTTTTTTAAGAAGTTAGGGCACAGTTCGGTCAAAAAGATAGCAATACCAAAGCTCACTGGCACAGCAATAGCGATCGCAATAAGGGAGGTGACAATCGTACCGTAAATAGGTGCAAGTGCCCCATATTGATCGTTCACTGTATCCCAGTTATTGCTGGTATAAAATCCCAGTCCAAATTCAGTGATACTGGGCCAAGCGCCTACGATTAATGAGAGCAGGATGCCACCAAGTGACAATAGCACCAAGATTGCAAATGCTTTAGTCGCATTGACAAAGATAGCATCGTAACGTTTTTGTTTAGCCAGTTGGGACCTTAAATCATTCATAAGTGTCTCAGCGTTGAATAGAATCAAGTCAAAATAGTAAAAGAGGTTTTATCACAACAAACTTAAAAAAATCTTTAAATTTTCTGTGATAAAACCTCTCAAACCCCTACCGGAGAATAGTGGTTTGAGAGGTTGGCTCGACAGTGATTATGCAATCACTAGGATAAACAGGTTACTGTGCAGGCTTATAGACAGGTTGGCCGTCGCTGCCTTTGACCTCACTCCATTTTGCTTTAAATAAGGCAACCGCAGTATCAGAGAACGGTACGTAATCAAGCGCCATAGCGTCGTCATCACCTTGGGCATAAGCCCAGTCAAAGAACTTCAATACACCAGCGACTTGTTTGGCATCTTGTGGCTGCTTATGTACTAAGATAAAAGTGGCTGCGGCGATTGGCCAAGCTTGCTCTGTTTCAGAGTTGGTAATGACTTTATAAAAGCCTTCTTGTTGTGACCAATCGATGTCACCTGCTGCTGCAAAGGTTTTGGCAGAAGGTTGTACGACATTGCCCGCAGCATTTTTCAGGGCAACGTGTGCCATACCGTTTTGCTTAGCGTAAGCGTATTCAACATAGCCGATAGAGTTTTTCATACGCGTGACATAGCTCGACACACCTTCATTACCTTTACCACCCGCACCGGTAGCCGACGTTGGCCATTTAACGGTCTTATCGACGCCTACACTGTCATTCCAATCGCTTGATACTTTGGCTAGATAATCAGTGAAGTTAAAGGTTGTACCAGAACCATCTGAGCGAAACACCGTGGTAATGGCAGCGTCTGGTAATTTAAGTTCAGGATTCATAGCCGCGATTGCAGGGTCGTTCCATTTGCTGATTTTACCCAGATAAATATCAGCAAGCATTTTGCCATCGAGCTTTAACTGACCGGGCTCAATACCATCGATATTAACAATAGGTACCACGCCACCGATGACGCTTGGGAACTGTATCAGACCGGCTTCGTTCAACTCTTCTGGTGTCATCGGCGCATCAGATGCCCCAAAATCTACGGTCTTAGCAACGATTTGCTTGATACCACCCGATGAGCCAATAGACTGATAGTTCACTTGACCACCTGTGGCTTTATTGTAGGCATCTGACCACTTAGCATAGATAGGCTGTGGAAAAGAAGCACCAGCACCGGTAATACTCATCGATGCACTTTCAGCTGAGCTAGCACTAGCGTCGCTACTCACAGCAGTGTTTGATGGTGCTGTTGTGGCTGCTTCGTCGGTTTTATCGCTCTCGTTGTTGCTAGTCGTTTGGTTACAAGCGGCTAATGTCAAAGTGCTAGCGATTGCTACTGCCATGAATGAATAACGCATTATTTCTCCTAAAATTAATCAATTTTGAGTATCAAGCATTTATAAATAACAATGACAATGGTTTTCTGGGGTTTGCTGAAATGATGCTCTGCGGTTAATAAGGAGATTGTGCCAAATAAATATGACAGTTTGATGACATAAAGCCTTGCTATCAAAAAAAACGACTGAAAAAAGAAAGTGTTAAAAAACATAAGAAAGGAGCAGGCACAAAAAAAGCATAGGCAGTATTCTAGTTACTGTCTATGCTCATTTTTTTCAATATTACTTATTACAAGCATTTTTACTTAGATAAATGGTATTAGATTTTAGCGCTACCTAACAGTTGCCCCATTTGAACGATTGAGCCATGCTGCATGGTATCTTGCCAATCCGTTTTTGCTGCTTTTGGCAGTACTACAATTGCGGTTGAACCTAAATAAAAACGACCAAGCTCGTCACCTTTTTTAAAGCTCATATCATGATCCGCTTCTTGAATATCATCGGTACGGCTAATTTTACCCGTCGCCACTGTCTCAATCCCAGCGACAATCATCGCACCGACCATCACTACCGCCGCTTTGCCATAGGCGGTATCAAACAGACAGACGAGGCGCTCGTTACGAGCAAACAAATCCGGTACATTAGCAGCCGTGGTATTATTGACCGAAAATAGTGTACCAGGTACATAGCGGGTTTTGGTTAATATACCGTCAAATGGCATATGCACACGGTGATAGTTGCTTGGGGCAAGATAGACCGTAGCAAAACTACCATCCGCAAAATAATCGCCATCTGCGCTATCAGCTAAGAGCTGACCGATATCATAGTCACGACCTTTGGCTTGCAGTAGCTTATGGTCATGAATCTGCCCAAGCTGCGAAATCATGCCATCTGCAGGACTAACAATACCATTCATACTGGCATCGATAATACGGGCATTGTCTTGGAGCTCACGAGTAAAGAAATCATTAAAGCTCTCATAAGCGTTTAGGCTTTGACGCTCATATTCATCTAAGCTAACATCATACGCTTTGGCAAAACTGCGGATAAACGTACGCTTAACCCAAGGGTGGCGACTGGCAGCTAAGCGCCCTGCGACTTTACTGATTTTTTGCTGCGGGACAAATTGCTGTAAGGTAGTAAATACATTCATAATAGATGACCAAAGTAGGGATTAAAAATAGTTATTAAAATAAAAAGTTGTATTAAAAAATCATAGATAGGCAGTTTTATAGCTAGATTTATTTATAAACATAATCATAAGTACCTGCACAGATAATTGTATTTTATCATGGTCCGCAGCAGACTGTATGACCATAATCGTTAAAGGAAGTAAGCAATGAGAGCTCTTATTCAGCGAGTCAAATATGCCAGTGTCAGCGTTGATGGGCAGGAGGTTGGTGCTATTGAGCAAGGTGTGCTGGCATATATCGGCTTGGGACACGATGATAACTTACAAAGTGCGCAGCGGATGATTGATAAAATCCTCACCTATCGTATTTTTGACAATGATGACGATCCAGCCAAATACGGTAAACTCGATAAAAATATCCAGCAAGTCGGTGGTGGGCTATTATTGGTCTCACAATTTACTCTGATGGCAAAGACGGATAAAGGTCGCCGCCCTGACTTTGGTAGCGCAATGGCACCTGATATGGCACAAGCTTTATTTGCACAATTAGTTGATTACGCAAAGACGCAGTATTTAACGGTTGCAACGGGTCAGTTTGGCGCTGATATGCAAGTGTTGAGTGTCAATGATGGACCATTAAACTTTTTATTAGAAGTGCATTAAGTCATTAGCATGGCTACTAAGTATTATAAATTTAAGAGTAAATGTCATTAAGCTGTCATAATTAAACCCTTTAATAAAGAAACGCTTATTTGCGTTTGTTACTGCTTTTATAAACGCTATTTTGTCCTCTAACATTAAGAATACATTATGTCTAAAGAGCAAATTTTGATTGTTGAAGATGAAGACGCCATTCGGGAAATGGTCGTCATGACCCTAGAGATGGCAGGCTTTGATAGTTTGCAGGCAGCGGATGTGTCAGAGGCGCACCAACAAGTGGTCGATCATCGTCCAGCGCTGATTTTATTGGACTGGATGTTGCCCGGTGATAAAAGTGGTATCGATTTTTGCCGTATGCTAAAAAGCGATACGCTGCTCGCCGAGATACCGGTTATTATGTTGACCGCCAAAAGTGAAGAAGACAGTAAAGTGCATGGTCTTGACGCAGGCGCTGATGATTATATGACCAAGCCTTTCTCGACCCGTGAGCTTATCTCAAGAATCAAAGCGGTATTGCGACGTAGTAACGCGCTAAGCGGCGACAAACCTATCAATATAGGCAGGCTAACTTTAGATGCCAAAAGCCAACGCTTTATGGTGGGTGATGACATTATCGATATGGGTCCGACAGAATATCGCTTATTGGCGTTTTTTATGAGCCATCCTGAGCGCGCTTATACCCGTGCCCAGCTGCTCGATCAAGTATGGGGCGGTAACGTCTACATCGAAGATAGAACCATTGATGTTCACGTAAAGCGTTTGCGCACATTACTACGTCCACATGATTGTGATACATTGATACAAACGGTACGCGGTACAGGTTATCGATTTTCTAGCCGTATCGAAAAAGGGTAATCGCTAGCAATATGAATATTGTATAGTGTCACCTTTTAATAGTGTCGCCTTTTATCGGGAGCGGCCAATAGTAGAAAAATTATAAAAAATAATGGATAAATAAAAATGCCTATCCAAGATAATGAGCAAGGTGCCACAAATCAACTTAAAAAAATCAGAAGTGCTTTACGAGCACTACGTGATGCCGTGATTTTGCTCAATGACGATGATGGACTTGAATGGTGGAACCAAGCGGCGCAGGATTTATTATTGTTGCAATCCTCAGATAAAGGCAGGCGTATTTTTGAATTCATTAAAGTGCCTGAATTTATTAAGTATTATCAGGAAGCAACAATGATTAATATCGATGCCGATGCCGATGCCGATGCCGATGAGAGTGTGCATATCGTCTCTTGGCAAGACCCAAATCGTTATTTAAAGTGTGAGCTGACGCCATTTGGCGATGAAAAACTACTGATCATTTATGATGTGACCCGCTTGCAGCATTTAGAAGCGATGCGCCGCGACTTTGTGGCCAATGTCTCGCATGAGCTACGTACACCATTGACGGTCTTGATGGGATATCTGGAGAATTTCTCTGATCAGCCAGATATGCCTGCGAATTGGCGTCGCGGTTTTGAGCTGATGACTCAGCAAACGGCACGCATGAATAGGGTGGTCAATGACTTATTACTACTGTCTCGCATCGAAATCGAAGAAACCCATGCGTTTAATGAAATCGATATGACCAAGCTGCTCACTCATGTCTATGATGATGCGCAGGCGTATAATCAAGAATATAAGCATACGATTCACTTGCATATTGATACCTATGACGGGCTATATGGCTCAGAGATGTACCTAAATAGCGCACTGTCCAATCTAGTGATTAACGCGATTAAATACACACCAAAAGGTGGCAATATCTCTATTAGTTGGACTAAGACTGCTGAAGGCTGCAGATTTGCTGTTGAAGATAATGGTATCGGTATCGCACCAAAGCATCTTGCCCGTTTAACTGAGCGTTTTTATCGCGTTGACAGCGGGCGCAGCCGAGCAACAGGTGGTACGGGGCTTGGACTGGCGATTGTAAAACATGTCTTATATCAGCACGAAGCGAGCTTGCAAATTGAGTCAGTAGAAGGCATTGGCTCGACATTTAGTGCCGTGTTTCCAAATAACCATGTACGATCTGCCGCAATGAATTAATGCTTAATACACTTTAATCCTTTTGCAAAAGTGGATAAGGATTTACCGCGCTACCATTAATATAAATTCCATAATGAACATGCGGCGGTGTGCCTTTAGCATTGCCGCTATCACCCACGTAACCAATGGTATCACCGGCATTTACCCAGTCATTGGGAGAAATGTCAGCATAGTCTTCCAAATGCGCATAGTAGTGTCCTGCGCCGCCTGGTCCCACTATCATAACGACGCGACCGCCTAACGCATTTTCGCCTACCTTACTGATGATACCTTGGGTCGTCGCTTGTATCGGCGTGCCGCGCGCCGCAAAAATATCAATCCCTTCATGTGAGCGACCTTGACTACGAGCAGCGCCCCATGTATCAGTCAGATGCTGCTTGG
>Ga0098068_1001082_pt1 | contig 10083 bp, 6 predicted proteins | sample 26BtaG_FD_75059 | JGI IMG/M metagenome (GOLD analysis project Ga0098068, IMG submission 75059) | Marine viral communities from Cariaco Basin, Caribbean Sea - 26B_WHOI_OMZ_CsCl | ecosystem: Environmental > Aquatic > Marine > Oceanic | place: Caribbean Sea: Cariaco Basin | collected 2014-11-09 | reverse complement strand
TTGCCACAATTGCTCGCGGTTTAGTACTTTGCCTGAATGAGTGGCAAAATAATGCAGCAATTGAAACTGATGCGTTGTCAAGCGTACAGGTAAATCATCGATAGTCACTTCATGACTGTCAGGGAACACGCTCAAACGACCAAAAGTTAAGCTATCTGACTGACTGTCCGCTTGGTTTGGCTGCTCATGGCGGCGAATAACCGCACGAATACGAGCTAACAGTTCACGCGGCTCAAACGGTTTGGCAATATAGTCATCAGCGCCCATCTCAAGACCCAATACACGGTCTGTGGTATCACCTTTTGCTGTCAACATAATGATCGGCACTTTATTGGTCATATTGTTTTTATTGCCACGGATTTTTTGGCAAACTTGCATACCATCCATGTCGGGTAGCATGAGGTCAAGTACTACCAAGTCAATATCACGCTCTTTGGTGTCTAATAAATCCAGACCTTCTTGACCAAGACCTGCATGATGCACATCATAATAATTCATGGTCAGATAATCACTGATTAATTCTGCTAAATCTGGATCATCTTCAATTAACAAAATCTGCTTACTCATAATGTTTCCTCTAGTTGTTGTTATAATTTGTCTTAATGCACTTTTACAATTTATAAAAGTGGCGTCTGCCCTTAGTTTTCAATTATCCCAAATGCTCATATAATAAATATGTAAATCAAAAGTAGCTATCCATACAAGCCATGCTTTAATGCTATGCAATAAAAGTATGCAATCCGTACTATCCATAATACGCTATATTGCCTAAACAGGATGTTATTAAACAAGGCGTGCTTTGTTAATGTTTCTACACAATGTAACTGCATGTCTCTGTACTTATGACACCACTACTTTTTTGCCTTTAGATTCAATGGGTAAGTTCGCCAAACAAATCAAACTGTCACTACTGATACCTGCGATTAAATATTGTTTGGTCAGTGGATCGTACTCAATTACTTCAATAGGCTGGCGGGTTAAGCGTTGATCTTGTCCTATAATCCAGATATTGGCAGTCAAAGAACGCAGCGGTTTGTAAGGCGGCACCTGTATCTGTGTCAAGTCAACATTATGTAAGGCAATTTTAGGCACAATAGTACCCACTTCTATCTGCCCGTAGTCAACCCTGCCAGTGACTTGCATATCAGGCGCTAGCTGATTGCGACTGACTTCATTGTTGATCACATTTACATAGACCAAAAGCTGCATCGGTTGTTTTACCGCCTGCACTTTACTGACCTGACCGGTAAATTTATCTACTCTATCTTCGGCAGTAAAGTTGACGGTTTGACCGACAGAAATTTGCGATTCAGCTTCAATCGGCAACGTTGAGATAAAATGCAATTCCGTTTCGTCACTGAGCTTCAATAACACTGTTTGAGCTTCTATCTTTTGTCCAGCTTGCACCGACAGATTCTCTACGCGTCCTGAAAAGCGGGCACGCAATGTGATTAAATCAGAGGACTGCTTTGCCGTTGTTCTGCCTTTGCTATTACTAGCAAGCTCGGCTCTATTATCATTAATAACAGGTTGCGTTGGCATTGTCTTATTATCAATACTAGCATTAGGTTTTTTATTTAAGACAGAGGGCTGGCTAGTATTGTCAGAAGTGCTAGCTCCATCAGCATTACTAGCAGTTGTAGTTAATTCTGCTTCTATATTGGTTTCAGTATTATCAAAGCCTATCGATTTGTTTAAAATTTCCTGACGTCGAACCGTGAGTAGCGGCGTACCTTTTTTCACCCATTGATTGTCACTGACTAATACTTGCTCTACCGTCAGTGGCTGCGCCGCCATAAGGTTGATTTGCTTGATAGGTTCGATACGACCTTGTAAGCCAAGGCTGGGCTGATAACGGGTGGGTTTGATGTTTAAAATATGATCAGGTGTGATGGTGACACTATCGGCACTAATGAGTGGTATATCAACTGGCTCATTATTGTCGCTACTTAATGCTTCGGTAGGAGATGTTGGCTGGCAGGCGATAAGAAATAGGGCGCTCAATATATAGACGCTCTTTTTTAACGGCGCAGTCTGTAAGCATATAAAACGCATGTAATGCAGCGAGCGCATAAAAAATGTCATACCAATCACCATCATAAACGACTTTTTATTATATAGGGAATTACAAGTATGGGAAATGGTTCTATCAGATTGTATTTAACTGGTTTTTTTAAGCACTAGATGAGACGCTGTAGAATGCCGTTTTTATATAGAGAATATTCGTCAAGTGGCTAAATTTAGAACATAATTTCACTAATTACTGGATAATGGCTGGTAACTGTGCTAAAACGAACATATCAAAATATATTGATACATTTTTATCACAAAGGTAAATTATTCAGTAAGATGAGTGCTGGTTCCATATAATGGCTACGATTGGAAAGACGACATTTAACAACGAGGCTATTCACTTGCGACTTGGTTGATTGTTTCGGTTTTCAATATAGTAGATTTTTGATGAGACTAGATATTCAGCTGTTTTTATAGCAAGCAATATTGAATAAGAGATAATCGTTTATTGACAGAGGATTCGATTACATTATTCATTAAATTTGCCTGCGATAATTAATGGTTGCAGAGTATGAGTAATCATTGAATTTATGGCTATAATAACGCTGTAAGAAATTTAGCATAACGCCCAACATACTAAGATAATTCATTGTGAGTAAACAGTACTACGTGTAAGTAGTACTGTGAACATATCGCATAATGAATAAACAGTCGTTAATAGGACAATAAGAATGGAAAATAATTTTGATGGTTTAAAAGTAATGGTTATTGATGACTCAAAAACCATTCGCCGTACCGCAGAAACCTTGCTGCAAAAAGCGGGCTGTGAAGTTGTCACTGCCATTGATGGATTTGATGCCTTGGCTAAGATTGTCGATCATAATCCAGATATTATTTTTGTGGATATCATGATGCCACGTTTGGACGGTTATCAAACTTGTGCCTTGATTAAAAATAACCCTGACTATGCCAGTAAACCTGTGATTATGTTGTCATCTAAAGATGGTTTATTTGATAAAGCCCGTGGACGTATTGTAGGTTCTGATGAATATCTGACCAAACCGTTTAGTAAGGATGAGCTTTTTGAGGCAATTAATCAGTATCGTTAATCTGTAAAATGATTATAAAAAGTGGTCAAGACTTTTTCATATAACGATAAAATATTGTTGTCATAATCAGTAATATGCATTCAGTTCAGCATGAAATATTACTTCAATCGGTTTGTTTTAACACTCTATATCTAACAGATATCATCGAAAATAAAGGAAATAACTATGACTACTGTATTAGTCATTGACGATTCACCATCTGAGATGGCGAAATTTCGCGACATGCTTTCTAAAAATAACTATCAAGTATTGGAAGCGACCAATGGTGAACAAGGCTGCCAGATGGCCATTGCTCATCTACCAGACGTCATTTTGATGGATGTGGTCATGCCTGAAATGAATGGTTTTCAGGCAACTCGTAAAATCACTCGTGACAAGGCAACAGCACATATTCCTATCATCATGATCAGTACCAAAAATCAAGAAACCGATCGTGTATGGGGCAAGCGTCAAGGCGCAAAAGAGTATCTTACCAAGCCTATTGATGAAAGCGGTCTGGTCCAGATCATTCGTAAAGTAATGGAGTAGCTTGTGGCATCGAGAGGATTTATTGAGCTTCTGCGTATAGCAGATATGGCACGTTCGCGTAAAAGCGGACGCCGCGGCGGACAAGAATTTGACTGGCAAGGGGTAGTATTTGAGATTGGCGGTCAACGCTTGGTTGCGCCAATGGGTCAAGTAGCAGAAGTATTATCCATGCCAGAATATACCAGCGTGCCCTTAGTAAAGCCTTGGATGCTTGGTATTGCTAATATTCGTGGGCGTTTACTGCCATTGACCGATTTGTCTCGATTTTTACAAGTGCCGAGTCGGTTAGCGCAAATGAGTCAGCGTAAAGTTATGGTTATCGACCATGATAATGTGTTTTCAGGGTTACTTGTTGACCAAGTGATTGGTATCGAGCAGTTTACTCTAGACCAATATCGTCCAGAAGCCATTGAACCGAATTCGCCATTTGCACCTTATAACCATGGCAAATTTTTCAAAGATGAACAAGATTGGTATGTGTTTATGCCAAGCTTACTGACACAGGATCTACAGTATACCGATGCTGCAATATAACTGTCTTTAATGACCCGTCATGTTTGATCATGAGGTGTTCATTAAAACGATGGCAGAAGAATCATAGCTGACATGATCCGGTGGTGTGTCAGCATTCATACAGGCTTTGTTCATCACGGTTGTTTTGATAACACTATGATTTCAGAGTCAGTCACAATAAGACTTTGATGATTGTTTGAAAGGAATAAGTGCGATGAGTGATGCTATAAATAACCCTGTAAGCGGTGTAAATAAAGCCGCGACAAATGCAAACAGTCAATGGAAACTACTACTAGGCGGTTGTGCTCTAGTGGCTATGGGTGCTCTATTGGCGCTGATCAATGCCATATCCTCGGTCAGTGAGTATTTAACCGATTTTAATCAGGCTGTCATAATACCGGTAGTTGTCTTTGTGCTCAGTGTACTGGGTATCTTTTTCGCTTTTTATAAGTTGCTACAGCAGCGCGGTGGCTCAGAACGTCTCCTTATCGAAAAAGAGACCTTACGTCGTCGTCAAGAAGCGGAAGCTGAGTCTGAACGTGCGCGCCAAATCCAAGAAGAAAACGAGCGTAACCAGATTGCTATTTTGCGCCTACTTGATGAGTTGGGTGATTTGGCAGACGGTGATTTGACGGTTAATGCAACAGTATCAGAAGACTTCACGGGTGCAATTGCCGATTCTGTTAACTTTGCTATTGACCAACTACGCCAATTGGTACTGGTTATTAACAGTACCGCAGATCGCGTTTCGCAGTCATCAGAGCAAACACAGATGAATGCAGTCGAGCTTGCGGCAGCCTCTGAGCATCAAGCACAAGAAATCGCTGGTGTGTCTGCGGCTATTAATGAGATGACGGTGTCCATTGACCAAGTTTCAAATAACGCTGCAGAATCTGCAACGGTTGCTCAGCGTTCAGTTGCCATCTCTTACAATGGAGCAGAAGTAGTACAGCGCTCTATTGAAGGTATGAACGTTATCCGTGATCAGATTCAAGAAACCTCAAAACGTATTAAACGTCTTGGTGAGTCTTCGCAGGAAATTGGTGATATCGTTGGTTTGATTAATGATATTGCAGACCAAACTAACGTTTTGGCATTAAACGCAGCGATTCAGGCATCGATGGCAGGTGAAGCAGGACGAGGCTTTGCGGTTGTTGCTGATGAGGTTCAGCGTCTTGCTGAGCGTTCGGCAAATGCAACTAAGCAGATTGAGACGTTGGTAAAAACCATTCAGGCAGATACCAGTGAAGCGGTCATGTCGATGGAATCAACGACGTCTGAAGTCGTACGTGGTGCGCGGTTGGCAAAAGATGCGGGTGAAGCACTAGAAGAGGTGCAAACCGTTTCTAATACTTTGGCTGATCTCATTCAGAATATTTCAAATGCTGCTCTGCAACAGGCAGAGTCAGCAGGTCATATCTCTCATACCATGAACATTATTCAAGATATTACCTCTCAAACGTCTTCTGGTACGATGGCGACTGCACGTTCTATTGGTGAGCTAAGCGAAATGGCTGCAGCACTACAAGAATCAGTCACCGGCTTTAAAATATCAAATGATGATGAGCAGTTGAATCATGAAAGCATGGATCATGAATATCTCGATATGGATGAGAGAGTCTCAGCCAGTATGTAATAACTGTCGATAATAGCTATAATTTTTCCTATGGAAATGTTAACCAAATTGCTGCTCTAAACAGACATTATAAAATTTGGAGCAGCAACATTAATAGCAGGTCGCATGAATCATCATATTCAAAAAGGCAGTATCCATATAATTGAAGCTACATCAATAGACAGCCTCATGCAAGATAATGTGAAAATGATACGGCATGACGATTATTTTGATACTAGACAGTGGCAACGCTATATAGAGTGTGAGATTGGTTTTATTTTACCTAATATTCAATGTAATTGGTTGGAAAATGCGGTGATTCACACGGCATTGTTTTATGGATTGACTACCGTCCAGTTGTGGCAGCAGTTGCCGTTTAACAATGAGCTACGCCAGCATTTGCTTGATAAAGTATTGATCCATGAAAGCCGATTTTTCCGTCATCTGCCTTCTATCAATTTTGTCACAGAATGTGCAGAGCAGCATCAGCGCCGCAAGCGGATATCTGCTGATACTAGTGAGATGTTTCACATATGGAGTGTGGGCTGCGCGAGCGGACAAGAGACTTGGTCTCTGGCAATGAGTTTGGCTGCAAAGCAATTGAGCAATTACACGATCTTAGGTACAGATGTCAGTCAACAAGTACTAGCAAAGGCGCGATTGGGTCAATATGACGCTAAACAGCAATCATTAATCCCGCCATATTGTCAGCAGTTTGTGCAACCATTATCACCAGCAATCATGGCTGACGAAGCGAGTATTGGTAACACTTATCTAAATAGAACCACGACAAGTAGTAGCTATGGCTACTGGCAGGTCGCAGCAACGTTAAAATCGCAGGTCCGTTTTGCTTTACACAATATTATGGATGAAAAACCGCCTACCGCACATCTACAACAGGTGATTGTTTGTCAAAATATGCTGCTATATTTTCGCAAGTTTGATCAGCGTGATATTTTAGCTCGATTATCAAAACAATGCGCCTTAGGTGGTTATATTATATTGGCTCCAGGTGAGGCGCTATTTTGGCGTCCTTCAAATATGCGCCGTATTGCGCACCCACATCTCAATGCGTGGCAAAAAATCAGTACCTAAATTAGCGCCTAAAAGAGTCAGGATGAATCTATGAAAAACCAGCCCAATGACATGGTAACGCTTGAGTGGTTATTGCCACTGTTTAATCAGCAATTAACACAGGTAGCTGATGGCTGGCAATTAGAGACAGCACGTACTAATGACGAGCAAATGGCACAGTACTATCATGAAATTGCTGGTGCCCTGATCATGATTAATTTGCCTGCTCTAGCAAGTTTAGCTAATAAGCTTAGCTTATTAGCAGAAGCCACTGTTTTTGATGGTTTAGATAATGGCAGCTTAGATATAAATTTGGCTGCTGAGAAACTAAGAATAGGGCAGATTGCTCATAAAGTGTTACAGCGTGAGCTGGAACATTATGTGCGCACAGGTAGATATCATAGTGTTTTAATGAATAAAACGCTGACTGATCTAGCGCAAGTCTTATCGCAGTTTGATATAGTCACAGAGCCGCTTGCAGATACCTTATCCTTGACGACAGACAGTCATTTGGCTAGCTTATCGGATTATGATGATATTGACATAACCCTACCTGTGAGTAGATCAGTGTCAGATTTAGATAGTCAACAGCATCGGCAATTGCTATTAGTGTGGCGGCAACAGACGCAAAAATTGCTCGCTGCCAATATGAATAAGCCTGCTATCCTGACTGTGCTACAAAAGGTCAGCCATTATTTATGGCAAACGGCGCAAGAAGCTGATTTGCAGCGCTTGTGGTATCTGGCTGAGCTGTGGCTACAGGATCTTGGGCAAAATGAAATACCGCTACCTAAGCAGTATGCAGGAATATTAAGTCAGCTGGATCAATTGATAGACAGTCATCAAGATCAGATTGAGCCACCTATAAGCGAGATACAAAGTCTCATTAGTCATATTTATAGCGAATTAAGTAGCCTTATTCATAACAGTGATAATGCTGAATCTTTATTGAATGGCGGTGTACAGATAGACGCTGAAGTACGTCTCTTACCTCGTATATTGAGTGAGATTGAGACGATTATTTTTGCACTTGATAAGCCTCATACTTTGCTAAAACCTTTAGCGAAAATAAATAACCAGCTTAAAAGTCGTGGCTGGACATTATTTGCCTCACAAATCGATGCTATTGCGACTAATGTAGAGCGTAGCCTCTTATCAGAGCAGGATTTTACGCAAGAACAATGGCAGATTGAACGTCAGCTACAAGAGTTGTATAGCGCTGTCTATAATACAGAACAAATGATTTCTATCAAAATTGGCGATACATCTGTTTCTACTGGCACTGATAATGACTTGCAACCAGCAAACAGTTTAGATGTTGGTTCTGTTAATGTGGATTTACGTGAGTTACGTATTGCGGCTGAAGAAGTTAAGCAAGATTTTCATAACTATATACAACGCCAACAGTTAGAATTATTGCCAGAGCAGGCAAGTTTTGAGAGCATGAGCCAGACTTTTAACAGTATGGGGCTGCCAGCGATTGGTAAAGTAGTCGATAAGATAGCCGATATATTTGCACAGATACGTACTCATAATATTGCCATATTGAGCTGGGACGTTATCGAAGCGTTGGCAGAGAGCTTGAGTGCCATTGAGCTATTATTGGATTATCTTGCGCAACAGTTTGTTGATCAAACACTACTAGAAAAAGCAAATGCTTATATTGATACGGCAGCCAAGCTACTTAATGCATATATCGATGCGCCTGAAGCAGTCAACGATACTTTCCTCACCCAAAAACCAGCCGCCAATGATGTATTGCGCTATGACGACAGCGGTGAGATTGCGCCTGTCACTGAACCGTCTTTTGATACTGAGACGTTGACTGACTCACTATTAGACAATGAAAAAGCTGTAGGGACAGAGTATAGCGAAGCTTTATTGAAAATGCGCCAACAGCTAAATCCTGATACCTTCGATATCGATGAAGACATTCGAGAAATATTCATTGAAGAAGTTGAAGAAGTGATTGGTGATCTAGAAGACTTTTTACCAATATGGCAGGAAGATGCGCAAGATTTAACACCATTAACGGAACTACGTCGTGGTTTCCACACCTTAAAGGGCTCGGGACGTATGGTTGGTGCTGTTAGCATCAGTGAGATGGCATGGTCTATCGAAAATCTACTCAACCGTTTATTGGATAAAACCTTATCCGTAACGGACGATGTAGTAACGTTGATAACAGAAACCACCAAACGCCTACCCGTTATGCTATTTGACTTTGCAGCACAGCAACCACCAAGCTTTGACCCTGCTATTACTCTTTTGCAAAGTCATAACTTGATGACTCAGCAACCACTAAATGCAGGTTTACCAGTAGCTGCGCCTACGTCATTAACAGCTGATATTGAGGAATCGGACCTTGCATCAGATCGTTATGTACTTGACCATAATTTACACGCGCAAGCTATAAGCTCAGTCTCTGAGCCAGCTAACACTTTGAATGCATTGTCAGATTTAGAGCTCCCTTTGGTATTGCAGCCATTTATTTTGGAAGCACAGTCGCTAGTGACAGATGCAAACGATGCTGATCCTGATATTAAAGAGATATTTATAGAAGAGGCTAATGAAGTCTTGGATGAAATCATCCCTTTATATGAACATTGGCAGCTTTCACCTACTGATTTGACTGAACTGAAAGACATACGCCGTGGCTTTCACACTCTGAAGGGCTCTGGTCGGATGGTCGGTGCTCATTACAGTGCTGAATTAGCATGGTCTATAGAAAACATGCTAAACCGCATTTTAGATAAGAGCATAACTGCCTCAGCGGATATACAGCAGCTGATTGGTGATGTATTGGCCGTGTATCCTGAGTTATTAAGCACTTTCGAGCGTGAAAGCCAAGATTATCCTACTATGATGCCATTGTGGGTGGCCTGTGCTAATGCTTATAGCAAACAATTAGGTGATGAATTCAGTTACCGTGCATTATACAATCAATGGTTACAGCCTGCTAAGCATACGCCAATTCACATTGATTTAGACAGTCATATTCAAGATTTGGAGAATGATGAAGCCATTGATCGCACCTTGCAGACGATTTATTCGGTCAATGAAAAAATGGCAGAAGCACCAGTTATTGTGATGCCTCAAAGTGAAGAAGAACAGGCGTTCTTTGACATCTTTATTGAAGAGGCAGAAGAGTTGTTAGAAGGCGTTAATGACTTTGTACGTCATCATAAAAATGAGCCATATGTCGAGGTAAGTGACGAGATTGTGCGCGCA
>Ga0098068_1001079_pt1 | contig 10101 bp, 6 predicted proteins | sample 26BtaG_FD_75059 | JGI IMG/M metagenome (GOLD analysis project Ga0098068, IMG submission 75059) | Marine viral communities from Cariaco Basin, Caribbean Sea - 26B_WHOI_OMZ_CsCl | ecosystem: Environmental > Aquatic > Marine > Oceanic | place: Caribbean Sea: Cariaco Basin | collected 2014-11-09 | reverse complement strand
GCTTTTGGCGCAACGATGATTAACGGCTCACGGCGACCTGACATTGCTGTACTCGCTAGTAGCCCTGGCAGACCATAACAATGGTCGCCATGCACATGAGTGATGCAAATTGCTTGGAGCTGATGTAAAGATAACTTAGTATGTAAGAGCTGCTGCTGTGTGCCTTCGCCGCAGTCAACCAACACCCAAGGCCGTGATTTTTTAGATTGAGTCGTGTTTTGGGTGTTTGAGGCATAGGGATTAAGAGACTCAACAGCTAATGCGGTAACATTACGCTGCTTGGTTGGCACGCCCGCTGAGGTGCCCAAAAAGGTAAGCTTTAACATAGGCAAACTCTTTATCTAAATACTTTTTATAGCGACGTTCTTATAGTGATGTTTTTATAAAGACGACTTTATAAAGACTGGCATAGCATGGTTCTTTGACCCTCAATCATTTTACCGCCATTGGCCGTACATTCATTGACCATATTAGATTCATAGGATTTCCAGCCACCATAAAAGCTCGCAAGACATAGGAGTACTACCAGCAGCTTTTGTGACCACGCTTTGATAGAGACTTGCTGGTTATTGCTATGACCTTCAGCCATATTAATGGGTTGTTCGGTAACCGCACCAGCATCCGTCTTCTGGTTGTTTGTTTTATTTAAGTCTGTCATTTTTTATCCTAAAAAAGGTTTTGTCTATAAATAAACAAAACCTTTATTTTAATATGAATTCAGTCATTTATTAATGATGAAGTGTGCTGCATCTAAAATTTTAAACGCCCACCTTTTTCTTCTGCACGTTTAAAGGCGTCGCGCTCTTCACAGCGTTTTAGCCAGTTTAAGATATTGGCATATTTACTGCTATCTAAACCTGCTCCCGCATTGGCACCGACGACCGCAAGATGCATCTGAATATCCGCGGCACTGAACTCTGCGCCTGCAAACCAATGATTATCTTGCAGATGTTGCTCCATCATGGCCAGCATTGTATCCAAACTTTTGCTAATCATGCTTTTTTCCACCTGATTGCGAATGCTTTTGCTCACAGGTTTGATCAGCATCGGCGATTGCTCAACCACTTTGGTAAAGACCAGACGCATGACCAATGGCGGCATGAGTGACGCTTCTGCAAAATGTAGCCAAAACGTATAAGCATCCCATGCCGCTTCATTGTCATCAGCAGGCTTGAATTGGCGTTCTTTATCGTAATGCTTAAGCAAGTACTCAATGATAAATCCCGACTCGACGAGCGCACGATCGTTTACCTCTAATATGGGCGCATGACCGAGCGGATGTACTTGTTTTAAACTGTCTGGGGCGCGATAAGCCTTGTTGCGCTCGTAGCAGGTCAATTTATAATCGAGTCCAAGCTCTTCTAATAGCCATAAAATACGAAACGAGCGTGAGTTTGCTAAATGATGAAGATGTAACATAAACCATCCTAGTTATAATGTGAATAAGCGATAATCTTAAATAAGACATATATTAATAGGCTACGCCCGCCCTTCACTATTGACTTTTATTGAGCACAATTGAACGTTACGAAACATGATTGAGCAAGGCGCCCTTATTGTCGATAATAGCGCAATTAATCGCCCTTTAATACAGAAACTATGTAGAGCAATAACGAAAAATATAATGAAAAACAACATCTGCTAAGTTTAATTTAGCTTCTTGGCAGGACAGTTTTATTTGGCATGTAGCTCTTCAATTTTACGCGTTATCTTATCTATTTTTTGCTGATATTTTCTAATTTTACGAAAGCGATGCGCAATCAAAACCCCTTTAATACGGCGATTTTTTAGGCGGCGGCGCGGCGGGAAACTGCCGACTTGTGGCTCATTGTACGCTTGCAGGCGGTCGTGACGCTTACGTGCCAAATAGCCAAGCGCACTATCAGCAATCATAATCAGCAGCGCAACAACAATCATGCCATACATAAACAGCGAGCCGCCGTCATTGATACTTTGGTGCAAAATGGTGATGGAAAATATAAATAAAAATATCGGCTCAAGGTAGCATAAAGTGCCAAATAGCGACACGGGTAGCTTTTGGCTAGCAACCATGGTCAGCGCCATCGCCGCCGTACTAATAATACCGAGTAGCGGCAATAGATACCACAACTTATCGGTCGCGAACGCCAGCTTAAAACCGCCGCTTAAGTATAATATCACCAACACCACCGGCGTTAATAATACCAAATCCGAGATAAGTCCGGTGATGGGCGGTACGGCAAGCTTACGCCGCAGCAGATAATAAGGCGGATAACCCAAACAGACAAATAAAGTCGCCCAAGAAATGCTGCCATATTGCCACACATCATAGCCAATACCGAGCGCCGCACAAATGGTCGCAAGCCATTGCAGCAAGCTCATGTCTTCATTATAAAAAAAGCGCCCCACGACAATCATAATCATCGGGTATAAAAAGTAACCTAATGTCACCTCCAACCCCAAATCATTGACCGGCGCCCACATAAATATCCAGATTTGCGCACCCAAAATCGGCGTGGGAATGATAAATAAAAACCACTCTTTTGCCGTCTTTAAGGTTTTTAAATAATCAAAAATATGCTGCCACTGTTTCAGCACACTGACCAGTAACACCAAACTGAGTAGCATCATCAGCACGCGCCAAGCAGCAACTTGTGTCCCTGATAACGGCTGCATCAACAGACCAAATAAAAACAACCCTGCATATAAAAAGTTTGCGGCGACTGCAACGATGGTGCCTTGCGACGTCTGATTGGTGAGGAGCATAACAATTGCCTTTAAAAATAAGCGCACGTCCTTGGCAATTTTGAAAAAAAACAAAAGCCTCAGACGCGAACGTCGGAGGCCTTTTGTCTATCAGCTCTATTGTTGATAGAAATTTTTATCTATCCTTTAACTAAATAAAATTAAGATAAACGCTTCTGTATCTCATGCTCAGCATTATGTCAAAGTCGGCATAGATACGCAATACATTGGCCTAACCCGTCTGTTCATTTAAAAATCAGGTTTATTCATTTGCCATACATGTAAAGATTTATTTGCTATCAAGCTGCTCGATTTTACGCTGTATGCTATCGAGTTTCCTTTGATAACGACGCATCTTACGGAAACGATGTGCGGCTAACACCCCATCGATACGGTAATTTATCAAGCGGCGACGCGGCGGAAAACCGCCCACTTGTGGCTCGCGGTAGCCATGCAAATGGTTGTCGCGGCGGCGACGAAGATAACCCATCACACTATCAGCAATCATAATAAATAGCGCCAGCGTAATCATGCCGTACATAAATAACGAGCCGCCTTCCTCAATGCTCTGGTTTAACACGGTGATAGATAACACAAACAATAGCATTGGTTCTACATAACTTAGGGCACCAAATAACGAGACGGGTAATTTACTACTCGCAATCATGGTCAATGACATCGCAAGCGCACTAAACGCGCCAAGCAGCGGTAATAAATACCAAAACTTCATGTTTTGTGCCGCCACGCTAAAGCCGCCACTGCTGTATAACATAATAAGTACCACTGGCGTCAGCAAGGTCAAATCTGACAACAAACCAGTAATCGGCGGTACGGCAAGCTTACGCCGCAGCAGATAGTAAGGCGGATAACCCAAGCAGACAAACAACGTAACCCAAGAGATGGTGCCATATTGCCAAATATCATGACCGATACCTAAAGCGGCCAACAGTGCCGCTAACCACTGTAGCGCGCTCATATGCTCATAGTAAAAAAAGCGCCCCAATATGATCATCACCAGCGGCAATAAAAAATAGCCCAAAGTGACGTCAAGCCCAAAGCCATTGACCGGCGCCCACATAAATAGCCAAATTTGCCCACCCAAAATCGGCGTCGGCAAGATAAATATCAGCCATTCTTTTGGCGTTTTTAAGGTTTTTAAATAATCAAAGACATGTTGCCACTGCTTAGTAAAGCTGACCAATATAAGCAAACTCAACAGCATCATCAATATGCGCCATGATGCTACCTGCGTCCCTGACAATGGCAGCATAAATAACCCAAACAAAAACATCATCGAGAATAAAAAACTCGATGATATTGCCGCTAACGTTCCCTGAAAAGTTTGATTGGTCGTAAGCATAACAACGGCCTTAAAAAATAGCGCTTAATAGATATTATTTATCATAATTTTATAGAAGCTAAGCATACAAAGTTAAAAGCTAAAAAACACGCTGTAAGAATAAACAGCGCTCAGAAAAAAGCCTCCAACGATGACGTCAGAGGCTTATTCTAGAGCAGTATTACTCACTAAACTAAAAAGCTAACAACTGAAGTAGTTATTCGTCATCGTCGGTGTTTTCATCTGCGGTATCAGTCGACGTTTCGTCATCTAACGTATAGTCATTGGCAATATCGATAACATCGTTGACGTCGGTCACTGTCGCATGACCCGTTTCGGCATCAATATCGATTTGTTCTTGACCCTCTACGCCAAAAGTACCATCTTCTTTCATTGCCTCGACCAACTCGTCGTCGCCCTCTTCGTTCTCAACGCACGCCATGGCCACCAGTTTTTCATCTTTTGACAGACGAATCAAGGTAACGCCTTGGGTATTACGACCCGAGCTTGCCACTTGTTCAACGGGCGTACGAACCAGCGTGCCTTTATCCGAGATTAAGATAATATCGTCTTCAGGCTCAACCTTGGTCGCCCGAACCAAGGCGCCATTACGGGCGCTGGTTTTGATAGCAATGACACCGCCACCGCCGCGATTTTGCGTATTAAACTCTTCGACAAAGGTACGTTTACCAAAGCCGTTTTCACAAGCAATGAGGATTTCGCGCACATCATCTTCGATAACCACCAGCGATTTGATAAATTCATCGGCGGCCAGACGCATACCGCGCACACCTTTAGCAGTACGGCCCATCACGCGCGCGTCGTTTTCATCAAAACGAATGGCTTTACCGCTCGAAGCAAATAACATCACTTCTTGACTGCCATTGGTAATACGGGCGCTGACCAATTTATCATCATCTTCTAGGCCAACGGCAATCAAACCGTTCGAGCGAATATTGGCAAACTGTTCAAGCTCAACACGCTTAACCGTACCATTTGCCGTGGCAAAGAAGACAAAATGCCCACTCACATCCGCGGTATTTTGCGGTATTGGCAATATCGTGGTGACCGTTTCATCAGCATTTAAACCAATCAAATTCACTAACGGACGACCACGCGAACCGCGGCTGGCAATCGGCACTTCAAAACCACGTAAGCTAAATACACGGCCTGTGTCGGTGAAACACAATACCGTTGCGTGCGTTGAGGTCACGACTAAATGATCGATCACATCGTCTTCTTTCATCGCGGTTGCAGATTTGCCTTTACCGCCACGCTTTTGCGCGACATAATCATCAATCGGCTGCGTTTTTGCATAGCCCGTACGCGATACTGTCATCACAACGGTTTGCTCTGGGATCAGATCTTCACGATTAAAGTCCATACGGGAATCAATGATATCGGTACGACGCTCATCACCGAAGTTTTCACGAATCTCGATCATCTCATCAGAGATAATGGTCATTAATTTATCAAAATCACCAAGAATTGACTCTAAATGAGCAATTTCACGTAATAAATCTTGATATTCTTCGGTCAATTTATCTTGCTCAAGACCCGTCAGACGATGCAGCTGCATGTCTAAAATGGCATTGACCTGCTCAAGGGATAAGCGATAGCTTTCTTGATTGTCAATCAGACCAAACGGCGCTTTTGGGTCTTCGCCTTCGATAAAGTCTGGACGTACCGACTGGCTACCTGCCGCGGTTAGCATCGCAACGACGCTACCTGAACCCCATGTATTATTGAGTAAGTTTTCACGAGCAAGGCCGCGGTTTGCAGAGGCTTTAATCGTCGCAATAATCTCGTCAATATTGGCTAGGGCAACGGTTAAGCCCTCTAATAAGTGACCACGAACGCGGGCTTTATTTAGCTCAAAAATGGTACGGCGCGTCACCACCTCTTGACGGTGACGGACAAAGGCAGCGATGAGCTGGCGTAACGTCAACAGCTTTGGCTGCCCGTTATCGAGCGCCACCATGTTGATACTAAAGCTAGATTCGAGCGGCGTTTGCAAGAATAAATTATTAACGATCACTTCTGCCGTTTCACCGCGGCGCAAATCGATGGCGATACGCATACCGTCTTTATCAGACTCGTCACGAATCTCGGTAATGCCTTCGATTTTTTTATCGCGTACCAGCTCAGCAATACGCTCAATCAGTTTGGCTTTATTGGTTTGATAAGGCACTTCAGTAAAGACAATGCGCTCACGGTCACGGTTGACGCCCGTATCGCTCATTGGCTCAATGATATAGCGACCGCGTACATGCAAGCGGCCTTTACCCGTGCGATAAGCGTCTAAAATACCCGCTCGACCATAAATAACACCGCCAGTAGGAAAGTCAGGACCTGATATATGCGACATCAACTCTTCGGCAGATATTTGCGGATTTTCGGCATAAGCCAAACAGGCATTAATCACTTCAGTTAGGTTGTGCGGCGCCATATTGGTCGCCATACCAACCGCAATACCGGTTGCGCCGTTGACCAATAAGTTTGGAATACGCGCAGGCAAGACGCTTGGCATACGTTCAGAGCCATCGTAGTTGTCTTCCCAGTCGACGGTATCTTTATCCAAATCCGCTAGCATTTGGTGGGTCAGCTTGGTCATACGCACTTCGGTATAACGCATCGCCGCCGGTGGATCATCATCAATCGAGCCAAAGTTACCTTGCCCATCAACCATCGGATAACGCAAGCTAAAGTCCTGCGCCATCCGCACAATTGCATCATAAACTGCACTATCACCATGTGGGTGATATTTACCGATGACATCACCAACCACACGTGCTGATTTTTTATACGGTTTGTTATAATCATTAGACAATACATGCATCGCATACATCACACGGCGATGCACTGGCTTAAACCCATCACGCACATCAGGCAGCGCGCGCGAGACGATCACGCTCATCGCATAATCCAGATAGGACTGCTTTAATTCATCCACGATGGCAATAGGACTGATCGAGTCGCTCATATACACTCCTTTATTTACATTCTTTTTCTAGTATTTGGCTCGGTTAAAAATGCTGATAGTTGTACAAAAATAAAGGCGCTAAAAAGCGTCAATATCCATGATGTACAGACTATAAAAAGCGTTATCAAACAGGCTAAACAATAGGAAAATGGCGATACGGTTTTTGTTAAAAATAACGTTTAATTAAAGAAGCTATTTTAACACATTTTTGTCTATTTAGGGGATTGTAGATGCTATTAAAATCAAGCAAAACAGCTGATTAGCACATGTTTTTATCTTTAGTGATAACGATAAAAACGACTTTAATAATTGAACATTGTCTCTGCTGTTTTTAAAGGCTATTTCATAAAAAAACTGTATCCAAGGGATACAGTTTTCATTATTAGTATGAATATTAGACTCAAACTTAAACAATCTTACGATTGGTTAAAATTTTGCTCAAAGAATTCACGAGTAGCCTCAGTACAAGAAGTAGCCACTAGACCACCGTGATAGCTAGATAAAAAGCTATTGCCAGCATCGGTAACACTATCGTTAAAGCGAGTTTGGATATTAGGAATAGTACTGTTCTGCAACCATGGATTAGCTAGGGCCGACTGACTCAAAGGTGCAATAGTAGGCACTCCTCTATTTGCTTCATCGCTATTATCAACATCTAATACCGTTATATTTAGATTAGCTGCTGAGTTATTATCGTTATATTGCTTTAAAATAGCTAACATTGACCCTGTATTTAAATCGTAATACACGGTTGGATCACGATGACCACCGCATAATAATGTTGGCACCTTAGGTTTATAACCACGAAGATCATTATCTTTTAATGCTTTACGAATATTACTTTTTGGATTGGCAGCGGGCATTCCCGTCGGTGTTGTCGACGTTAGACTATCAGGGTTTCGTAACGCATCTGCCATGTACATAGCTCGAAAATCAGTTTTTATCAAATATTTTTCAGCAGCGAATCCTAAAAAGGCAAAAGGCAGTTCACTATCGGGTAATTGATTTAGTAAAGGGTCACTAGTAGGTTTGGCTTCAAACAAGGCAAATCTAGGAAGTTGTCCAGCTGCGACTAACTCTTCAAAATTTAGTAAACTTGGAAATTGAGTATTAGCATAATCAGCACTGAATATCTCTGATCGACTGCTATAAATATTAGGATATTTTTTCTGTAATCCTATCGCTAATAGTGGTGCAAAACGAGTTGCGCCAAGATTGACATTACCTGCAAATATAAAATCACCAAACGCTGCTAAAGCGTAAGGGCCTGATGCTGGTGCCATGGCAGTAATAGGTTTACCTTGTTGCTCTAGCTTACGTGCGGTCGCCATAGCGACGTGCCCACCTTGCGAATAGCCACTCAAAAACAGCTTACCCGAATCATCAATTTTGCTGTAATTGGGATCATTGGCGCGTTTTTTGCGTTCGATAATGTTACGCGCGCTGTCTAGCGCATCAACCATGTCGGTTGACTGCTGCTGGGCTACCAAATAAGGATGGTAGTCAAGCTTCGACTCATCGTAGCCTGCATAGTTAGGTGCGACGACGATATAACCTTGGGCGGCAAAGTTTGCGGCGATTAAGTTTGCTTCTCCTACTGCTGGATTTTTAGCATTGCCGACTTGGGCAAAGTCATAGCCTTTATCCGTTGTCGTACCATGCGCGTATAATAAGACAGGACGATCACCTTTACATTCGGCCGCGTCGCCAGTCGGTAGCATCAAAGCGGCTGTAGCATTGGTATCTTCATCGGCAGCGCCTTTGGTATCATAAGTGACTTTTTCTATGGTAACACCGCACTTAGCAACAGGCGTTGCTGTACTTCCCAAACCAATACTGCTATTGATATCATTTGCCGTAAAGGTTTTTATAAATTTAGCGCTAGCAGACGGCGCTGAAACGTAATGATCATTATCATCGTCATTACAACCAACAAGCAATAAGCTACTGGCAATGGCGATCGATAATAGACCACGCGTCATGGCGGGTTTGTTTATAATGGATGAATTGGGTAAGACCATGATTGCTATCCTTAGCAGTAATAAACAGAAAATTGCCTAAAATCCTAGGCAATGGACAAGTGCAGCTTAGTTAAGATACTTTAATAAAAGACTATGCTTCAACCCTATTATTTATACGCTAAAACCCTATTAAAATCCAATAAAAGTTATAAACAACCCCTGCAAATATTTTAGATAAAACAGAGCACTTTATGAAACAAAAAGAGAGCCAAGCAAGCAGTCCATCCATTCATCACGCAACTAGCCAGCCAAGCAAACAAGCTATCACACCGCCCATTGCACAATCTGATACGCGCACAGACCGCAGCTTTGACGCGATTGCCGACCACTTTGAAAAAAAAGTCTACGGCGGCTTAAAGGGCGACATTCGTCTGGCTGTATTGCGCCGTGATATTTTTGCCTATTGTGCACAGATGAGCCAGACGCTTGGGCGACCGTTACGGATACTAGATGTCGGCGCAGGGTTGGCACAGATTGCCATTGAGCTTGCCAGTCAAGGACATACGCTGGTTATCAATGATATTTCAGCCAATATGCTGGAGAAAGCGCAAGCAAACGCTGAAAGCGTCGAAAAGGATTTAGATATTAGGTGGTATATTTGTCCGTATCAAGCGCTTGAAGAAAAGCTCGCGAGTAACACGGAAAAGTTTGATTTGATTATGTGTCATGCGCTGCTTGAATGGTTGGCAGAGCCTGCTGCGGTGATGGATTTTTTTGATAAGCACTTAACTGAACATGGCGCGCTCTCGCTGTGCTTTTATAATCCGGCGAGTTTTGATTATCGCAATCTTATTATGGGTAATTTTAACTTATTAGATAACAGCGAGTATAAAGCAGACAATAAAAAAAGCCTCACGCCCAACCATCCGGTCGCTAAAGAAGAAGTCGACTCTTGGCTAAATTCGCATGAGTATCAAACCATACTTGCCAGTGGCTTGCGCGTATTTCACGATTATGCGCCGCTCAAACGTGGCGGTCACAATGACCCTGAAGCCGTTATACGTATGGAGCTACGCTACTCACAACTCGAGCCG
>Ga0098068_1001070_pt1 | contig 10136 bp, 7 predicted proteins | sample 26BtaG_FD_75059 | JGI IMG/M metagenome (GOLD analysis project Ga0098068, IMG submission 75059) | Marine viral communities from Cariaco Basin, Caribbean Sea - 26B_WHOI_OMZ_CsCl | ecosystem: Environmental > Aquatic > Marine > Oceanic | place: Caribbean Sea: Cariaco Basin | collected 2014-11-09 | reverse complement strand
CCTACATAGCACGATATTGCTGCTAACCCTACATGCCGGTGTGGTGGAATGGTAGACACGACGGATTCAAAATCCGTTGCCTATAAAGCGTGTCGGTTCAAGTCCGACCACCGGTACCATATACGAAACCCCTAAAGCTTATTGTTTTTAGGGGTTTTTTATTGTCTGGAGGTTATTCTTCCATGTAGATTCTATCTCAGTCACTACGTCTCTTGTACGCTCTTATATACACTAATAAATCAATAAAACTAAGCATATTGAAGGGCTTACTACTAACATTTATAATAATACTAAAATTAAATGTGCTTTAAGTCCTACAACTTCACTCAAAACCCAGTTAACAAACTCAACTTATTGCAAGCAGCCTTCATTTTTAATTCCAATAAAACTACTTAGTGTCATTGATGTATTGAAAAATCATCTAAACAATGTAAACTCGCTTAGAATATTATTAGCGCAATCTATGTCTTCATAGTTTCTTTATAGCTTAATATTATATAATGCTATATTTTTTAATAAAATAGTCTTAAAGGAAAACCTAATAAGCATATAATTATTTTTTATTAATGTGAAACACATACCTTATAAAATAATTTTAAACCAATAAAAAATCTCGAGCAACTTAGTTAATTTATAGTTACCAATAAGGAAAACATAATGAACAAAGAAACAAGAATTCTAGAAATAAAAAACGTTATAGATAGATCAGATAAAAACGACTTGTTAAAACATGAAATTATGTGGGAAAACAAGCTACAAACTATGAATGTTTATAACGTACCATTAAATTGTCTCATTTATAACAAGTATAATGGAAGAATTCTTAGTAGAACTACTTCTCTAGAGAAACAAAGGCACTTCATCAATGCTGAAAAAAAGGAAGACGCAAGAATCATTGAGCAACTTCTATGGGACTCTAACGTAAACCGTAACAAGAGAACTCTAAAAAGTCTAAGGGAGTCAGGCCAACAAAAAGTCGGTATTATTACCAAAGATGGTGTGATTATCGATGGGAACCGTAGGGCGAGATTATTAAATGAAATTGACCGTAATGGATATTTTAAAGCAATTATTTTACCCGTAACACTTGAAGAGAATCCATTAGAAATTGAAAAGCTTGAAACTACTTATCAAATGGGTGCAGATGAAAAATTAGGATACAACCCTATTGAAAAATACCTTAAAGCAAAGCAACTTTATAATAGATTAATATCAGGAAAAAGCCTAGATGACCCAGATACAAAAAAGGAAACTATAAAATCAATATCACAGTGGATGAGTGAAACAGAGAGTCAAGTCGAAGAATATCTAGATATTGTGGAAGTAATGGATGAATACCTTCTACACTGGAATTATGATGGTATGTATACTCAACTCGACGAGCGTGAAGACCAGTTCATCTCTTTAAATAAATGGATTAGCACCTTTAAAGGAGGGGAAAGCAAGAAAGCTTTTGATGGTTATTCAAATACTGACGTTGATGATTTAAAAATAATTGCTTTCGATTACTTAAGATTTAGACCTAAGTATGATGGTAAAGAGTTTCGTTATTTAGGTCATGGACACTCAGACAGACATTTTTTTGGTAACCAAAAAATTTGGCAGAGTTTTTCAGAAAAGCACTTTTCTATTATCGAATCGTTACCTGATGAAGAAGATATATCTTATGATAGCCCTGACTTAAATAGTTATTTAAATTCCAGAAACAACATATTTTATGAAAGTTCAAAGTTTGGAAAAAATGAAAGTTCTTTTATTGAAAATTTAAACGAACATAAGCAGATGCTAGGTAATAGCCAAGCGGCAAATGAGCCTGAGAAACTAATTAATAGAGCACTACAAACTTTTGATGCTATCAATAAGAACCATAACTCCTTTTCTAAGCCTGAGGTACAAAAAAGAGTACGAGAGTTAAGTGAAAGTATTTTTAACTCCATGACAGAAAAATCACCTTTATCTACTGTTGAACACGTAGTCGAGTTATTACAATCGATTGACATAGAAAATCTAAAAGACGAAGAATTAGAGAGATTTAAAAGTAATTGCAAAGAGATACAGAGAATATGTTACCGACTTAACAAGGAAATATAATGGCTTTGAAAGTAGATATTGATACAAATTATTCTAGATTTAGGATATCAGGACCTATAGATAATGTTCTCTCAAAAAAAAGAATCTTAGGTACATTGAGAAGGCTGAAATATTCATCAGATAAATCTAATATTTACATACCTTTTGACGAAGAAGCTAAGGTTCAGATTCTTAATGAAATCCAAGAAGCATTTGATAAGAATAAATTACCATTACAAGTTCTTTCTGGAGCAAACAATGAACTGAAATTATATAAAGATGAGCAAGATAACTTCAAGATTTTTTCAGAAAAAGCTGAGTTAATTAGAGACAATAAGTTTAGTGATAATCTTGATTTAATTCATGATTTTGATAACTTTCAACGTGTTATTAAGAAAGAGCTAATTAGAACCCTTTATGACTTACAACTCTTGTCTGCTTTTCATATGTCTTTTTCACAAAACTCATGTAACTTTTCTGTTCCAGGTGCAGGTAAAACCTCTATAGTTTATGCTGCATATGCTTATCTTAAAAGCCTACCGTTAAATGACTCTAGACACGTAGATAAATTAGTCATAGTTGGTCCTATTTCATCATTCAGCCCTTGGGAGATTGAATTTGAAAACTGTTTTGGTAGGAAACCTACATCATTTAGACTGTCTGGTGACGATGACATAATTAAGAGTCACAAACTTGAACACCTCTACTCCCCTCAACCTAGTGAGTTGACTTTAATCTTTCATGGCGGTGTAGAATCGTTAAAAGATGAGTTACTAGATTTTCTAGAAAGAAATAGAACAATGCTTGTTGTCGATGAGGCGCACAAAATCAAGAATCCTGATGGCGTCTGGGGTAAGAGCATAACTGATATCGCACAAGTCGCAGTATCAAGGGTTGCTTTAACAGGTACCCCAGCACCTAATGGTTATCAAGACCTATACAACATTTTTAAATTTATACATCCTTATAAGTATAAACAAGTAATCGGTTTTAATTATGGTCAACTCGAAGATTTGACAAATAAAGACACCTCTATTTCATCTGATAAAATCATAAAGCTAAGAAATAATCTTTCACCTTTTTTTATACGCATTAAAAAAAGCGACTTGAAACTTCCTGAAGTTAGAGAAGAGATACATTACGTTGATATGCATAGTTATCAACGAGAGATTTATGACTTCATTGAGTCAAAATATATTAAACACTTTCGTAACGACTCCAGCGCTACAGTTAAAGATATTTTGAACAAAGCTAAACTCATTCGTTTAAGACAAGCAGCGACAGATCCATCCTTACTATCTAAATCTTTGAAAAAGTCAATATCCTACTCTGAATTAACTGATTCTAATCATCCTGACGCAATGTTCTTAACCGATACAAATGAGTATATCAATGACTCTGAGTTTTTTAAAAAAATAATTGATTACATTAATCTTGAAGTACCAGCTAAATTCACTGAAACATTAAAGCTTCTAAATAATGAAATACTAATAGACGATGCCAAATGTATAATCTGGACTATTTTTATTGATAATGCGTTACGTCTTAAAGATTATTTATTGAGCCACAATATTGAGGCTGAGTTATTGATTGGACAAGTCAAACAAGAAGAAAGAGAGGAAATCATAGCGAAATTTAATAATCCCATGAATCAGGATTTTAATGTTGTTATAGCTAACCCTTTCTCAGTAGCTGAGTCTATCTCGCTTCATCACGGTTGCCATAATGCTATATATCTTGAGAAAGATTATAACTGCTCAAATTTCTTACAGTCAAAAGATAGAATACATCGAGTGGGCCTTAACCCAAACCAAATTACTCATTACCACTATATTGTATCTAAAGACTCGATTGATGAAGTAATACATAATAAACTTCAAGTAAAAATTGAGAGAATGGAAGAGATAATTAATGATGACTTACCTCTATTTGAATTAATTGATAATGATGACGAAACAGACTTAATTCAAGGACTAATCAAAAACTATGCTGACAGAGCTTCGAAGATTTAATTATTTAGGTACGCCAAATTTTTTTCAAACGCTCATTACTACTCTTATTAGTAGTCAATGCAAATCAGTCACTAAAGCTGAACTAAAAGAAGGGTTTTCTAACAAACTAATTGATAGTCAGAATAATTTTGATGGTGCGATAAATTTTGCTGTTATCATAGGGGTGTTAAGTGAAAGCAATAACTTTATTTACATTAATAAAGATTTCTCTGAAATCTATAAAGAAGTAAATGACTTAAATTACGCGGTCCTTTATAAATTTTTCCTTACAGTTAAATCAAAGAAATACCTAGGTGAAGTATTTACTTCTGAGAATTTTGAATATCATTATAATTTAAATGAAATTTTTATTAAAAAATCTGCTTTTCAGCTTAAGTACAATAATATCCGAAGCTTCTTAATTGACTTCGGTTTCTTAAACCTAAGACAAGAAAGAGATGATTTATTTTATTTTGTTAATAGTAATTATTACTATTTTCTTGATGGCTCAATATTATCTAAATTAAGTAAAAATAAAAGAAGAATAAGTGTAAGCCAATTTGAGAAATCTTTGGAATTAAAAAAATCATATGGGCATGAAGCTGAGCTATTTGTTTTTAAATTTGAAAAGAATAGATTATCAAGTTCTCAAAATATTGATTGGGTGGCATTGCATACAATAAATGAAGGATATGATATAGCATCTTATGACTGTGCAACCGATAAATATCAAAATAGATTTATAGAGGTTAAGTCCTATGACGGAGAATCTCCTTACTTCTATTTATCTGAAAATGAGTATAATACTGCAAATAAATTAGGAAATTCTTATTGGTTATACCTTGTTAATCGTAAATATATGCATGAACCGGACTACCAAGCAGTGATGATTCAAAACCCTTCCAAAAGCATTTTTACAAACTCGCAGTGGAATAGAAATGAAGAAAAAACCTACAAATTCTCTTCAAATACATAATATTTATTAATTTCATCTTACATTTATTATATTCAATAATACAACTCTAATCATTTAAATTTTCCGTAGCCTTAACTACTGGTACCACATACTAAACCCTTGGAAAATATTACTTTTAAGGGTTTTTTATTGTCTGGATTTTAGTAAGAAATCTATTACTACAGGAGCATCAACGACTTCCTTCAGATTTCGCCTTATTCCAAAACCCACTTAATACTCTCTTTCTCCGTGAACAACATCTCAAATATTTCATCTACCTACTATCCCTACTTCGCCCTCCTTTTAGCTAATAAATTTTAGTTGATTTGCCCTGCCTGAACTAGAGAGTTTACGAAACAACTATCAGTAACGACACCGGTTGTCGTATACACATCCCTTTGAATTGTATATATTTTTCAAAATAAGTATTATGGCGGAACTAAGGATAATATCTAATACAATCAATTGATTAGATAAAAAACAATCTCTAGTAAAAAAATATAATTAATTTAAATGGATTTCAGGATTTATTAAGAATTTATAAGAACCTCTTAATAAATCTAAACAACAGGGATGATAGTTATGTCGAGAGTGAGTAGTTATAACTTTGACCTTCAACAAGAGCAAATACTTGGGCGTTTTTTAGATAAAGCTTATCAAGCTATATATTCGCAAGGTAGTATAGGAAGGGTTACTAATATTGATCAACAAAATCAAGGAATAGATTTAATTTATTTCAAAGAGAATAATGGTCTTATTACTAATCATAATATAGACGAAAAAGCTCAGTTAACCTATCTAAACAAAAGTTTACCTACATTTGCTTTTGAGCTCTCATATTTATTGCATGGTAAAACTAGAAAAGGTTGGTTATTTGATGCTAATAAGCTTACTGAATACTATTTTTTAGTGACTAGTATCTTCTTAAAAAATAAAATAGAGAAACTAGTTAATGAGAGCGACATTGAAAACTGCTTGATAACTAAGGTAAATAGAAACAACTTAATATTAATGCTAGACAATTGTTTAGTGAATAACCCTGATTCAGAAAAATTACTAAAAGAATTTGAAGGAGAGAAACTAACAGAAGCTACTCTTGAGAAAATATCGGAAAAGTTAAGACTTCATATAAATAGAGAGAATATTACAGTCAAAATAAAGTTGAATCCTAATATTAAAATAGTTTATTCAGGTTGGTTAGCAGAGCAACCTATAAATATAGTTATTTATCTAGATTACTTAAAAGAGCATGTAAAGAATACGGCTCAAAATAGGTTTTTTACTAATTCTAATGGAGAAGTTAGTTGTGTGAGATTAAAGCAATGAAAAATTTGCCCTACGATGAAAAATCACAAGACAGTATCTTACAGTATGCTCTAGCATTAACGGATAAATCATTAAGTGAGGTTATAGCCAACAAAGATATCGTCCAAAACCTTTCTAATAAAGGAGGCTTCGGTCAAATTCTTGAAAAATATTACTTCTATAAAGAGTTAGACTCAGCTTCTCAACCTGATTTTCCATATGCTGCCTTAGAATTAAAATCTAGCCCAGTAAAGAAGCTCAAGACAAAAGGTGAGCTTAGAGCTAAAGAGCGATTAGTCTTAAATATTATTAATTATAATGACTTGGTCAATCAGAGCTTTACTACAAGTTCGTTTTATAAAAAGAACACTCAACTTTTATTAGTTTTTTACCTTCATGAGAAGGATGTAAAAGTCTTAGATTATGTAGTTAAGCTCGTAGGTATTTGGAATTTCCCTACAGAAGATTTAAAGGTGATAGAGCATGATTGGAATTTGATTCAGCAAAAAGTAGCTGCAGGTGAAGCTCACACTTTATCTGAAGGTGATACTTTTTATCTCGGGGCATGTACTAAAGGAGCAAATGCTCGTAGCATGAGAGAGCAGCCAAATTCTGATATTCCAGCGAAACAGCGAGCTTTCTCCCTCAAGCAGGGCTATGTAAATCACATTCTGGCGAAAATGTCAGGGATTAATGATGGTAGTTTTGGCAAGATTGCTTCTGTCCCAGAGCTAGAAGACAACAACCTAGATATTGAAAAAGTAGTTATCGGAAAAATTCAACCTTACTATGGAAAAACTCCAGAGGAAATATCTAGTATTTTAGGTATAGACTTTATCACTAATGCTAAAAGTCGTTTCTCGATATTAGCGAAAGCTCTAGTTAGAGAGATATTAGGAGCAGGAGGAAAAACGCATATTGAGGAATTTGAGAAATCTGATGTAGAAATAAAAACTATAAGGCTAAGTGAAAATAACCTACCTTGCGAAGACATATCTTTCCGAGCGTTTTCTTATGAAGATTTAATAAAAGAAGAGGAATGGCAAGAAAGTGAGTTTCACTCTTTCTTAGAGAAAAAATTCCTCTTTATTTTCTTTAAATATGAAAATAATACACTCCTTTTAGATAAAGCCTTATTTTGGAATATGCCCTATAACGATAGATTAAAAGCAAAGGAAGTATGGGAGCATACTAAAGAACTTATTAACCTTGGAAAAGTTGTAAAAGAGATTACTCCAAACAATATCTACAAGACTTATTTCTCAAAAAAATCAGACCACAGAATCGTACATATCAGGCCTCATGCTAGAGATAAAAACGATACGTTTCCCCTTCCCACCCCTGACGTATTTACAGGAGCACAGTCTTACATGAAGCATAGTTTCTGGCTAAATAACTCTTATGTTAGAGATAGTATTTATTCCTTAAATTAACACTATCGACCCATTAATCATTTGATATATCGTATGTTTTATATCAAGAGCAATCATTTAAATAGTTTATTTATACTAACTAGTGTTTTAAATACTTGATCTTATTCAAAGCCTATGTTAATCTTTAATTTTCGTTTTTGAAACCCGGAATATATATGAGTAAAGACATCAAAGTAGTTGAGCTATTTGCAGGAGTAGGAGGATTTAGACTCGGACTAGAGGCTGCATCCCCCCGTTTCAAGACAGTTTGGGCAAATCAGTGGGAGCCCAAGAAAAAGACGCAACACGCTTTCGATTGTTATGTCGAGCATTTCGGCGTAGAAAACCATGTTAACGCTGATATTGCTACCGTAAAAGACTCAGTACCTAATCACGACCTATTAGTAGGAGGCTTCCCATGCCAAGATTACTCAGTTGCTAGAACGGCTGCCAAAGGCATTGAAGGAACCAAAGGGGTTCTATGGTGGGAAATAAGAGATATCATCGAAGCTAAGTCGCCTGAATGGGTGTTGCTTGAAAATGTCGATAGGCTACTAAAATCCCCCTCTTCCCAGAGAGGCAGAGACTTCTCCGTTATTTTACGCTGCTTATTAGACTTAGGTTATTGTGTAGAATGGCGAGTGATTAATGCAGCGGACTATGGTTTTGCACAAAGACGCAGACGTGTATTTATACTTGCCAGTAAACAGACAGGCAAGCATGGCGTAGAATGTAGCCAAACTGACCCTTCAGAATGGGTATTGAGTAAGGGACTTTTTGCTAAGGCGTTCCCTGTAGAGAATGAGACAGACCCTAAAAAGACCAGTCATCTAGATATATCTGAAGCGAATTTCAAAGACTTAAAGGTACTCTCTGATACATTTTCAGGGCCATTTTATAATGCTGGCGTAGTACAGAAAGATGGACAGATATTCTCAACTGAGATTAAGCCCATAAAAGTAGAACCAGTATTACTAAACGACATTCTAGAAAGTGAAAGCGTTGATGAAAAATATTTTTTACAAGAGAATCTAGAGAAATGGGAATTTCTCAAAGGTGCTAAGAAGATTCCTAGGGTAAAACCAAATGGAGAAGCTTATTTTTATACCGAAGGTGGTATGAGTTTCCCTGATGATTTGAACAAGCCCGCTCGTACAATGCTAACCAGTGAGTCTAGCGTGAACCGTAGCAGCCATGTAGTGACTGATAAAGTTACGAAGAAGTTAAGACTCTTAACCCCGGTAGAGTGTGAGAGATTAAACGGATTTCCTGATAACTGGACTAATACGGGAATGCCTCATAAGTTTAGATATTTTGCTATGGGTAACGCTTTGGTGGTTCCGGTTGTTGAGAGAATTGGGGCAGAGATTGATAAAATTTCAAGCTTGTAGCAATCATTTATATAAGCTGAGATAATAATCTTTACGGATTCAAAATCCGTTACCTTTAGAGCGTGGCGGTTAAAGTCCGACCACCGGTACCATATATTATAAAGAGCCCTTTACTCAGCAAGCTAGTAAGGGGCTTTTTTTATCGCAATAATTTAACGCTCATATTTTATACTCTACTTGCCTAACATCTCTAAGCGACACTAGCTGTCGCCAAAGAGCCCTACCTCCGGTAATCCCCCCAATAAATAAGAACACTTAGAAATAGAGATTAACTGCTAAAATATATCAGCAGGAGAATCCTATGAAAAAGACACGCTTTACTGACAATCAAATCGTTAACATCCTCAAACAAGCAGAACAAGGCGTACCTATCGCTGACTTGTGCCGTGAGCATAATGTCGGCCAAAGCACCTTTTACAACTGGCGCTCTAAATATGGTGGCATGGATGCTGCGCTCATCAGTCGTCTCAAAGAGCTTGAAATTGAAAATGCTCGCTTAAAAAAGATGTATGCCGATGAATGTCTTAAATCAGACATATTACAGGATGCCATGTCAAAAAAGTGGTAGCGCCGCTCAGGCGCCGTGAGATGGCTTGGTATTACATCAAAGAACGTAGCATTAGTATCCGTAGGGCTTGCCGTATTTTTAGTATCAGCGTCACTTGCTACTACCACAAGTCGGTGTCCTCTGATGAGAATCAGCAGATCGCGCACTTGCTTATAAAGCTGACCGAGCAGAACAAGAACTGGGGCTTTGGTTTATGCTTTTTAACCTTACGTAATGTACTGGGGCTACCATACAACCATAAGAGGGTGTATCGCATTTACTGTGAGCTTGAATTGAACCTGAGAATCAAACCTCGCCGCCGTATTAAGCGCGCCAAACCTGTGCCACTTGCTGTACCTGATAAGATAAACCAAAGTTGGAGTATGGACTTCATGCATGATGCCTTAACTGATGGCCGTGCCTTTAGACTATTTAACGTCATTGATGATTACAACCGTGAAGCCT
>Ga0098068_1001069_pt1 | contig 10137 bp, 7 predicted proteins | sample 26BtaG_FD_75059 | JGI IMG/M metagenome (GOLD analysis project Ga0098068, IMG submission 75059) | Marine viral communities from Cariaco Basin, Caribbean Sea - 26B_WHOI_OMZ_CsCl | ecosystem: Environmental > Aquatic > Marine > Oceanic | place: Caribbean Sea: Cariaco Basin | collected 2014-11-09 | reverse complement strand
TCCATTGCCACCAACGGTGGTGAAAAATCGTTCCCAACGCGGATTTTTAATCCCATCCCAGCTCATCCATACGAGTACAGGTTTTCCTACGACGTGATCAAAAGGCACAAAGCCCCAGACCCTAGAATCTTGAGAGTTGTGACGGTTATCCCCCATCATCCAATAGTAATCCTGTTTAAAGGTGTACTGGTTGGTGACTTGGCCGTCAATACTGATCTGGTTGCCGTTTACAGAGAGTTCACGGCCTTCATACACATCGATAACACGTTTGTACAAAGGAAGGTTTTCAGCAGTTAAAGTGATGGTTTTTCCTTTCTCTGGGATATATAAAGGACCGAAATAATCATTATTCCAATCGTAAGCGGGATGCATTGGAAATATTCCAGAGTCACGATGCCCCAAAGAATCCTTACGGATTTCTATGGATGCAATATTGGGATGGTTTTTTGCCCTCGCTACCGCTTCTTCTGTCGCTGCGGGAATGATCCAAGTCTCATTTTCTTGGTCATAGCCTAAACCATCGGTCATGTCAAAACGCTTCAGGATGTCATAGACCTGTGCATTTGAAGTGATTTGACCTTTAAAGGTGACATTGTATGAAAATTGAATGCGAGCACGATCGTTCAGTATATTTTGCTTGCCATTAATGTACACATAGCCATCTTTTATGGAGAGCGTGTCGCCAGGGATTCCGACGCTACGCTTCACATAATTGGTCTTTTTGTCGATCGGTTTATAGTAGAACTTATCGGTGTGTCGCATGTCTAACATGGTATCAACCGGCCAGTTGAAAACAACAATATCATTGCGTTTGATCTTTTGAAAACCAGGAAGCCTTAGGTAAGGCAGTTCAGGTTTTGAAAGATAAGATTTGATATTCAGCACGGGGATGGTATCATGTACCATTGGTGCGGCTACAGTAGTCATTGGAAGTCTCGCCCCATAATGGAATTTGCTCACAAATAGAAAGTCGCCCACCAACAATGTTTTTTCCAAGGAGGAAGTCGGAATGGTAAATGGCTGGATAAAATAGGTATGGACAATCGTTGCCGCCACAATGGCGAATAAAATAGAGCTGATCCAATCTCCTGCAGCTGATTTTGGATGTAAACTACGGTCTTTGACATGTTCAACATCTCCAATATAATTCAGGTAATAATTGTAAAAGCCTAAAGTAACCAACGCTAAAACCGTATCTGTCGTGGAATTTCTTCCGAAACTCCTAGCGGTTTCCACCCAAACCACAGGAAACATGATCAAATTGACAATGGGTACAAAAAGCAAGATGGTCCACCACCAAGGTCGGTTGATGATTTTCATTAAAACCACCGCGTTATATACCGGTACGAAAGCTTCCCAAGCCTGTCGGCCAGCTTTAATGTATAATTTCCATGTACCAAGTCCGTGTATGACCTGTATCACGAAAAAGAAAATAAACCATTCTGTAAATGTCATCTGATCGTAGTTATTAATTTGATAATTAAGGCTTTAATGCTTAGGTTTTAAAGCCCGTTTAACAAATATATTGTAAATGATAAATCGTAATTAAAAAATCGTTAATAAGTTAACCAATGTTTAACACATCTTTCATTGAGAACACACCTTTTTTTCCTGCAATCCATTCTGCGGCAATTACGGCGCCAAGCGCAAAACCTTCGCGGTTATGGGCAGTATGTTTAATTTCTATAGTATCTACTGATGAGCTATAGGTCACTTCATGGGTTCCTGGAACATTGTCAATGCGTTTGGAATTGATATGTAAATCCTGCCGTGATCTTGCGGCATCAAGCGTCCAAGTGCCGTATTTTGAGTTCTTTAGAATTTCTTCTGCCAAAGTAATCGCCGTTCCACTTGGGGCGTCCAGTTTTTGGGTATGATGAATTTCTTCCATGCTGATGTTATATTGCGGAAGATTTGCCATGAGTTTAGATAGCGTTTTGTTCAATTCAAAAAAGATATTCACACCTAAACTAAAATTGGAAGCATAAAGAAAGGTGCCGTTCTTTTCATGGCATAAAGCGACCACTTCATCATAACGTTCCAACCATCCTGTTGTTCCTGAAATGACAGGAACATTGTGGTTGAAACAATTGGTAATATTATCTACAGCAGCATCAGGCGTGCTAAAATCTATGGCGACATCTATGTTTTCGAGAACATAGTTTTCGGTGTCTTTATCAACTTTTAAGGTGATGTCATGATGCCGTTCGAGGGCTATCTGTTCGATGGTTTTTCCCATCTTGCCGTAACCTAAAAGACCTATTTTCATGTGTTTATATTTGTTTTTTTTTAGCGGACACATGCTGTTCGCTATCTGCCTGTCGGACAGGCAGGTTAATCATTTCCTTGGGCGCTAAATTCTTTAGCATGCTCGTTTCATGTTTAAAATTTAAAATTCAAGGTGACTCCCAAATTGGTGGAATTTTCCTGTTCGTTATATTTAAAATGCGGTTTTAATGCCAAATTTTCATCTAAGTTATACTGTAATAAATGCGCATCCACATTGGCGTCAATAATGTTGAGGGCATATAGCCCGAAGGTGATCAGCAACGACAGCTCTTTATTACGGCGCAGGGTATTTTGTGCTCTAATAAGTCCCTCATTGGATACTCGTGGCGTTGTGCCATCTCCAAAAAATTCGTCATCCGTAAATCCCGCCAACCGTCGTTTGTAGGCATCCCGATAGCGATCGTAAGTTTTGTCGTTGTCCAAATAGAAATAGATGCCTGTGCCGAGTGCTGCATAAACAATGGGTATTTTCCAATATTTTTTGTTGTAGGCTTGTCCCAATCCTGGTAGTACGGCCGAGTAAAATGCCGCCCGGGATGGTGCTAAAATATTCATGGGTTTCTGGACACTACTGTCGACCACAACTTCTTTAGGAATGTCTTTGGAGATGTCTTTCGGAATACTATCAGTAGTAGGGGTTTGCGAAAATCCGGAGAAAGAGGCAAAAAATAAAATGAAAAGAGATGTGTAAATCCGATTATTTGGCACTTTGTACAAGTTTTTTGATACGGTTAAAATCTTCTTCGGAATGAAAAGGAATACTTATGGTCCCTTTTCCGTTCTTACTCACTTTAACGTCAATTTTGTGGCCAAAGTATTCTGAAAATTCTTTTACTCCGTTTTTGACAAAGGCAGGTAGCTCTGGTTTTTCAGAAACTTTTGTTTCGCTTTTGCTATGATAGTTCTTTACCAGTGCTTCTGTGTCTCTAACTGATAATTTATCGGACAGGATTTTTTCGTAAATATCGAGTTGTTTGGATTGGTCTTCAATATTGATGATGGCACGCCCATGTCCCATGGAAATAAATCCATCACGCATTCCCGTTTGAATGATAGGGTCCAATTTTAATAGACGAAGATAATTTGCGATTGTAGAACGTTTTTTGCCCACACGCTCACTCATTTGTTCTTGGGTCAATTGGATTTCATCAATCAAACGTTGGTAGGACAAGGCAATTTCAATTGGATCTAAATCTTGACGCTGAATATTTTCAACCAAAGCCATTTCCAAGGACTCTTGGTCGTTGGCAATTCTGATATATGCAGGAATGGTTGGCAATCCAATAAGTTTGGAAGCCCTAAAACGACGCTCCCCTGAGACCAATTGGTATTTGTTGAAATCAAGCTTTCTAACGGTAATAGGTTGGATGACACCTAACTCCTTGATGGAGGAGGCTAATTCTCTAAGCGTTTCCTCGTTAAAATTGGTTCGTGGTTGAAATGGATTGATTTCAATGACCTCCAATTCCAACTCAACAATATTACCAATGACTTTATCGGCATTTTTATCCTGAACCGATTTGATATCGTTTGCCGGATCTTTTAAAAGTGCAGATAATCCTCTTCCTAAAGCTTGTTTCTGTGTTGCCTTCGCCATTAATCGTTCTTTTTAATAATTTCTTTTGCTAAACTTAAATAATTAGTAGCACCTTTACTGCTCACATCATAATTGATGATGCTTTCCCCGAAGCTTGGGGCTTCTCCCAAACGTACGTTACGCTGAATGATCGTATCAAATACCATATCACTAAAATGCTTCTGCACCTCTTCAACAACCTGGTTTGACAAACGAAGTCGCGCATCATACATGGTCAACAACATGCCTTCGATATCTAAATCCTGATTGTGGATGCGTTGTACACTTTTAATGGTATTCAACAATTTCCCCAGTCCTTCCAGCGCAAAATACTCACATTGAATAGGGATGATGACCGAATCGGCAGCTGTAAGTGCGTTCAAAGTCAAAAGTCCCAATGATGGAGCGCAGTCAATCAAAATATAATCGTACTGGTCTTTCAGATGCTGAATTGCTTTTTTTAGCATATACTCACGTTCTTCCTTGTCAACCAGTTCAATTTCAATGGCCACCAAATCGATGTGGGCCGGAATGATATCCACATGTGGTGCATTTGTTGGGATGATGCAGTCTTCTGCCTTAGTGGAGTGTTCAATGAGTTGATAGGAACCAACTTCTACACTGTCAACATCAATGCCCAAGCCAGATGACGCATTGGCCTGCGGATCGGCATCTATCAATAATACTTTTTTCTCTAAAGCGCCCAAGGAAGCAGCTAAATTTACTGATGTGGTTGTTTTACCAACGCCTCCTTTTTGATTGGCTATTGCAATGATTTTACCCATTAAATGATCTGATTTTTGTGTGTGTAAAAATACAATTATTTGTGAGTTTAAAAAATGTTACTTGTTAACAAATGGTTTGGGCTGATAGGATGGCAAGTAAAGAGATAATTGAATGAAAACAGACGTTAGATGAGGTCATTATATGAAATTTCAGTAAGCCTTTTACAAAATTCAATTACCCTTGAACGAACAAAAGCAGCTCCGATTGAAGCTGCTTTTGCTAAGACTGATTTTTTTAGGTTTATTTTTCGGGATTTTGGATCCCAATAATATATCCTTGTGTTAGATATTTTTTTGCAACATTATGGAGGTCTTCCTTGGTTAAATTGGCTACGGTAGTTTCAAATGCTAGCATTTTCTTTGCGTCCATACCCTGAAAGTCCGCATTTCTTAGTGTTCTCAACCAAAAACGATTGTCTTTTAAATCTTCTTTGTATTCTAAAAGTTGCGCTTCCTTTATTTTTGCCATGTCCTCATCCGTAGGTCCTTCTTTAACCAATTTGTCAACTTCAGCTAAGGTTGCAGCAGTAAGTTTCTCAACATTTTCTGGTCCACAAGGGAAACTGATGTTAAAACTGTACCACCCATAAGGTATTTTGTTGATATTGCCACGTGCGCCAACACCATAAACGCCACCTTCTTCCTCCCTGAGTTTCTCAATGAGCTTGATGGATAGTACTTCGCCTAAGCTTTTTAGGGCATGGTCCTCTTTTTCATTATATTCTGTTGGGCCATGATAGGTCATGCGTACCATACTTTTGGGATCTTTACCAATTTCTACAATCTTTTCGTGCTGCCCAGTCAATGGTCTAAAATCATCTACTTTATACATTGTTTTCGATTGTGTAGCGGGTAGACTCGCTAAATATTTCTCACTGTATTCCATAAGCTTCTTTTCATCGATGTTACCGACAAAGTAGAAGTGAAAATTGCCCGCGTCGGCAAAACGTTCCTGATATTTTTTGTAGGCCAAGTCGTAATCTGCGTTATCCATATCTTCAGGAGTAGGAAAGCCTATATATCTTGGATTGTCTCCATACATGAATTTGCCCATTTCTACTTGGAAAAAAAATTGCGGACTTGACATCATGTTGGACATAAATGCCTTTTGTTTTTCCTTATATGAATTGAAAGCATCGTTATCCTTGTTCAATGCCGTAAAATATAAATGGGTCAACTGAAACAATTCTTCCAAATCTTTAGGTGATGCATTTCCTGACAAACCTTCATTATAAGCACCAATACTTGGTCTTACATTGACCATCTTACCCGAAAGGATTTTGGACATTTCATTTTTGTCAAAGTTATTTACCCCAGCCTCGCCCAAGCCACCATTGGCAAAACTTGTAGCTTTGTAATCTTCATCAGAATATAGAGAGGTGCCGCCATAGCTGAAAGCATCAAACAATATTTCATCGTTTTTAAAATCGGTGATTTTGTAGGTCACCGTTGCGCCATTGCTCAAAACCAAAGTGGTGGTTCCTAAAGCTTCTTCTTTTTTATAATCTGTAATTTGACCAGCCAGAGGTATATTGGTCATTAATGCAGCGGCCACTTCCTTGTCCTCGTAAGGCGTCAATTTAATATTTTTGATGTTGTCCAAAACGGATTGCACTTCAGCTTCCGTTACTTTGGCAATACCTTCTTTTTCCGGACCTGTCAGAATGATCACTCGGTTATCTTCTTTAATATAATTGGCAATTAACGAATTGACATCGTCCAAAGTAATATTTGGCATGTGTTCTTTTTGGAAGTTGTATTCCCATGCAATACCGGGAACAGGCTTTTGTTCCAAGAAATTGTTTACCAGCTGACCGACAATTTGTGCAGATTCCGTTTTGTCTCTGTCTTTGTATCCCTTTTCCAATCGGGCGAGAATATCCTTTTTAGCGCGTTCCAATTCGCCTTCAAAAAATCCGAACTGTTTGACACGCTCATTTTCTTCCAACAATGTCTTGAGCGCGTTAAGTTGTCCTGTTTCACTGGTCATGGCAAACGATTGATAGGCTTCCTTTGTTCTGGCATAAGTGCCACCATGATAGCTAAATCCAAAAACAAAAGGCGGATTTGGACTGTTTCTCAATTCGTCCAATCGGTTGTTCAGCATCTGTCCAAACAAGGATTCCACCATAGAGTGCTTATAATCAGCAATGGTAAGATCAGGGGTTGCACTGTCATAATCCTTAAACAGCACTTGGACTTGCGAAAAGGTGGCTTCCTTATCGGTTTCGACGGCGATAAAGGTTTCCTTGTGGTTTGTCATGTCATAAATGGCACGCTCTCTCGGGTTTTTTGCAGCAGGGATTTTTCCGAAATGGGATTTTATTTTTTCCTCTAAAGTTTTAACGTCCAAATCGCCAACGGCAATAACGGCCATTAAATCAGGTCTGTACCAATCTTTGTAAAACCGTTTTAGACTTTCATAATTAAAAGTTTCAAGATTTTCTTTAGTACCAATGGGCAATCTATCCGCATATTTAGATCCGTAAAGTAATTTTGGTAAATAATTTTGTCGCATCCGCTCATCCGCACCTTTTCCTAGGCGATATTCTTCCAATACGACTCCGCGTTCATTGTCAATTTCCTCATGCGTCAAGAGTGCATTGTGAGCCCAGTCTTCAATAATCTGAAATCCTTTTTCCAGTTTTTCAGGATCATCACTTGGGATAGGAAGAATGTAAACGGTTTCATCAAAACTTGTGTAAGCGTTTAAATGTGCGCCAAATTTCACACCTATACTTTGCAGATAGTTGACCAATTCATTTTTTTCAAAATTTTTGGTGCCGTTAAAATTCATGTGTTCCATGAAATGTGCTAACCCCAGCTGATCTTCATCTTCTAAAATTGAACCAGCGTTGACTACTAGGCGTAATTCTACTTTGTTTTCGGGTTTCCCATTGTTTTTAATATAATAGGTAAGACCGTTGTCCAGTTTACCCATTTTGACCTCTGGGTTGAAAGGAATTTTTTCGGTAGCCGTGGTTTTGGTAGCAGTTGTCTTTTGCTTGACCGCGTTGATTTGTTGGGCAAAACTCGTGGCGATAGTCATTAAAGAGACTGACATCACAAGGCTTGCAAGTTTGAGGGATTTTAGCATAACATTGAATGGATTAGATTAATTTGTACTTTTCTGAGTTAAATATAACTAAATATTTAGTTCATAGAACCTGAGTTTGTAATAAAATTCTTAATTATTTGATTTTTTAGCTCTAATCATCGCTTCCAACTGGTCCCACATTTCTTCCGGTATTGCTTCCAATAGGTTAAATTGTCCCGCTCCTTTTAGCCATTCGCCGCCATCAATAGTAATCACTTCTCCGTTGACATAGGCAGAAAAATCAGAGACTAAGTAGGCAGCGAGATTCGCCAATTCCTGATGCTCACCCACCCGATTTAGGGGCACTTTTTTAGCCATGTCAAACTTGTCTTTTAAATCGCCTGGCAAGAGTCGGTCCCAAGCCCCTTTTGTAGGAAATGGCCCAGGAGCAATCGCGTTAAAGCGCATCCCGTATTTGGCCCATTCCACAGCAAGACTGCGGGTCATGGCCAACACGCCAGCTTTGGCTGTAGCACTTGGTACCACATAAGCGGAGCCTGTCCAAGCGTAAGTAGTCACAATATTGAGGACGGAAGTATTGGTTTGCTTCGTGTCAATCCAATGTTTTCCAAATGCCAAGGTGCAATTTTTGGTGCCTTTCAATACAATATCTATAATGGTATCAAATGCATTGGCGGACAGACGCTCAGTAGGAGAGATAAAGTTTCCTGCTGCATTATTTAACAATACATCCACTTTTCCAAATTTTTTGACTGCGTCTTTCAGCATGGCTTCTACCTCGTCATAATTGCGGACGTCGCATTGCAAGGGCAGACAGGTGCCGTTGGTTTCTTTTTCAAGTTCCTCAGCAGTATTTTTTAATTTATCAAGATTGCGCGAGGTAATCGCAACATTGGCGCCCAATTCTAAAAAATATTTGGACATGGCTTTGCCCAGTCCGCTACCACCACCGGTAACAACTATTGTTTTTCCTTTTAAAGCATCATCTCTGAGCATTTTTTGTGTATAGATCATTTTCTTCTTTTTTTATTTCGTGAATTTAAAAATACGGATAATATATTATGAATTCCCTTCTAAAAAGTCAAATTATTCTTAAAGCGTAGATGCTACTGATATGACGATTGGAAAGTTTTATAGGAATTTTTTTATACCTTTAAAGTGAATCAATTATCCATTAACTATGAGAAATCACACCCAATTATTCAGAATTGCATTTGCAATGCTCCTGTGCCTTTCACTATCCCTCACTTCGGAAGCACAAATTAAAAAAGTGGCGAGTGTTGAAGGAATTACGGAATACAGATTGGACAATGGTCTAAAAGTCCTATTGTTTCCTGACAATTCCGCACAAACTATTACCGTCAACATTACCTATATGGTGGGCTCCCGTCACGAAGGATATGGAGAAAAAGGCATGGCCCATTTGTTGGAACATATGGTGTTTAAAGGTACCCCTAACCATCCCAATATTCCAGAAGAGTTATCCGCTCGCGGTGCTAGACCAAACGGCACAACTTGGTATGACCGAACCAATTATTTTGAAACGTTTAATGCCACCGATGAGAATTTAGATTGGGCCTTAGATTTGGAATCTGACCGAATGGTGAATTCCTATATCGCAAAAGAAGATTTGGAGTCGGAGTTTTCAGTGGTTCGGAATGAGTTTGAAAGCGGTGAAAACTCGCCGTCAAGAGTGTTGATGCAAGGCGTTGCCAGTGCAGCTTACTTATGGCACAACTACGGACAATCTACCATTGGCAACAAGTCGGATATTGAGCGTGTGCCCATTGAGAACTTACAGGCTTTTTACAAAAAATACTACCGACCTGATAATGCTATCTTAATGATTACCGGAAAATTTGATACCGAGAAAACCTTGGCATTAGTTGAAAAGAAATTTGGACCAATTAAAAACCCAGAAGTTGAATTGAAAGATATTCCAACCATTGAGCCAGCTCAGGACGGCGAAAAACGGGTGACCTTAAATCGTGTGGGGGACTTACAAATAGTGTCGGCACTTTACCATGTGCCTGCTGGGTCCCATGAAGATGCCGCAGCATTGGCTATCGCGGAGCAGGTTTTGACTGATGAGCCTTCTGGCCGATTGTATAAAGCCTTAGTTGATACTCAAAAATCATCTGGGATCTGGTCTTTTACGCCATTTACAAAAGAGCCTTCCTTTTTATATATGAATGTTGATGTGCCTTCAGATAAGTCTTTGGCTGAAGCTGAAACAATCTTCTTGACGACCTTGGATAATTTGGCCAATAATCCGATAACGGAGGCCGAATTGAATCGTGCGAAGGCAAATATGTTAAAGCGGATGGATCAAATTTTTAGAAACTCCTCTTATTTGGGAACTTATATGAGTGAGTTCATTGGTGCAGGCGATTGGAGATTGGCATTCATTTTTAGAGATCGTATTGATG
>Ga0098068_1001066_pt1 | contig 10159 bp, 14 predicted proteins | sample 26BtaG_FD_75059 | JGI IMG/M metagenome (GOLD analysis project Ga0098068, IMG submission 75059) | Marine viral communities from Cariaco Basin, Caribbean Sea - 26B_WHOI_OMZ_CsCl | ecosystem: Environmental > Aquatic > Marine > Oceanic | place: Caribbean Sea: Cariaco Basin | collected 2014-11-09 | reverse complement strand
CATCCGATTGCATAAACGTGCACAAATGAACATACACGTTGCCGTGTAACGCAACAAACATTGCACGGGTGGGGTATGGGTGCAAAATGCCATTGGGAATTGCCCCACAGCACGTCGCTATCTCACACCTAGAAACCAGATCCCACATTGAGTGCTTAACTACCTTGTCATGGCCGAAACTTGCGGAACGTAATTGCCTCTCCTGAATACAATAACAGCACTAGGAAAAGGAGCTGCCCCCATCCATTCCCCAAATCTCAACCTACCCTTTACGAAGCGAATCTCCTGTGCCCTCATTACCCAGTCGTGCCACCAACGAGTATCTGTTCTAGAGGGAATTAACATGACAACAACAGCACCTCCTTGAGCCTCTTCGTAAGCTTTCTTTACCCACTTGCCTATCTCGCGTCCGTAGGGAGGATTAACAAAAACAACCCCCTCCCAAGGTTGACCTAACCCGTCCTCAGCTTTAGTGAAGAACCGTACGCACTTCGCATTTCCGGGTGTAGCACAAGGATCAAGAGTAAAATGGAATTCCCAATCTAACCTATCAAAGAACTCCTGAGGCGTCTCATACTCACTGCTATCTGACGAAAACAATCCTGTGTTAATGCTCATTGCTACCTCCCTGTACCCTTAGTACAACAACCTATCCTATTGAGTACCCCTAAGGTTTCTTGGATACCTCCGTCCGTGACCTAGAAACCAACTCCCACATCAAGCGCGCACCTCCTTACACAGCGTAGTTCATACACAGTAATTTCTTTGTGGCTGTAACAGACGTCGATAAAATGACTTTCTGTGTACCACACGTGCTCACAAGCACTGCATCGCCACTGGGTCTGAAAGGTAGGCGTCGTTGTGTCGAACCTACCCACTGTCCAGGTTGTTGTTATAACTCCAGGACTGTCACAACACGGACACTTCATCTCATTCCTCCTCCGTTCACACGTCCATATCACAGGGGCGCCGGCTGACATCAGTCCTCTCGCGCCCACACCATCAACGCGCCTATGACAGCCACGAGATAGACTAGTATCAGCTCTAACACTTGTGGCTCACTCTGCATACTCATTACCTGAATTGTACAGATAGCCAGCAACATAGCCGCCAACCCTGCCCTCTGTCTTTCTTTCATCTACTTCCTCCTCCTATCTATACTGAAACCTGACCTGCAAGACCCTCCTACTACCGGTCCCCACCAGCAAGCGTAGAAGGGGGTGCGATCTTTGGCCTTTCGCTAACTTGCAGGCCAGGTCTCATAACATTTTTTATTGCATTACCCCGCAACCCATTGCAATAAAAAATGTGGAACGGTGGAACGGTTATAGTAGAAATTCGTTCCGCCCCATGTAGAATTTTTTTCTGTATCTAACATGACTTCTTCTTCCACCGTTCCAACCGTTCCAAACACCAAATTTTGCAATTGCCTCCCTGGCCGCAATAAAAATTGTATCAGGTCCCTCGCTTAAGTCTGAGCCTAAACAATTAGCAACATCTCAATGATCTCATCGTTGAGATTTAGGATGAGGCTGACATTGCTTTCACTGAGGGCAAACCACTCCCCGTGGTGCCTCTTCTCGTCAAAGAACCTATGAAGGGCAGCTTCCAGAGCAGTCCCTTCTTCTACCTCTTTGGTCCAGAGAAGTTCTATGGTGCAGGCATTGACTAGCTGCAGCTTACGGAACCGTTCCTCAGGATAGACCGACTGCCCAATCTTATAAAGATTGTTATCGGCCCTGATCAGGTAAACCAGACTCCTTCCCTTCTTTGCTCTTCTCATTGTTCTCCTTTATCTCATCGGAACCCTGGAACCCCAGATCCACTTTACTCCCGCTCCCACAAACCCGCCCAATAACACAGACCTTTCCTTCCACCGTTCCACGCCACCCTACACCTCCGTCAAGTCTAATCTAAACCCTTCTTCGCCACCACTACCCTCAACCTGCTTCTCACGTCCTGCGGATTGAAGGTGTAAACCTACGCGCCATATGCCATTGCTACGAATTCGCTCGAAACCTTTGCTGGTCAACTCCCTGCCAAACCTGGTTTGTTTGAAAGCGCGTTCTCCTTGTTCTTCACACCACCCTTTGAAAGTGGTGTACAACCTGCTTGCCTTGACTTTGTCACCTTCCTCTCTGGTTACGACACACTCATCCTTCAGGAACCGCTCCACTTTGTCCATGTCAATCCGGTACTGCTCGGTGGCTTCGGAAACCAGTACTGGCTTCCATAAGCCTTCCTTCTGCCATAGCAGACATCCTTGAACGGCCCACGCGAAGATGCCCTCAAGTTCATCCGCCAACACTTTCTCGAAGTACCCTTTAATCTGTTCCTCGTCAGGGATCTGCACTTCGAAAGGTACCAACCTAATCCGCCGCCAGATTGCAATGTCTGTTCCCTGGATATACGGCCTGTGATTAGTGGCCAGGAAAATCTTAAATGCAGGCATAAACTCGAACCACTCCGCCCTCATAAACCGGGCTGCGATCTTCTCCCCTCCGGTCATCTGCTTGACCAGGCTTTCGGACATTCGTTTCCCTTGCCCGCTTTCGACAGCAGTCACCAATCGGGCACCTTTCAACCGCGCTACGTCATTTGGGATCCCTTCAAACTTCTTCGCCAATAGTGTCCTGGTCGGAGTGTGCATTGCGTAGTCGCCCATCACTTCCGACACAGCCTGCAGGAACGTGCTTTTGCCGTTGGCACCTGTTCCGTACAACAAAAAGATTGCGTGTTCTGAAGTATCACCCGTCAAAGAGTAACCTATCGCCTTCTGCAAGAACCGCATTAAACCTTCGGTCTCCTCCCTTGTGTCTTGAGCGAGCACCTCGCGAAGGAAACGCTCCCACTTCTCGCTCCGCGCCTCCGGCACATACTTAACCGGAGCGAGTTTCGTAATGTAATCTTCCCTGCGATGCTGCCCCAACTCGCCGGTACGTAAATCCAGAACTCCATTCAACACGTTTATCGTCCACAAGTCCTGGTCGAACTTCTCAACCCTAACGGCCACCTCCTCGCCACTACGCGCAAGGGACACCATAGCCCTTACGCGCCCTTCTCCCTCACTCCTCGCTGCGTGTTTCGCTAACGCCCGACGGCTGTTCGCAGATGCCTCATCCGTCCCTCCTATCTCGCTTGCTTCTCCGTATATGCTCAGCACAGTTTGTTTCGCTTTGCGCACTACCGCGTCCGTTTCGTCTTTGCGCCACCTTTTCCCATCCCACTCCAGCCAAAAGTTCCACGCTTTGCAAAACCGGAGGTCCTGCCCACACCTATCTATTAGTCTTTGAGCGTTTCCCATATCCGTACAATGGTACTTCAGGCCCAAACCTTTTGAATGTTTCTCCTTGACCTGATCTATCGCCTTCTTGATCGTGCGCTCTCTGTAGTCCGTCCTCTTCCACTTGTCCCGCATCAACCCTGATCTGCGAAACGCAGCGTCGATCTTTGCTGCGTCCTTCTCTACCCAGAAGGCCAACAAACAGCACAACGCTTCGTCGGCTTCACTGTGGGAGGCGTACCCCTTAGTGTCACCGTTCCACAACCGCGCAAACTTCTTGGCGTTCTCCGCTTGGGTCGCATTAGCGAGGACCTCACGTATTTCCTTCTCCGTCAGGGCAGGGGCCTCCTTTCCCGCGCCCTTACCTTCGTCCGGAACCTCTGGAACCTCCGCATCAGTAGTTTCGGCTGCGCCCTCCGCCCCCTGTGTATTGAACTCCGAAGGGTCAAAAAGACGAGAAAAGTTTGAGAAGACAATTTTTACTTGGGGTTTGTGGAAGTACTTCTGGTTCTTCGTTCCAGGTACGCGTAGGACCCTGGCGAGGTCGTGGACAGCCTTATCGGCTCCTACATGCCGGACCCATTCTTTTTGCAGGTTTAATGCTGCGCTTCTCTCTCTGAGGCCGTCTAGGAGGATCGGCTCGTCCAGTAGCCAGTACGTGTGGAACCCTCCTCCACTGTCAACTACGACGGATGGGAAGGGTTTGAGGGTTTTGATGTGCTCCGTAACTGCCTCTTTGCTTCCGAAATCTTTCGTGTCGAAGTCTGCGTACAGACAGTTAACGGCTACAATAAGTTCTGTTCGGGACCTTGCTTTTCCTTGAGGGACCTCTACGCCTTTGGCGTTTATCTTAGGGATCTCACTTACAGGGTGAACGCCAAAATAGATGTCCTCCTCTCCTTCTGGTACAGGGGCAGGACTTCCTACCTTCCACCAGGTGGTGCGGGCACTTTGTTTGATCCAGTAGTGTCCATACGTACCGCCTCTTGTAAGGTGTTCGAGTAGTTTGTTCCACTCTTTTGTTTGGTCGTAGTGTGCCACGTAGCCTCCAGTTATTCAGCCACACGATGGCTGCTGTCACTCTTTGAGCCAGCTCCAACTTCTGCCTGAGAGGATCTTTCCGATGGTTCCTGGGCTGACTCCGTACTCTTCTGCAAGTCCCCTCTGGGTCCACTCATCTGTATCGTACAATCTATGGATTTCCAGTACCTCTTCCTCAGAAAGCTTTGAGCTGTGTTGTTGTTCCCCACTAACCATCCGGCCTTTGCTCGCTGCATCTCTAGTGTTGTCGGCTCTGGTTCCAAGGAACAGGTGTGACGGATTACAGCATCCAGGATTGTCACATCTATGGAGGACACAAAACCCCTTAGGGATAGGACCAAATATCAGTGTCCAGGCTGCCCTGTGCGCTTGCCAGGTCCTGCCTCGTATATGGAACCTACCGTAACCGTAGGTGTCCTTGGTGGCCGACCATTCCCAGCAGTCCACTGGGTGACCTACGTCTACCTTACTCCAGAACCGTCTGGGTTCTTCGAACTTTGTCATTACTGATCTCCTTGACTTACCTGCTCGGAATGAGCGGCCAGACCTAGTCGTGTGCGGGGCGGAGGTGTTACCCCCTAGGGCTAGTCGCCCATTCCGAACAGGCTAGTCTTCTATAGGGTGGTGCTCGATGCGGAACCCCTGCTTGCGCAGTCCTATCGCCTGCTTCTGCGTGAGGGTGATGACGTACTGGTCTGGGGCCTGTATGGTTTTGCTACGTTCGAGACTCTCCCGTAGGTGGATGCGGACCCACACAGAAGGGGTCATGTGTAGCCGCGAGGCTTCCTTCCAGATCCATTCTTTTAGATTGGGGGGGATAGCTACACTGAGTTGTATTACCTTTGCACGCATTATGCACCTCCTGTGCTAAGTTATGTCTTGGTATTGTACATAGTTTGCCGATTGGGGTTATTCATTGTATTTTTAATTATACCAAATTTTTTGGGTTTTGTCAAGGCTAGATCTGCATAAAATAATGTAAAATATCAACATCTTGACGGTTTTAAGGTTCGGGAACTTCTACGGGCTCAGTTAAGTGACATCTAGCCAGTACCCTTAGCTCCTGTCCCAGAAGCTGTAAAAGCCTTGACAGGTGCCCAAAAAGGTGCTATAATTAAATTAATTGGGGCACGGCCACGTTATGTACTAAGTCATCACACAACTATTCGTGTGACGTTCTTAGCCTAGGAGGGATCGTGGAGGATAAAGTGTTAAAAGCATTCACACAGCTCGTTCTTAAAGGGTACACTCTGCGGAAGATCAGGGAGGAAATGAAACTTAAAGGATTCGATCTCCCTGAAGAAGATGCTCCCCTCGTGTGCCTCATGAGGGAGATTCTCAATCACAAGGAGGAAACTTAACAATGGAACGCTTTTGGACATTACTTGAGAGGAACGTGCTGGCCAGTAGCATCATTGCTGCTGTACTTGTTGGCACAGCGTGCTACATGTGGGGATCAGGACAAGTTGTCCCTACTGCCCTGGAAAGTGCCCTGGCACTTGTGCTGGGCTACTTCCTGGGCGCGAAGGTTGAACACGCAGCTCGTCATCGTGAGTGAGGTACTGGGGGATGGCCCCTGAGGAAAGTGCTCGTGCTCTGGCTATCGAGAAGGCGTTTGCAGCCCGAGAAACCCTGACTCTTCCCACAGGTACGTGTTCCTCGAAGGAAATCGCGGACTACTACGGGATAGCAAGATGTATGGTTTCGGACGCCGCTAAGCATGGGTCCATCCCTAGTGCTCGGAAGGTTTTGGATCGCTGGGTGTTTAACTTCCGAGAAGCGATTGAGGGCTGGACACCTGCGGTGGTGCAGAGGCTCGAAGAGGGCTTGCCCCTCGTAGGTGGAAGGGAACCTGACGGCCCGTTCGCCAAAGGTAACACAATCGGCTTAGGGGCGCGGTCTGGGAGGACTAAGCGGGCGGTCGAGCGCCGCTTTATGAAAAAGCTTACCGATGAGGTGAGCGAAGAAGATTGGGCAGGGATCATTCGTAAGGCGGTAGACCAGGCTCTGCAGGGGGACTATAGGGCCAGGTCGTGGCTGAGTCACTACTTGATCGGGAAACCTGTCGAGCGGATCTTGGCCGCAGTTGACGTAGGAGGCCAACGCTTCAGTATCGCTGAACGTGCGGTTGCAGTTGAGGAGTTGCTGACACACTTGGCTCGTCAGGAGAAGGACGTCATTGAAGGGGAGGCTGTAGTTGCCGGGCCTGACACAACTCCTGAATAGTATGTCACCAGAGGTAAGGGTATATCTAGATGCCCTTCTTGAGGGAGATGCCCTGTGGGTTCCCAGATCCCTCCCACAACTGGAAGCGTACTTGTCACCTGCAGATATCTTGTTTTACGGAGGTGCTGCGGGAGGGGGGAAGTCTGACTTGTTGCTGGGTTTGTCGATGACGGCCCACCGGAAGTCAATGATCTTCCGTCGTGAGTACCCTCAGTTACAGGATCTTATTGATAGGAGCCACGAACTTCTTGCGACGACTACAGCCAGATACAACGCGCAACGAGCTCGATGGATAGGGATTCCTGGGAATAGGATACTGGAGTTCGGGGCGATCCAGCACGAAAGGTTCAAGGAGAAATTTAAAGGTCGTCCTCACGACTTGAAAGCGTTTGATGAAGTTTGTGACTTCACCGACACTCAGTTTAGGTTCATTACCGCTTGGACTCGGACGGTAGTTCCTGACCAGCGTACGAGGATAGTGTGTGCGGGCAACCCTCCAAGTCAACCTGAAGGGGAGTGGGTCATTCCTTATTGGGCTCCTTGGCTGGACGATCAGCATCCACATCCCGCCGCAACAGGTGAACTGCGCTGGTACGCTACGCTTGACGGCGAGGACAAAGAGGTCGAGAGCGGGGAGCCCTTTACGTACAAGGGTGAGAAGATCGAACCGAAGAGCCGCACGTTCATTCCTGCCTTGCTCGAGGACAACCCTTACCTAAGGGATACGGATTACAGGGCGACAATCCAGGCTCTGCCAGAACCCCTGAGGTCGCAGTTGTTGTTGGGAGATTTCAAAGCTCTTAGGGACGACAAACCGCGACAGGTCATCCCGAGTGAGTGGGTGAAAGCGGCAATGGGTCGCTGGACAAGGGACCCTCCTGAGGGAGTAGGCCTATCAGCAGTAGGTGTGGACGCAGCGCGAGGTGGGCGGGACAAAACCGTCATCGCAAAGTGGTTTGGTACCTGGATGGGCGTTTTGGAGAAGTATGCTGGGATAGAGACTCCTGATGGGCCGTCCGCTGCGGCACTTGTTCTGGAGTCCCTTGAAGGGTTCGAGGGAGCAGATGTGGGAGTAGACGTCATTGGCATTGGGGCGTCAGTGTATGACGTCCTGGAGGGTCACGAGTTAGCTGTCACTCCCGTTAACTTCTCGGAACGTACATTAGCCACTGATCGAAGTGGTTTGTTGAGGTTTCATAACGTAAGGGCCGAGGCGTACTGGAAACTTCGTGAAGCCTTGGAACCTGAACTAGGTGACAATATCGCATTACCACCTGATGACGAATTGCGAGCTGAGTTAGTTGCTCCAACATGGAAACTAACGTCCCGAGGCATCTTAATGGAATCTAAAGCTGACATACATAAAAGGTTGCGACGTAGCCCCAACTGCGCCGACGCTGCTGTGATTGCGTATTGGATTTCCTCAGCTGGGGCAGGCGTGTACTTCAAATGAGAAAACCATCAGTCCTAATTCGTGCTAGGGAGGCATTGAGGGTCTTTCGTTGGGGCTATCCTGGCCCCTCAGAGAAAGCCCTTCCCTTTAGCTGGGCCCCTCGCTTAGCAGGGAAGCCTCTATGGCACATAACTGACTTGGCAGCGTATGTGAACCAGGGGTTCAACGCGAACTCCCTAATCTACTCAGCTGTCATGTACAAAGTTCGCGCGATGATTACCGCTCCTTTGAGGGCCTATACAGGGGACCCTGATTATCCTAAACAGTTACCTCCGGAGCATTCGTTGTCGCGCTTAGTCGAGCGGCCGAATGAACATCAGTCGTGGAGTGAGTTTCATAGTCAGAACGTCGTCTTCTTGAACGTAGCAGGGAACGTTTACATACTTAAAGTGGTCGAGGGGCGCAAGAAAATGTTGTACTCCCTACGACCTGATCGGGTGTACATAATCCCTAGCGAGGAGGCCCAACCCGCTGGTTTGAAAGGTTTCCTTTACGTTCCTGAAGGGAAGTCCGTTCTGGCAGGAGTGCCGATCCTTCCAAAGGACATGATACACATCAAACTTCCTAACCCCTGGGACCCTTTGGAGGGTATGGGCTACGGGCTGTCCCCCATCTCCCCTTGTGCTAGGAACACGGACGTTGACAACACTATAACGAAGTACTTGCAATTGTTCTTCGACAGAGGAACGATGCTGACGGCCCTGTTGAAATTCCAGTCGTCCCTATCAGACACTATTGTAGACAATATCAAAGCTCGTTGGAGTGAGATGTATGGAGGCTGGGAGCAGTGGGGCGTAGGGGTCCTGGATAGGGGAGGCGAGTACGAACGTTTGGGGATGACGTTCGAGGAGATGGGTTTCCAGGGTCTTGACTCACGTAACGAAACGCGCATCCTGGGACCCTTTGGTGTGCCTCCTATCCTAATCGGGTCGCGCTACGGTTTGGAGCGTAGTACCTACTCCAACTACGCAGAAGCCCGTAAAATGGTCTGGGAAGACACACTGGTTCCCGAGCTGAAGCTATTTGAAGTGGAGTACCAGCAGAACCTGAAGGGGCGAGACGCTTTCGTGCAGTTCGACTTGTCAAGGGTTCCTGCACTACAGAAGGACGTCCCAGGTTTGGTCGAGGCAGCGTACAAGTTGTGGAGTATGGGCGTCCCTGCAAACCAGGCGCTGCGTGGAGTTGGATTGAGTATTGGATCTGTACCTGGGGGTGACACTCCCCACGTCCCTGTTAACTTTGCGCCTGTCGGAGGTCCGAGTGACGAAGAAGAACCCGAGGGTGAGGTACCTGCGGCCACCGAAGGGGAAAGAGGAGATGGAACGCCTCCTGTTCGTGACGAACAAGCCTGAGCACTGGTTAGTTGGTCACGTCACTAGGGGTTTCAGAATAACAGGAGTCTTTGAGGTTGACCCTGCGAGTGTAGACGGGGTACGGGAAGCTATTTTCGAAGTGTGGGGCGTACCTACCAAAGGAATAGGCCCTACCGAATTCAAGGGAGTGGATGGTGGCTGACATCGTAAGAGCCCAGAGCGAGGGTCTTCCTACCACTATGCAAACTCGGCTAGTGGATATGGGAGACGGAACTCACGCACCTGTTCGCGTTACTTATTCATGCTGTGAGGAGTCTGATGGAGTATTGACTCCGGCTAATCCGCGCACAGATGTGGACGGCATCTTAGTCGTTACTTCTGTTGCCGACTACCGAGTGGAGCTGGGCGAACGGTTCAAGGCGTCTTATGTTCAACCTCATGGCGGCGAGTTAGCTGACGATGCTTCCGTAGACTTCCTAGTAAGAGTGGGTTCCTGTCACGTACACGCAACTGCTAGGGTAGCGGTCGCAGGCAATTGTGAACTCCTGATGTACGAGGGCCCTACTAACACGAACGTAGGGGCCGGGATGGCTGCTATCTGCAAGAATAGGGACACTCCGGGACCTACTGAGGTCTTGACTTATAGTGGACCTACAATAACTAACGCCGGGACGCTCCTGTTCCACTGGTTTGTCCCAGGAGGTACTAAGAAAGACGTTGGACAGTCCTGGGGTGAAGCAGAGTGGATCTTGGCGCCTGACACAGATTACTTGCTCCGAGTAACCAATCGCTCTGGCGGAGCGATCCAGTTTTCGTTTAGTATCGCTTGGAGCGAGCACGAGT
>Ga0098068_1001061_pt1 | contig 10182 bp, 6 predicted proteins | sample 26BtaG_FD_75059 | JGI IMG/M metagenome (GOLD analysis project Ga0098068, IMG submission 75059) | Marine viral communities from Cariaco Basin, Caribbean Sea - 26B_WHOI_OMZ_CsCl | ecosystem: Environmental > Aquatic > Marine > Oceanic | place: Caribbean Sea: Cariaco Basin | collected 2014-11-09 | reverse complement strand
GCGCTTTCTGCGATGTCGGTGACCAGCTTCGAGATATGGTTGACCCGCCCAACGATGGAGGTCAGCGCATCTCCGGCACGTCCGACCAGATGCACGCCGCTTTCAACCTGCCTTGAGCTGTCTTCGATCAATGTCTTGATCTCAAGCGCCGCGTCAGAGGAGCGTTGTGCCAGACCGCGAACTTCGCTCGCCACAACCGCAAAACCACGACCAGCTTCGCCTGCGCGGGCGGCCTCGACGCCTGCGTTCAGGGCCAAAAGGTTGGTTTGGAACGCGATATCGTCGATCACACCGATGATCTGAGAGATCTTCTCAGAAGAACTCTCGATTTCGGTCATGGCGGTTACGGCACTTTGAACGACCTCGCCGCTTTGTTCTGCCTCGTCGCGGGCTTCGCGGGTCACCTGTTCGGCGCTGCGCGCACCATCAGCGGCGGATTTCACGCTTGCAGTGAGTTCTTCCAGCGCGGCGGCGGTTTCTTCAAGGGTGGCTGCCTGGCTTTCGGTCCGGCTGGACAGATCGCTGGAGGATTGGTTGATCTCCGACGCGCCGTTTCGGATGCTTGCGGCGGACGAGACGACCTGAGAAACCGTTGCATTGAGGTTCTCAACGGATGTGTTGAAGTCCTTGCGCAATCCTTCGTAGCCGTCGGGGAAGGTACGGGTGATCTGCGTGCTGAGGTCGCCCTGTGAAAGCATCGAAAGGTGCTTGCTGAGTGTTTCGACCACTTCCAGCTGCTCTGCCTCGCGGGTTTGCTGTTCGCGCTCCAGCATCTGCTGGCGGATCAACGACTCGCGGAAGATCTCAACCTTGCGGGCCATATCACCGATCTCGCTCTTGCTGTCAGTGGCCGGAATATCGCCATCGGTATCGCCATCAGCAAGTTCGGCCATCCGGGCCTTGAGCCGGTTCACCGGCCCTGTGATACCGCGGGTGATTGCTGTGGCAGCAAGCAAAAGAACGCCAAGGCTGACTGCCAGAATAACAAGGGCCTGCATCCGCATGGAGGCAAGATCTGCGTCAATGTCAGAGACATAGGCTCCGGTTCCGACGATCCAGCCCCAAGGTTCAAACAGATCGACATAGCTCATCTTTGCTTCGATCTCATCGGTTCCGGGCTTGTGGAAATGATACATCAAGGAACCGTCGCCTGTTGTGCGCGCGATGTTTCCCATTTCCTCATAAAGACGGAAGCCGTTCACATCCTCGATATCACGACGGTAGGCGCCGATCAGTTCAGGCTTTGTCGGCAGAACCTGCATGATATAATCGAGGTCCATGGCAAAGTAATAGCCTGCCGTGCCGTAGCGCATGGTGTTGAGCCGCTCACGGCCAAGGGTTTTGGCCTCATCAAGAGTGAGCGAACCCTGTTCGACCTGCGCCTGCAGTACAGACAGCTGGCCCGTTGCGAGTTCGACAAATTCCTGCAGCTTTTTCTCGCGCGTATCATAGGCGTTCTGCACCGACTGGGACAGCAGCATGAACGTCAGTGCAACGGCTAGAACAACTGCCAGCCCTGACATCGCATAGATCCTGGCTGGCAATCTGAACAGAAAGTTTGGCATTTTGCATTTGTCCCTGGTTACTGGTTTTCGGGACGATCGCGCAAAATGGCTAAGGATTACTTAGGGGCATGGGAAAATGACCAAAAAAGAAGCAATTCACGTGCATATTTTCCACAGCCGTCGGTGTTTCATTCGTACCTTAGGTCCGTCGCTTTGCCGCGGAAGATGAAATAGGCCATCACGGAATAGGCGATGATCACTGGCACCACGCACAATGCGCCAACCAGAATGATCCATAGGCTTTCCGGTGCCGCCGCTGCGGCATAGATCGTCAGCTTCTCTGGCACGACATAGGGATAAAAGCTGTAGGCCAGCCCCAGGTAGGCCATGACGAACAATGCGGTGGACATCAGAAACGGCAGCCAGTTTTGACGGTCATCCTGCATCGGCATCCGCTGCAGCAGGCGCCACAGAAGGACCAGAACCGACACGGACAAGAGCGGCAGAGGGGCGAGCCAGAGGATTTCGGGAAAGGCAAACCACTTGCCAAAGATCCGGTCACTGACCAGCGGTGTCGCCGCGGAGACGGCAAAAACCCCGATCACAGCGCCCCAGAGGCTGCGTCGTGCCCATGTCACCGCCTTCAATTGCAGCGCGCCTTCTGTTTTGTGGATCAGCCAGGTGGAGCCGATGAAGCTGTAGCCAACAGCGAGAGAAACGGCTGTCAGACAGGCAAAGGCATAGGTCGCCAAGGTTTTTTCCAGACCCATGATGTAGAGCCCCAGCATGAAGCCCTGCGAGAGGGCGGTCATCAATGAGCCAACAAAAAACAGCCGGTTCCACAACGCCTTGTGATGATCTCGCGCTTTTGCGCGGAACTCAAAAGCAACCCCGCGCAGTATGAGGCCGATCAGCATGACAAACACTGGCAGGTAGAGTGTCGACAAAATGACACCGTGCGCAGTGGGAAAGGCAACGAGCAAGAGCCCCACCGCCAGCACCAGCCAGGTTTCGTTGGCGTCCCAGAACGGGCCGATCGAACCAATCATGCGGTCCTGTTCAATTCGGTCTGCCATCGGAAAGAGCAGACCAACCCCAAGGTCGAATCCGTCAAGAACGACGTAGATCAGGATGGACAGCCCCATGAGAGAGGCAAACGCCCATGGCAGCCAGTCTGCCGGGTTTGAGAAGTCAGGCATCTGTGGTTACTCCGCAGCCGTCATGACATTGTCATTGGCAAATGGTGTGTTTGGTGTTTGCGGCTCGCCGTTGGCGGCTTTGCGGGCCATGTAGATGATGACGCCGATATAGGCCGACAACAGTGCAGCGTAGACCGCCAGGTATGTCAGCAACGTGCCCAAAACCATCGGAGAGGGCACATCGGCCACGGCCATTTCAGTGGTCATGACACCCTGCACCAGCCAGGGCTGTCGCCCGATTTCGGTGGTGTACCACCCCGCAAGGGTGGCGACCCAGCCAGAAAACGCCATCGGGACCATCGCCCACACCAGCACCTTTGGCAGGCCTTCAACAGCGAGCCTGTGAGCGTTGCTGCGACCTTGGTGCCGGTTGCGACGACGCCACATGAACCAGACCGCGCTCCACGACAAAAGAAGCATGGCAACACCGGTGCCAACCATAACCCTGAACGACCAGAACACTGGCAGCACAGGTGGGTGCAGGGCGGTTCCATCCTCTGCAACAAAGTCGTTGAGACCGGGCACCTCTCCGTCAAAGGAATGGGTTAGGATAAGCGAGGCGACATTTGGAATGCCGATCTCGAAACGGTTCTCGCGTGTTTCTTCGTCCGGCAGAGCAAACAGCAGCAGCGGGACATTGGGCTGGGTGTCCCAGTTACCTTCCATCGCGGCGACCTTGGCGGGTTGGTATTCCAGCGTGTTCAGCCCGTGTTTGTCGCCAGCGAGGATCTGCAGCGGGATCAGGACTGCTCCAATCAGCACCCCCGTCTTGAGCATGCTGCGCACCTCGCGAGAGCGATCCCCCAGAACCCATCGGAATGCAGATACCCCTGCGATCAGGAAGCCAACGGTCAGGAAGCTGGCCATCAGCATATGGGCAAAGCGATAGGGCATGGAGGGGTTAAAGATGATCTCCCACCAGCTTGTGGCATGGGCAACGCCGTCAATCATTTCAAATCCCTGAGGGGTATGCATCCAGGAATTCAGAACGATGATCCAAAAGGCCGAAACGGTTGTGCCAAAGGCAACCAACCCCGTTGCCAGCGTGTGCAGCCAGCGTGGGACCCGCGAAAAGCCAAACAGCATGATGCCGACAAAAACGGCCTCCAGAAAGAACGCTGTCAGCACCTCATAGGCCAGAAGAGGCCCCGCAATATTGCCAACGGTTTCCATGAAACCAGGCCAGTTTGTGCCGAACTGGAACGACATGGTGATCCCGGAAACCACCCCCATCGCAAAGCTGAGGGCAAAGATCTTCACCCAGAACCGATAGGCCGCCATCCATTTGTCATCTCCCGTCTGAGTGAAGCGGATGCGAAAGAACAACAGCACCCAGCCCAGTGCGATGGTGATCGTCGGGAACAGGATGTGGAACGAGATATTGGCCGCAAACTGGATACGGCTCAGGATCAATGTGTCGAGTGCTTCCATGTGTAACACCTTGCGTCAGCGTCTTCGCTGTGCCGACTTGCAGCCTGGCGAAAACAGGATCTGTTTGGTCAGGATCTATGCCGGGCCGCCGCCGGGTTAAGGGTCTTGCGGCAATTCGCGCGGCGGCATTGGCCCCGATGTCACTGCGCAGATTGACGCAGGATCTTGGCAGCAAGGCGATCGGAAAGCGCGACAGTCGAACGGGGCCGACATGAAAAAGGGCGCCGGTTTGGCGCCCTTGATCTGGTTTCTTATTTCGCGCCTGTCACGCCTGCAGGTCAAAGCGGTCATTGTTCATGACCTTTGCCCATGCGGCGGCGAAGTCGCGCGCGAACTTCTCTTGGTTGTCATCCTGTGCGTAGACCTCTGCGTAGGCGCGCAGGATAGAGTTGGAGCCAAACACCAGATCGGCGCTTGTTGCAGTCCACTTCACGGCTCCGCTCGCGCGATCGCGGATTTCATAAGTGCCGCCTTCGACCGGGTGCCAAGAATTTGCCATATCCGTCAGGTTGACGAAGAAGTCATTGGTCAGCTGTCCCACGCGATCGGTGAACACACCGTGCGAATTGCCGCCATGATTGGCACCGACGACACGCAAACCTCCCAGAAGGACCGTCATTTCCTGGGCGGTCAAACCAAGGAGCTGGGCGCGATCCAGCATCATATCTTCGGGTTTCACGGCATATTCGGTCTTCTGATAGTTCCGGAACCCATCGGCCAGCGGCTCCAGCACGTCAAAGCTCTCTGCGTCGGTCTGTTCCGCGGTTGCGTCGCCGCGCCCTGCGCTGAATGGAACGGAGATGTCAAAGCCTGCCGCCTTTGCGGTGGCTTCTACACCCAGGTTTCCGGCAAGAACGATCACGTCTGCAATGGATGCGCCGGTTTCTGCTGCGATGGGCTCCAGCGCTGCCAGCACCTTGTTCAGCCGCTCTGGTTCGTTTGCGTCCCAGTCGCGTTGCGGTGCCAGACGAATGCGGGCGCCATTCGCGCCGCCGCGTTTGTCCGACCCACGGAAGGTACGGGCACTGTCCCAGGCGGTGGCGATCATCTCTGCATTGCTCAGACCCGTTGCCGCGATCTTGGCTTTCACTGCCTCGACGTCGTAGCTGGTGCTGCCTGCTGGGATCGGATCCTGCCAGATCAAGTCCTCAGCCGGAACATCCGGCCCCAGGTAATTCGCTTTCGGCCCCATGTCGCGGTGGGTCAGCTTGAACCATGCGCGGGCAAAGGTGTCGGCGAAATACTCGGGGTCCGCCATGAACTTCTGGCAGATTTCATTGTAGATTGGATCAACCTTCATCGCCATGTCGGCGTCCGTCATCATGGGTTCGCGACGAACCGACGGATCAGAAGCATCGACGGGTTTCGCCTCTTCCGGCATGTTCACGGGCTTCCACTGGTTGGCGCCTGCCGGGGATTTGGTCAGCTCCCACTCGTAATTGAACAGATAGTCAAAGTAACCCATGTCCCATTGGGTCGGGTTCGCTGTCCAGGCGCCTTCGATGCCAGAGGTGAAGGCGTTGCTGGCCTTGCCAGCGTGACCGGGATTGGCCCAGCCAAACCCTTGTGCCTCGATCCCGGCGCTTTCTGGCTCTACGCCGATTTCATCATGCGCACCGCCCCCGCCGTGGGCCTTTCCGACCGTATGGCCACCGCAGGTCAAGGCCGCGGTTTCCTCGTCGTTCATGGCCATACGGGCAAAGGTTTCGCGTACATGCTGCGCGGTTCGTGCGGGATCGGGCTGACCGTTCACGCCTTCTGGGTTCACATAGATCAGGCCCATGTGAACCGCCGAAAGCGGATTTTCGAGAGTGGATGCGTCTTCGAGATCACCATAACGGTTCTCGGAGGGGGCAAGCCATTCGCCTTCAGATCCCCAATAGACATCTTTTTCCGGGCCCCAGATGTCTTCACGACCAAAGCCAAAGCCAAATGTCTTCAGGCCCATCGATTCATAGGCCATGTTGCCCGCAAGGATGATCAGATCGGCCCAGGACAGCGCGTTGCCGTATTTCTTTTTGACCGGCCAAAGCAGGCGACGGGCCTTGTCGAGGCTGGCGTTGTCTGGCCAGGAGTTGAGAGGCGCAAAGCGGATATTGCCGGATCCGGCGCCGCCACGGCCGTCTTGCATGCGGTAGGACCCGGCCGAATGCCAGGCAAGGCGGATCATCAGGCCACCGTAGTGCCCCCAATCTGCGGGCCACCAGTCCTGGCTCTCTGTCATCAGGGCTTTTACATCAGCCTTCACCGCGTCAAAATCCAATGCCTTCACGGCCTCGCGGTGGTTATAGTCCGCGTCCATCGGATTGGTGCGGGCGCCGTGTTGATGGAGAATGTCGATATTCAGCGCGTTGGGCCACCATTTGGTGGGTGTGTTAGAGGCATCTGTTGCGCTGCCGTGCATCACGGGGCAACCGCCAGAGGCTCCGATCTTGTTTCCGTCCATGAAATCATCTCCCACTTTAGTGTGTTCTTTGCGCGCGGCCCGTGCGGGGACGGTGACGCCTGGTAATGACACTGAAGTAGCACCGGGATTGCATAAATCCCAATTCTGTCTTCTAAAAGTTTTGATAGGATAAAGTTATCATAAATCTTGGAGTGCGCGCGCGACTGAGACGGTTCTTCCCTCACGGGGAAAGTTGCGCGGTGTCGATCATGTCGATCAGGGCGGCAAGATCCTGGCGGACGCTGCCTGTATCACATTGCAGGGATGCGATGATCGCGCCGTCCTTCAGGACGTTGATGCCGCCATCTTCCGTTGAACCCTCGCCACGTTCGGCTGTCCAGAACACTTCGTACCCGTATCCGTCATCTGTGAAAAAGGTGACGGATTCACTGATGTAGTTGCCAATGCCGTTCCACGGCATATAGCTCAGCGACGCCTTGTCGGTGACGATTTCCTTTTCGACAGTCCCGGTGGCGCCAAGGAAACCGTAGGTCGCCATATCCCCGGCGAGCCAGGTAGCATCGCAGACCTCAACACTCTTTTGAGCGCCCTTGAAGGTGCAGGTGAACAATGTGCTGCGGTCCCTTTCGCAAAAGTCGCCAGCGTTGCTGCTGGTTGCCACAATGATCAATGGGAATGCGAGAGCCAACTGGTGGGCGCGTGAGATGTGAAACATCGGAAACTTCCTCAACTCAATACGTCATATGAAATGCTGTCAGAGGCTACCGCGCCGGGTGTGGCACGGGCAAACAAACCTTGGTGGGAAAAGCGGCTGGATTTGCTCACTTGACAGTTTGCCAGAGCGTTTCCAGCACACCAAAGCATACAAAAAACAGAGCGTTGACGAATAGCGACACCTATTGGTGAATTCGCGAAATGGCCTGCCAATCCCTATTTTTAAGAGGTCTTTTCCAGCGCTGCAGGTGTCGCAAACTGAAATTCACCGCTTGGGGAATCTTCTAATGCTGGCGGCGCAAGGTGCCGGATCTGTTGTTGCAGGTTCGGATAATTGGGAAGCCGGTCAAAGCCCGGCACTGCCCCCGCAACGGTAGCGAAGGACGCACTGCGACAAATTCAGGCCACTGGGAAAAGAGGTTCCCGGGAAGGCGTCGCAGCTTGGCCATGCCCCTTCGAAGTCCGGAAACCAGCCCTGCACTACGTCAAACCGCGGGTGGCGGTGTGGGCGATCGAACGGGTGTGGCTCCTCTCTCTGGCGGCACCCGATGGTTGCCCCATGCCCTGTGCCCGCTCCAGCATCGCCGCCTGTGCGGCAGGAGAGCCAGAATGAGTGAATTTATCCGGGAATTGTTGGCCCGCCGTCGCCCCGGTCATGCCTTGGAGCAGGCGTTCTATAGCAATCCGGCAGTTTTTGCTGCTGATCTTGAGGCGATCCATTATCGCCAGTGGCTGTTTGCCATTCCCGCCTGCGAACTGGAAAAGCCCGGCAGCTATGTCACTCACAAGGTTGGCGCATACGGCGTGGTGATTGTGCGTGGGTCAGACAATGTGATCCGAGCCTTCCACAACACCTGCCGCCATCGCGGATCGGTCTTGTGCACGGCGGCCAAGGGTAACTCTCCCAAACTCGTTTGCCCCTACCACCAGTGGACCTATGAACTTGATGGCTCGCTTTTGTGGGCGCGTGACATGGGGCCGGATTTTGTCCCGGCGGATCATGGGCTGAAAACGGTGCATTGTCGCGAGCTCGCGGGCTTGGTTTACATCTGCCTTGCAGATGAGGCTCCGGACTTTGACACCTTTGCCAATATCGCGCGCCCCTACCTGGAACCGCATGATCTGGCAAATGCCAAGGTCGCGTTTGAAAGCTCCATCATTGAAAACGGCAACTGGAAGCTCGTGTGGGAAAACAACCGCGAGTGCTATCACTGTGGCGGCAACCACCCCTCCCTCTGCCGTACCTTCCCGGATGACCCGTCTGTCACAGGCATCGAGGGGGGCGAAACACCGGCAAAACTGCAAGCGCACTTCGACCGTTGTGAAGCCGCTGGACTTCCTTCGGCCTTCTATCTGCATGGGGACGGTCAGTATCGTCTGGCGCGGATGCCGCTGAACGAAGGGGCCGAAAGCTATACCCTTGATGGCAAGTCCGCAGTGTCGCGTTGGCTGGGCCGGGCCCCGTTTGCGGATGCCGGTACGCTGCTGAAGTTCCACTATCCGACCACCTGGAACCATTTCCTTGCTGACCACTCCATTGTGTTCCGGGTGACACCGATCAGCCCAACGGAAACCGAAGTCACCACCAAATGGCTTGTGAACAAGGATGCCGTTGAAGGCGTGGACTACGATCTCAAGCGCCTCACCGAGGTTTGGGTCGCCACCAATGACGAGGACCGCCGAGTCGTGGAAGACAATCAGCATGGTATCAATTCGCCCGCTTATCAGCCGGGGCCGTACTCTCCCACGCAGGAGAGCGGGGTGATCCAATTCGTGGACTGGTACTGCGACACCCTCGGGGCCTCTGTGGGCCAGACACCTATGGCGGCGGAGTGAACCCATGAACGCAATTTCCCAACCGGCTCGGGCTGCGGTCTGGCAGGACAGTGAGATGCTGGAATGTGTCTCTATCGTTCCGGAAATGCCAAACACGGCGTCGTTCACATTCTGTGCCCCGTCTGGCGCGTTGTTCGACTACAAACCGGGGCAGTTCCTGACGCTAGAAATCCCGGCGGAAAGCGGGACGGTGCATCGGACCTATACGATCTCTTCATCGCCGTCGCGGCCGCGTTCGATCACCATCACGGCCAAAGCGCAGGCTGACAGCATCGGCACCCGCTGGATGCTTGATAACCTAAAGCCGGGCTCGCGGCTGCGGGCCTTTGGGCCGGCGGGATTGTTCACCAATGCTGACAGCACGGCGAACAAATACCTCTTCATCTCTGCGGGGTCCGGCATAACGCCGATGATGTCGATGACCACCTGTATGTGGGATGAGGGGCAGGCCCTCGATGTCGTCTTTATCAACTGCGCAAAACGCCCGTCCGAAATCCTGTTTCGGCAGAGACTGGAAAATATGGCCAGCCGCACACCGGGGCTTGACCTGAAGTTTGTTGTCGAAGAGCCGGATCCCTACCGCCCGTGGACAGGTTATCAGGGCATGTTTAACCAGCTGATGCTGGGTCTGATGGCGCCGGATTATTTGGAGCGTGAGGTCTATTGTTGCGGACCGGAGCCGTTCATGCAGGCGGTCCGCGAGGCATTGGCCGGGCTTGGCTTTGATATGGACCGCTATCACCAGGAGAGCTTTCACGCGCCAGTCGAAAGCGAGAGCGATCTGCCCGAGTTGGATGATGTCGTTCTTGAAGAAGACAGCACCTCTGAAATCCATTTTGCCCAATCCGGCATCAGCCACAAATGCGCTGAGACGGACACCGTTCTGGCGGCGGCCAAGGCGGCAGGGCTCAATATCCCGTCGGGCTGTACCTTTGGTGTCTGCGGCACGTGTAAAGTGCGCAAAACCTCGGGCGAGGTGCACATGGTCCACAATGGCGGGATTTCGGATGACGACGTTGCGGACGGCTATATCCTCGCCTGCTGCTCTCATCCGATCGGCAAGGTCGAAGTCGAGGTGTGACCAGCCAAT
>Ga0098068_1001058_pt1 | contig 10208 bp, 14 predicted proteins | sample 26BtaG_FD_75059 | JGI IMG/M metagenome (GOLD analysis project Ga0098068, IMG submission 75059) | Marine viral communities from Cariaco Basin, Caribbean Sea - 26B_WHOI_OMZ_CsCl | ecosystem: Environmental > Aquatic > Marine > Oceanic | place: Caribbean Sea: Cariaco Basin | collected 2014-11-09 | reverse complement strand
GAAGGCAATTTGTTAGGTTTTTGGGAAACCACCGTTTTGATGACCAAAGTCGATTTTCTCTTTTCGGTGAGGTAGTCTATCGTGGTCGGTTTATCCAAGCGGACAAAGCCTGGAATCTTCTCAAGTTTTGTCGCTGAAGTCAGTATTCGTTTGTTGATGCTGGGCAATTGCCCTATGATTCGTTTCATTTCGTCTTCAAAACCGTCTTCCAACGATTTGTCAAACTCGTCCAAAATAAGTGTTTTGATACTTGCTTTTGAAAAACGATTGGCATCAAAATGATCAAGAATACGACCTGGTGTTCCTATTAAAATCGCTGGGGTATGCTTGATCTCAATTTTGTCCTTTGACATTGGTCGTCCACCATACACCGCATTCACCTTAAATCCTGAGCCCATATCTCGTGCCACTTGTTCAATTTGAATGGCCAATTCACGGGACGGCACGATGATGAGCGCCTGTACATCGGGATTGGTGGGATCTAAGATCTCCAATAGCGGTAATAAAAAAGCCAAGGTCTTACCTGTTCCAGTTGGGGATAGTAAAATTGTATTTGTGGTTTCTCCAATCACTGCAATGGCTTCCTTTTGCATGCGATGCAAGTTTTGAATATTTAACTTTTCTAAAATATCCTGTTGGTCTTTGATGCGTTTTGCCATGCTCATTGGTTCTTTTTACGTTTTTTGGAAGCTTCCTGTTTTGGGGTTTCCGTACGGGTTTGTGCCAAGTAGTTGGCGAGTATTTTATCGACTAGTTCATCTTTTGTCAAGTGATGAAAGATGGTCTTTATCTTGGCTTTAAAATCTTCCGAAACCTCCCGATTGGTTTTGATCTTAAATATTTTTCTGGCCCAAAGGAGGGCGTTATTTTCTTCAATGCTCTGGGCATCTGCCTTTTTAAATTCGTTAAAAACAATACCCAGTTCATTTTCAAAATCGGCAATATCCTCAACTTCTTCTTGTTGTAGGATGGTCAGGGACAGCCCTTTTGCTCCTGCCCTGGCGGTACGCCCGCTTCTGTGTACGTAGGCTTCGTAGGTGTCCGGCAAGTGGTAATTGACCACATAGGAGATCTCTTTGACGTCAATGCCCCGGGCGGCCAAATCGGTAGCCACTAAAATATCAATATAGCCTTCCCGGAACTGCTCCATAATCCGGTCGCGAATGCCTTGGGTCAAACTGCCATGAAGTGCGCCAGACGAGAATTTATTGATGGCCAGATTTTTGGCCAACTTGTTGACCGCAGCCTTGGTTTTACAAAATATAATCCCGCGCTCACCTTCCTTGGAACTTAGAAAATGAAGCAACACCTCCAATTTCTCAATAGGTTCTACAACCATATATTGGTAATCAATGCCTTGGTGCCCTGTGGTAGCCATATCCGTTTCAATATGCAACACATGCTTGGACATGTAATTTTGAACCAATTGTTTTATAGCTCCAGGCATGGTGGCCGCAAACAGTAAGGTTCGTCTGTTCTTTGGAATGGCTTTGATAATGACATCCACTTCATCTTTAAGGGCACTGACCATTTCATCAGCTTCGTCCAAAACTAAATACTGGATGCTTTTAATATCAATGGCGTCACGAGTCATTAAATCGACCAAGCGTCCTGGCGTAGCCACCACAATGTGTGTTGGTGTTTTTAAGCGTTCTATTTGAGGTTTTATGGGGATGCCGCCACATACAGAGGCGATGGAAACGTCGGGGCTATCTGCAGCAAAAGCGACTAAATTATTATATATCTGTTGTCCCAATTCTCTCGTAGGTGCTAAAATTAGCATCTGGACATTTGCATTTGAAACATCAACGAATTGTAGCAAGGGTACACCAAAGGCCGCCGTTTTTCCGGTTCCGGTCTTAGCCATCACTACCACATCTTCTTTTTGATTGAGGATGACAGGAATGGTCTTGACTTGGATATCCGTAGGAACGGACATCTGTAAATCGGTTAAACTTTTTTGGAGGTACTCATTGATTCCTAATTCTGAAAACTGTGGCGACATAAACTATATTTTGCGCAAAGATAACCACAGTTAGGCAGGGAATAACACCATTTGATTGATTTATACGCAATGGAAAGTTAAGAAGATAAGAAAATCGGACTCTAAAAATTACAGGTTATCCAGATTGAGAGCCATGGAAGACGTCCAATTCATGAAAATCCAAGCCATCATTCCAACCATATCCGTTCAATTTCCAAAGCGAAATCCTCATCTTTTTTATTGCCGATTAGAAATCTCACTTCTTCCATCTGTTTTCCGCTATAATTTGGAATCCCAAGTTTATTGCCTCTAAAACTTGCATAAAAGTCGGCAAATGGAAGCGTTATAGTTTCAAAATCGCCCGAAGTTTTGAACTCACTAACATAGGAATACTCTTTTGTTTGGTCTGATTTGATCCGAAATTGATAGATTTTACCATCGCCTTTGACTCTTATTTTTACAGCATCGAAATGTGATACATCTCCTTTAGAAACAGCATATTTGACGGAAGAAAAACCGCCGTTATTCTCGGTGGTGACAAAACCTGAAAAAAGTCCATTTCCCGCTTCATTCATTTTTATCATCCCTTTGGAAAGTCCGCCCATCACCCCATCATTGATCACCAGCCAATTAGCAGTGTTTTGTTGTGTTTGAAAATCGAAAATTAAAGAGTGGTTTGCCATAGTCATTGTCAATAAAATTATACCGCAGCTTCAGCATTCAACTCGTCCATAATTTCCGCAAACAATTCATAAGATCGGATCCGATGGTTGATATCATAAATATTGGTCACTGCAATCAGTTCGTCGGCTTTGGTTTTCTCTAAAAAATCCTTTACTTGGGCTTTTACGGTGGCTTTGCTCCCAACAAAGGAATACTTCAACATTTGATGCACCTGAGGATGTTGCATGATTTCCCTAAACTCTTGGGTCATGGCCGTTGGTGGTTGCATATACTCCCGTTTTCCGGTAAAAATACCCAGAAACATTCGGATCAATGAGGTCGAATAACTTTCGGCTTCCTCATCGGTATCTGCGATGATGATATTGACACCTGCCATCACATAAGGTGCTTTTAAAGTATCTGAAGGTTGGAACTTCTCTCGATAAATTGCTGTAGCTGCTTCCAAATGAATGGTGGCAAAGTGGCTGGCAAAGGCATACGGCAGACCTTTACTTGCCGCTAAATGGGCACTATCGGTACTGGATCCTAAAATATAAATGGGCACCTCTACCCCTTCAGCGACGGTGGCTCTAATTTTAGAGCGCGCATTGTCTACAGAAAAATACTGTTGGATATCCTCAATATCCTTAGGAAATGAATGTGTGGCTTGCATAAAATCGGAGCGAATGGCGAGAGCTGTTTCCCTATCCGTTCCCGGGGCTCTTCCCAAGCCTAAATCGATACGGTTGGGATACAATGAACCTAAGGTACCAAATTGTTCGGCAACAATCAATGGCGAATGGTTAGGCAACATAATTCCGCCAGAACCTACACGAATGGTTTGGGTGCCTTCGGCAACATAGCCAATAAGCACCGTGGTTGCACTACTGCCAATATTGACGGCATTATGATGTTCTGCCAACCAAAAACGTGTATAGCCAAATTTTTCGGCCTTTTGAGCCAACTTAAGCGAATTGTTAAAGGTCTGCTTGAGACTATGGCCTTCAGAAACTAAGGCGAGTTCTAAAATGGAATATGCAGTATGTTGAGATTTCATAGGTTGTAAAGTCATAATATTGTAAGAATAGAACCTCAAAAGAGGTCAAAAGACGAAATTACAGCATTAATTTCAGTTGTGCTGTTAGGACAATGTTAATCCTTGGTTGGTCGTTTTGAGTGGATTGTTGTCAATTCCGGTTTTAAAACAGACTCTTTCTTCATTCAACACCATAACTGACTGGTTAATAAGCAACCATTCATATTATCAATCCTGAGGTTAAAGGTTCTAATGATGACTGATTCCTTTATTCAAAAACTTAATGTAGATTAGCGCATTACAGGAAAATATTGAGAATAGGTTTGTTATGTGGCTACCATAAACTTCAAAAGCATGCCACCAAATTCAAAACAACAGTTCAATATTAAAATAACTAATAACAATAATTAATAACCAATAATAAATAATAACCCTTATGAGTAAAACAACTTTAAAAGTCAATAACAACGGTTCATTAAGAATAGAAGGCGATTTTCAAATTGTCGATAAGGATGGAAATGCCTATGACCTTGGTGGTCGTGATGTCATCTCACTTTGTAGATGCGGATTAAGCGCAAACAAACCGTTTTGCGATGGGTCACACCGAAACCATTTTGAACATGACGCCGTAGCGTTCGCTCTACCTCCAAAACCTGGTTTGTAAATAGATTTTTATAAAACCAATCCAGCTTAAGTCACAACCAAGAACCTCGGGCATGCCTTCTAAGAACACATAGGAAAATGTCCTTTTGATGGAGGCAAGCCTCAGGCTATTAAAGCCCTCTATTGGGCATAAAATTAGACCTTAAATCTCTTGGACTTTCACCTTTAAGATGTTTGAACGTCCGATTAAAGTGACTTAAGCTTTCAAATCCACTTTGAAGCAACTGGGATGATGGGCGTTTTCTATTGGTTAGGAGCTATTATACTTATTGCTATTCTTGTAGCATTCAGATACCTATTTTACACCCTTGTATTTAGACCATGACACTTAAGTGCCGGTAATGAACCAGTATTTCCACTTTTTGGTCATGTCCTTTTAAAACAATGACCTTTCACTCTTTTTATCTAAAAATTATTGGTTCTGTAAGGCCTTTACATCCTCATTGGCCAAGACGAGTTCATTGATCAGCGTGGTCAATTGCACCCCTGCCGCAGTAAGCGCAGTGGTATTGGCTTCTATTTGCTGATTAATTTCAGTCAGCTGTGCCTCTTTTTCAGCGTCAGTTCGGCCAAGTTTGAAACTTTGTATTTCCGCAAGCTGCGCATTTAGGCTTTGCTTCTGCTTTTTCAAGTTGTCCAATTTGACACGCTGGTTCCGGATGCTACTTTCAATAGTACATACTTTATGGACAATCATCAAACTGTCCAATTGTTTTTTATAGTCAATTTGAGCTACTGAGGTTATTGAAAAGAACAATAAGATCAATACAATAAATGCTTTCATTTTAGAGGTTGTTTAACATCTTGCAAAATTATACAATTTCCATTTCCTAAAAAGTGATTAGCAATGTATTTTCAATGTGTTGCTTAAAGTATCTAGTCAAATCTTTAGCAAGAATTAAAAACCCCATGTATTTCTGATAATAATCATGTTTTTTGATACCTTTATGATATATTTTTACCAAAAACCAAAACGTATTAAACATGTATCAACCTTTACTTTTAGATGCCAACTGGAATAATGGCGTCTTTATGATTGCCATTTTCGCTATAGTTTGTGTTGTATTAGTAGGCATTCTCATCAACTTTATTATGAGTGGCAAGAAAAAAGAAGACTCAGAAACTCCTGAATAGGCTCATTTTCATCTTTAATTAAAAACTAACTCATGGCGGCATCTATGTATTTCCATTTTAAAATGGAGTGATAAAGGTGCCGCTAAATGCTTGTTTTATAAATTCTTAAACGAGACTTCGGAGTTTTAAAGATGCGGTCTTATTCTGAACAGGGTTTAAATGATATAAAAAAAGGACTGAAATCGAATTCCAATCCTTTTTGCTACCAATCAATTTTTACTATAAAAAATTAATCTTCCATATCACTCAATATTTCTCCTGAAGCATCCAACACAAGTTTTCTCTCTTTAGTCCAGCCCTTTTCTATTTCTACTTTGTAGGTTTTTTTACCTCCTTCTTCAAGGACTTCTACAGAGTCAATTTTATAATCGGCATATTTGGTTTTAACTGCAGAAGCAACCGCTGAAGGCAATTCACTTTCTGAAATTTCTATCTTTGATTTGATGACATTTCCTTGTGCATCGTACCAAATGTCATGATCCATCCTATTGATCTCGAATTCGACCTTATAGACATCGCCTTTCTTTTCCCATTCCACATCTTTGACATTAGTAAACGATTTAGTGAAAGTACTCTGTAAATTTGCTGGTACTTCATTCGTTCTTAAATCCTGTGCACTTACTGCTGCTGTTGCAAACAACAATAGTGCGGCTATTCTTAATTTTTTCATTTTCTATTGTTTTTATTGTTTTAATTTGGAACAAAGGAAGTTCACAAAACTGTAATGAATTGGGAATTTAGGATGTTTATTCGTTAAGTTTTTCCCAAAACTAAAGCTCATAAATACCCATAACAGAGTTCTTTTTCTTTATTTTAGAGGGATTCCTAAATGATTTTAGATTTCAGTATTACAATTGCTTAAAATTCATAAAATGAAATTGTTGATTATAGAAGATGAACCTGAGATGTTGGAGAATATGTCGCAAACCCTGGAACGCGAGCATTATATTGTAGAAACAGCTTCTGATTACAAAACGGCATTGCAAAAAATTGCCGTCTATGATTACGACTGTATTTTATTGGACATCACACTTCCTGATGGCAATGGGCTTGAACTATTAAAAGCATTGAAATTGAGTGGAAAGGACGACGGTGTGATTATTGTGTCGGCCAAGGATTCATTGGATGACCGATTGGATGGCCTCAATTTGGGAGCTGATGATTATTTGCCAAAACCATTTCATATGGCCGAATTACATGCGCGTGTCAAGGCCGTTTTACGACGACGGCATTTTGAAGGGAATCAATACATCCACATCGGCAATGTGTCCGTCCAACCTGAAAACAGACGAGTGACTGTTGATAACCATGAAATTGTCCTCAACCGAAAGGAATACGATATCTTGATGTATCTCATCACAAATAAAACCAGATTGGTTACCAAGTCAGCCTTGGCAGAGCACGTTTGGGGTGATCATATTGACCAATCTGATAGTTTTGACTTTATTTATTCGCAAATCAAGAACCTGCGCAAAAAACTTGAACATGCCACCATCAATATTGAGGCGGTTTATGGTGTAGGCTATAAACTTGAAACCGACTGATGAAACTACTCAACCATACTTCAAAATATCTTGCCATTCTACTGGTACCCCTCATAAGCATTTGGGCATTTATTTTCTACTATGCCATGCTCGATGAGATTTATGACAGCTTGGACGATGGCCTTGAAAACCAAAAAGTATTGCTATTGGAGCGATTGCCTACGAATCCTGAAATACTCGAACATAATGATCTCGATCTTTGGAGTCATGCCATAACACCCATTTCCAAAAAACAATACGAGCAATTTGAAGATCGTAACTCAGATACTTTAATGTACATGCTCAATGAACGTGATTTTGAACCGGTTCGGGTCTACGAAACCAAGTTGGCCTATAACGACAACTATTACAAGGTAAAATTTATCACCTCAATGGTTGAAGAGGACGATCTGATCCAGGATTTGGTAGTGTATTTGATTGTACTTTACGCCTCACTTATGATTGCCATTGTCATTCTGAATAATTTGATGCTGAAAAAAATCTGGAAACCCTTTCATAGCTTGATGAGGCAATTGCGCGATTTCAGAATAGAAAAAAATCATCATATCAAGACGATCGACACAAATATTGAAGAGTTCAAACTCCTCAACACTTCAATAACAACACTTATTGACCAAAGCCGAGCTCGATATCTGGAACAGCAGCATTTTATTGAAAACGCATCGCACGAGTTACAAACGCCTTTGGCCATAAGCATCAATAAGTTGGAATTGTTTCTTGAGAATACCAAGCTACCCGCGGACGATATTAAAACGATGGCTTCTGTGCTGGACAATCTTGGCCGATTGACGCGAATGAACAAATCCTTACTTTTATTATCAAAAATTGAAAACAGGCAATTTGTCGATGAGGAAACGATTGATTTCAATAGTCTGACTGCCAATATTATTGGGGATTTTGAAGATCTGGCATCGCATAAACATATCGTATTGCATTTAGAAGAACATTCAAATTTAAATTTTCAAATGAATAAGGATCTTGCTGTCGTCCTAATGACCAATCTAGTTAAAAATGCCATCATCCACGGACAACGAAATAATACCGTTACCATAAAGATTCATGAAAAATCAATTTCAATAAGTAATTTTGGAGTTGCTGAGGCCCTAAATGCTAACCTTATATTTTCAAGATTTAAAAAAATAAGTAATGATAAAAAATCTACGGGACTTGGCTTGGCCATCGCAAAAGCCATTTCAGAGAAGTATGGAATTGGATTAGAGTATCGTTACTCTGAAGAACACATCTTTAAGCTCACTTTTTTCTAAATAGTCGTTAAAATTGTATTAAATAAAAGTTAGCACGCTCCCATTCCCAAAAGTTTTCAGAATTAAACTAGACCTTTGAATCATAAAATAATATTATGAAAAAATCCAGTTTATTTATAGGTCTATTTACTACAGTTTTAATTGGGATCGCCGTTATCGGATTTTCAAAACTTAGTCAAACCAATGCGGAAATTACTGAGGTCATGGAGAGTTATACCATTTCTGAAACCTGGGAACTGCCCACAAAATTGAATGAGATAAGCGGTATGGTTTGGATTGACGACCATACTTTGGCCTGCGTTCAAGATGAAAATGGCGTTATTTATTTATATGATCTTGATATGAATTCCATCACTGAAGAGATCCCTTTTGCTGGAAATGGCGATTATGAAGCCATTGCACTCCACAATACCGATTTATTTGTGATGCAAAGTGATGGATTGTTATATGAAATAAAAGATTGGAGAAACACCAATAAAACCATCAGCTCTCATCAAACTGGTTTCAAATCTTCCAACAATATGGAATCTTTAACCTATTCAAAGAAAGATCAATCGCTATTGACCGCTCCAAAAGACAAAGATGCCCACGATGAATTTAAAGGTATTTATAAGATTTCAACGACTTCCAAAAGAGCTGATTTAAATTCGCCAGCTTATAGGATAGAAATGAATGCAGAGGCCTTAAAAGAGTACAGAGGCAAGAAGTTGCATAAGACGTTCAATCCTTCAGAAATTGCCGTGCATCCAAAGACCAACGACATTTATGTTCTGGAAGGTAAAAACCCCAAATTACTGATCTTAGATAAAAATGGTGGATTGAAAAACGTATATAAACTGGATGAAATCAATTTCCCGCAGCCAGAAGGAATGACCTTTAGTGCCGATGGCGATCTCTATATTTCCAATGAGGCCGTCGGTGGTGCAGCAACTATCCATTTAGTGGACTTTAATATTCGATAATAGTGGATTCACATTTAGAAAAATGGTAATCTCTGCGCTCTATTAATGCCTTACTCGACCATTTTCAATGGTTGAATTTCAGGTTTCAATTTTTTGTAGAGTCGGTATTGATACAAGGTTAAAATATCGTTCATAGCCAAGGATTCATTGGCTTGCATCTCAATTAAGGCATTTAGTTCTTCCCTTCCTTCATTGTTTTTTTTGATTTCGTCGGCCAAGACTAAATAATGGGCAATCTTATTTTTAAATAAGGGAATCTGAATTCCATTTAACCCCAAATGTTTATTGTATTCAGCTGTTATTTTATCTGCTCGTAATTTTACATTTATATCCGTAACACTCGCTTGGGGAAACTGTGCAAATAGTGAACTGGAATACAAAATAAAAAAGAAGGCCATAAGAGTTTTCATAATACTGTTTTCCCATAATTTAAGATTTTATGAATATATAGTCAAGACTTTTATGAAATTTTAACGGTCTGGCTAAGCATTGATCCAAGTGAGTTTTAATATAACCATACCCCATTCTGGGAGAGATTAACAGAGTATTAATATTATCACAAATGGGTATTAAAATTATCACAATAAACAACAAAATCACAAGATTGGTTTTGATATTTCTTATCTTTAATACAAATCAAATAATATGAAAAAACAACACGGAAAAGGTCTTTTGGCCTTATTGGGAATTGGAGCAGGTGTCTATGCCTGGTGGAAGTATAAAAATTTATCCCCAGAGAAAAAGGAAGAATTACACAACAAGGTCAACGAAGTTGGCCAAAAGGTAAAAGAGACTTATAATGATGTGGAATCAACTGTCAAAAATAAGTTTGACGAACTCAAAACTGGTGCCAAAAAAGAAGTTGCCGACATTCAAAATGAAGTCAACGAAATGAAAAATTAAATTATTTTAAACAAAAAATGATTAAAAAAATCCCACAAATTGTGGGATTTTTTT
>Ga0098068_1001054_pt1 | contig 10232 bp, 29 predicted proteins | sample 26BtaG_FD_75059 | JGI IMG/M metagenome (GOLD analysis project Ga0098068, IMG submission 75059) | Marine viral communities from Cariaco Basin, Caribbean Sea - 26B_WHOI_OMZ_CsCl | ecosystem: Environmental > Aquatic > Marine > Oceanic | place: Caribbean Sea: Cariaco Basin | collected 2014-11-09 | reverse complement strand
TTAAGGGATTTGTTGACATATCAGTCGGGACAGCCTTATTAAGACCAACATCAAGAATAGTAAATACCTTTTGAGGAGGTTAAAATGCCAAGAAAAAGAAAAGTTAAGAGAAGGAAGAGAAAGAAATAGTCTCTTTCAATATTTCAGTAAAAATAATTATAGGAGGTAAAGCATAATGAAGAAAAGTAGAGTAAAAGGATATTTAAGAAAAGTTCCAGGCTCAAGTAAGAAAGTTAGAGTAAAGGGCCACTTAAGAAAGAAATAAAATGAAAAAAGTACCAAGAACTGTAAGAGTCTCAAAGAGACAGTCAGGTAAAAGGAAGAGTGTTAAGGCTGATAAGAAGAGAAAGGCTATGCAACCAGGTAAGAGAATAAGTAAAAACTATAAAATATACTGGGAGACAAGACGAAATAGAAGTGATAAAAAGAAGAGTTTACTATGAAAACTAAAAAGAATAGTATAATGGATATTATATCCAGGTCAAGTACTGCCTCATGTTCTCCAGGTGAAAGAGTTATGACTGTTGATAAAGCTAAGATGTCTTCAGTAGTTAGGAGACTAAAGAATAAGGGTTATTGGGTGGAAGTAACTAAACCACAAGGAAAAAGATTTAGTACAAATAAAAGAAGAATATATTTCGCGAGGTTTATATAAAATGCCATGTAATTATAAAAAAACAAAGACAAGGAAGAAGTTTAAGATGACTAAAGCTACAGCGAGAAAGATAGTCAAGAACCCAAAGACACCACCACAGTTGAAGAAATATTACAGAAAGAAGTTTAAAATCAAGTAAGGAAAGGTTCCAATACCTTTCTATATTCCTTGTTACCTAGAATTCTATAACCAGCCTTATCATTAATCTTTTCTATTAATTCATAACGTTCCATCTCTTTCAATATTTTAAAATGTAATGGCCTTGGGACTTGATGTAAAACACTTCTCCTTAATATCTCACTAACCTCTTTAACTGATAAAAGATTAGAATCTCTATCAAGAATCTTCTTATACATCCATAGGTATATTATTGGTACATTATTCTTTTTCATCTGAATGGAATGTTAAATTAGTCATATTCCATCCGAATCCATCTTCACTATTTTCTTCATAGCATTTATCTCGTTGTTCTGCTACTACCTCTATAACCTCATTACAAGCATTCATATCTGCTCTATAAGCAAAGGTTGTTAGTAAAGCTAGAAATAATACTATAAGAACTATCCAATCCTTACCATCCGGTTTCTTCCATAATTTACTTTTTTTCTTTTCTTCCATCTTTAAACGGAAGGAGGGATATGACCCTCCACCTTCTCTGTTTTTGGTTCTGTTGTTAAAACCTTACCTTTGTCTACTTTGAAAATCTTTGTATCCTGTCCTCTCTTATTCTTTTCTAATCCCTTAAAGGTTATTTTTACTAGGTCACCAATATTAACTAGTGTCATCCTATCGTCTAATACAGTACTTCCCCAAACCATAGAAGTTCCTTCTTTATTATTTATGTAGTAAGCATTACTTTGGTTAATACCTACATCTTCTTTTCTATTCACTAAGACCCCTTCTATAGAGTCTCCTTCTTTCTCTGGCTTCCATACATTTGGTTCTACAGTTTCCCACTCAATTGGCTTTTGTTCATCCATTTTATGGACCTCCTCTCACTTTGTGAGCATGATTAATTTAATATACTACTCATTTCCCTCATATAATAATCTTCATTAAAACCATCAACAGCATTATTTCTATTAACATTAGATACTCTCCTTGCACCTTTCCTAGCAACTATAATAATATGACTTCCTGAAGTTGGAAAGAAATCACCTAACCACATAGCTATCTTCTTAGTAAAGTTTGGAACCTTTATTGTGCTATCCATTGGGAAAGGTATGCTAGACGTCGTTCTTTTGATTATACTAAGTCCATATTCTTTCAATTGATTCTCTAATACAGGAAAACAATATGTTGTTACATGGCCTTTATTGGCCTTATATTGAGGTCCATGAGCAGGGTATTTTCCAAATAATATCCGCATTCTATTAGTAAATGAACATAAGTTTGGTGTAGTTATTATAAATACACCACCACGTTTTAAGATTCTGCTTACTTCTGATAGAAAGAAATCAGTATCCAATAAGTGTTCTATAATCTCATTAGCCATGATTAAATCAAAAGAATCATCACCATAATCGAATTTCTTCTCAGCATCTTGAGTTATTGCTTTTATACCTGACCCAACTGCTAGATGAACCAATCTGTTTATTACATCAAAACCATAACAATTAAATCCAAACTTCTTTTTTAATCTTAATAAGAAAGCACCATCTCCACAACCAATATCTAGCACATCTTTGAATTCATATTCCCTATTCAAGTCATTGATAATCTTTTCTATTTTAATTAATCTTGGTTTATTTTCAGCATATGAAGAAGTCTTGTTATGTACTTCAGTTTGTAACTCTATATTGCTCTTACCTCTATCCATTTTAATACTTTGGAGTGTAGTCCCACTCCTCATCTTCTCCTTTTATTTTATCCTTACCTTTCGTGAATATCTTCTTAATCCATCCAAAAATAAGGTCTATTATACCTTTCAACCCAGGGTTTTGATACATAACAGCAGCAAAGAATAATATAGCTGCCAATGGAATTATAATATTCAATGCTTTATCTAAATTACTAAGAGGCATCTTTTATCACCTTCTGTAGTTTACATCCTTTTAACCTAGCATCCCTAATAATAATCTCTGATAGTTCTTCATCATTCTTACAAGCATCATACTCTTCTTTATTCTTTCCCGAGTTAGCATCTATTATCCACTTGTGTATCATCTGTGGGACTCTATTCCTTGACATCCTAACTTTCTGCAATAGTTTCTCGTCTTTAGGAATTACTTGTATAGGATTCTTCCACAATCTATCAACATAAGTTATAACTCGTTTATCTATTATGAACTGTAAGACTTCCCTTTGTTGTGTAAATACTAGTTTAATCATTTTATCTCCTTCAACTTCTTCTTAAGTTCCCACCAGTCGTAAATGTTAATACTTCTTTGTTCGTCTTCAAATTGTTCCATCCAGTCTATAATCTCCTTGATTTGCTTTTTATAATGGTTCATTCTCCATAATATTCATCCATAAAGTTCTTTATCAATACCATCTGATATGCTAGTAAAAGCAATCTAAGTATTGTTCCTAAGACAAGTTCCAAACCTGCTGATACTGCTATCAACAGGCTAGGAAACATTAGGATTAGGATATAAAGAACCTTTTTATCCTTGGTTCTTTTTTGTTTTTTCATTCAAATCCTCCACCCTTGATTATCTTATCTAACTTATTTTTTATGTCTATAATCTCTTGTTCAATAGCAAACCTTGTTACTTCTTCAGTCTCGTTGTCTCTGATTCCTAATAACTCTGTCTGATGAACTAGTTCAAACCTCTCAACTGGTTTTGGTTTCTTTAAGTTAAGCTTAGCTTGTCTTGCTAATCTTGCTTTCTTCAAACTAGGTGGTTCTGGTCTCTTCCTAGGTGGTTCAGGGTCTTCACCAAACTCGTCTAACTCGTCATCTTCATCCTCTATTTCTTCTTGGTACTTTTTTGGTCTTGGCATTCTTATTTAACCTCCTTAGGTTTTTTATCTTTGTCTTTCTTACCAAACATCTCATCATAAATCTCTTCTTTGAATCTCTTCCTTATATCTTTTCCATGGTTATTATAAGCATCTCTCTTTAGTATCTCTTTTGGTATATCTATTCCTTTCTTCAATGCTATCTTGTCTATGATTGCTTCTTCAAATATGTTGTATCTTTCTTCTCTCCTGATTCCCATGTCCATCCACCTTCCAAACTTAATAAGGAGCACTGCAAATACTATAGTTACAACTAATGTTCCAATACCACCGAAAAGACCACCATAATTTACATACTCATACATTCTCTTTTACCTCCTCTGTTGGTTTAAAAATCTCAATTGCCTCTAGGTAAGAAGTATACTGTTGATACGTTGTTACCAGGGCCGAGCTTAAGAATATAAAAGCGAAGAACGCATTAACGAGAATAATAATCTTAAAGACTAGACTAACATCAAAGTAAATAGTAGAATAGATAGCACTTGCTATTAGACCTAAGAGAATCATAAAGATAGACATCATCGTAGCTTCGTATTGTACTTGCTGTGACACGTTTTTCATAGCTTTAGCCATAAAGTTAGGGAACATATACTTGTGTTTTTCTTTTTCAGTCATCTTTCACCTTTATATATTCTAATCTTTTATTGAGCACTAACCCACTAATCAATAAGCAAAATGACCCTACTATTTCCCAAAAAGGATAATTAACTTTACCTGTAAATATAGCATAGATTACAAATCCTATCATGAAAATTATCATAAACATAATATCTTTCCAAATGATTTTATACCCTATTGCCATTCTCCACTATCATCCTCCTCTTCGATAAATACTTTCCTTTTTGGTCTCCTTCTTCTACCTCTTATTAAGGGTTCACTTTTCTTCACTGGCATATAATGTGTTCTTTTCTTCTTAGGTTTAGACACTGGTGTGTCCATAACTTCAATATCATCTGTTCCACAAAAGTCACACTTAGCCTTTCCTGTTTCTAAGTAATCATCTATTCTCATACCCATCGGTACTTTCAACACAAATGTGTGTCCGCAATTCCAGCATTTTGATTTTACTTCATATTTTCTTCCTTTTAAATTTATTAATGGCATTTTATTCTTCCTCCCACAAGAATGCTAATAAGAATCCTGCTAATAATGCTCCAACTATTCCACCTAATAATGACCACTTAATAGCTCCTGTTATTGTGACTATGACGAAATAGGCTAAGAGTCCTCCAATTACTGCTGACCATTGTGAGAACATTATCCCAAGCCAATCTTTCACTATAACTCTTAGGAAGACAGCAAGGAAGAAAATTAATACTGTTCCCATCCAAGCTATTCCACATCCTCCTAAGAATCCACTAGTCTCCCAACCTGAACACGTCATAACATTATACATCTTAACTCTCCTCCTCTTCAAACAACTTTCTTAGCCGTTTGAACTGTTCATCTACTTTTTTTAATCTATTTTTCTTATTACCATCAAGGTATCCACCATAACTGAACCCTTTATCTGTGATTTTTATCCAAATTCTTTCCATATTTCTTTAAAATCCTCCTCCCTTTATCTGTTAATGAATATTCTTTGATTCTTATCATCCTACTACTATTTTTACTCTTAGCTTTAATATAACCATATTCAATAAAGCCGTTTTTGGACAACTCAACTAAATACATGCTTACTGTTGGGTCATTTAACTTTATACATACTACAATTTCTTGTAAATGTTTAGATTTTTTGTCTATTAGGTCTAATATCCTCAATTTCCTCATGTTTTTAACATGTCTTTGTGCCATATATCCGATGCTTTCTGAATGTGGTCTCATCTTCTTGCGTATAAGTCCCCTATAACCTCTCTAATAAGCTTCTTTTCTTCCCAAGTGAAAATATCTGGGCTTACATAATACTGCGCTGCTGTCCTAATATCGTGGCCTATATGGGCAGTCAATGGCAGACTGTCTACTCCCAACGCCATAAGCCACACTTCCAAGGTTTTTCTAAGATTATGCGGCGATAAATTGTAATAATCTCGAATCCCCGATTCCTTGGCAGCTTTTTTCATAGCTATATTTAGGGCAGGAGTACTAAGCACCCCAATCTTATCACTAAGCTTTAATTTATTATCAACAACCCACCTCTTCAAATATCTCCTAAATTGTGTAGATATAGGCACTACCCTTGTCCTTCCAATCCTTTCTTTCTTCTTAGCCTTTGATTTAGTAATCCTTAGAACTATCCTATTATTAGTGAAATCAATATCACTTACTAAGATATTCCTTGCTTCATTAATCCTAGCCCCAGTATTTAATAGAACTCTAACAGAATGCTTTTGCTTTGGTTTAAGCTTATCCTCAAACTTTCCATACTCTTTTGGATAGAAGAAGCGGTCCTTGTTATCTTTAAGAGTGTATGATTTTCCATCACTTCTTACTATTTCTTTTTGTTTCATTTTTAATTTCACAAATATTTAACCTAAATGTGTTATTTGGGAAATGAATACTCTTCCCATCTATCCAAAAATTCAAATTTCTTTCTTCACAAAATTTTATAAATCCTTTTAAATCTCTCATATCAACATTATATGGCTCACTTGATAAATATTCCATATATCTATTATTAACCTTCGTAACATGGTCTATAATATTATGTGAGTCAATTGGTTCCTGGAGAAGATTTCTCCCAAACTTATCATGAATCCCAAATTTTCTAAGCATATTTGTGCAATTCTCTGTTCTTTTAACACCTAACTCCTTATGTATCAATTCCCTAACCACTCTAATCAAACAAGATAAGATTCTATGGGTTCTATCTAAACTAACCTCTTCTTTTTCAATAATCTTTTCAATTTTTTCTGCAAATTCTAATATTCTATCCTCATTTTCATTAAATTTATCAACATGAACAAAATTAGGCAGTTTTCTATCTAACCTCATTTTTTCTCCTCCACAACCTTCTTTAACTTATCAACAAACTTTGAGAAATCACTAAGCTTACACCCGCCATTAAAATTTATCCACTCTTCTGGTTCAAGACCATCCTTCCCTATCCTCATCTTCTCATACACATCATACTCTAAGGATTCACCAAATCTGCTCTTACTTCTTTTTTTCGTTAAAGATTTTAATTTACTACCCATCCTACACACCTTCTCCTCTATAACATTATTCCAACGAAATCTTTCATTGGAAACATTTTAAAATGTATATCCTACTATAAAAACATTTATATATTACAATATGTATAATAAATATATGGAAATTGATAAGAAAATAAAAGTTATGGCTAATACCTTCGGTATCCTTATTGTTTTGGATTTACTCTTAACTTTATTTGCTCTTAACATGTTTACAGGTGTTGAAGAATTAAATCAATTGATTCATTGGGCTGTTGAACAAACAGGGTTTAGTTTAAACTCGGTCTTAATACTAGTAATGATAATTTCTCTGCTGGTACTTATGGCCATGACTTATGTGCTATTAGATGTTAGAAAGAAATGGTTAAAGGTTGTGTTCCTAGTCTATTTATGGATTGGTGTTGTTAGTAGAGGATTAGTTGTTATCTGGAATATACTTGTTGTTAGCGGTTTGCTATTAGGCATTCTGTAAAATGTAGGAGGAGGCGGATAAATAGTAGGGCTTAGAATTCTCTCCGCCTAGTATAGCATTCATTCTAGCATTTATATAATTTATTAAACGGTCTTATAGATTATAAAACCCCGGAGAACCCGAAGGCTCATCTGGGGAAAAAAGAGGTGATTAAAATATATGGAGATACTACTATATAAATGTTTCTATACCATACCAGACCTTACCAGACCCAACCACACCTTAACCTGCCGCACCGGAATATGAACATGACCCTACCTCACCATACCGTACGCTACCGAACCTAACCAAACCACACCCGACCGGATTATGAGAACATGACCTCACCAAACCCTACCAGACCAAACCATGCCCCTCCGAACCACACCTAACTCTACCCAACCTAACCAAAACATCATTTCCAACAAATATCATAATAAGGACATCTTGAACCTGCATCTGCTCCCCAACTACAAGGGAACTTATTCTTGTCGTTGTTAGTTGCAGGCGCTGCACCCTTATCAACGAGTTCTTGCATGTCCTTAAACCAACCTAAAATACTTTCTATTGTTATTTGGTCGTATTCTACATCAAAGTAAAACAGTTCTTGTGTTTGTTTACTCTCATATATAAGTTTTCCTTTTCTTATACCTTCAAAGTGCATGTACAACATAACTTGTGCTATATGCTCTTTTTTTGGTTCTCTTAATGTTCTTAGATTAATACTTTTGACATCACCTATCTTAATTTCATTATCATTAGGGTCTTTAAACTTTAAATCATATCTTCCTTTGATACCCATCTCATTTTCTTTAATAGGCTGCTCACTATCAATTAAAATCCCTGCTTTTTTAAAATAACCTTCTATTCTTTCATGAACAGCATGTCCATTTTGAAATATATTAAACTGTCTTGCTGTTATTTTCTCTGGAATGCCTTTTATCCTAAAAATAATCTTCCTCGGACATTGATATATATCACTAACATGTAGTTCTCTTCTAACTACTTCATTCCTAGTACTAATTACTTCATCTATCTTTTCTTTTAGTTTATCCATCATCTACTTTCCTAGCATACTTGAATATCTTATGGTAAGGTATTCTCTGCCTACAACCCTTATCATAATCTCCATAGTGGTAATAATAAGGCATATTTAATTCTTTGTCTTTGCTTCTAAAGTTCATCATTAGGTTTGAGTCCATTAAACAGAAACTATCTCCTCCACAAAACTTACATTTCCACTTCTTGAATATTCCCTTAAGTATCCTGCTTTTTTTCATTTTAATCCTCTAATGCAACCCATATTGCGGCTGCAATTATTATCCACATCCAATAGTCCATTTTGATTATAAGTGCCAGTCTTTCCTGGCTGCCAGGCTTGGAGTTAAGGGAATGCCAATCCCATGTTCAGTTTTAAGTCTCCCCACTCACTAAGGAGACTATTGAGGATATGGGAATCGAACCCACGACGACCTTAGCATGCTTAGCTTTCACCTATCCCCAAATTGCAGATGGTGGGATTCTTTCACCTATGCACACCTGCATGGCATGTTTTACAATACCACACAACCTTTAATGGTTGATTATAATCTATGTGGTGTCCATGTAAAAACATATTTCTCCCACATTTTTCACATTCATCTGGCTTTACTAATTTGCCAGACCTTAAGGCTTTATAGACCTTTTCTCTTGCCTTTACTTTTTCTGGAAACCTTTCCTTTTGTCTTTTTTTATAATAATAATTATCTTTACTTCTTCCTCCCCTCCAATTAGGATTTAGGCTTTCTTCTTGAGAGTATTTCTTATGTTTTGCAATAGCTCCCAATCTCCCTTTTTCACTTGTGTTTTTGTTATCTACCATCTGCATATTGCCCAAGCCCTATTGTTTAGGCATTCCTTTTATCTATACCATCCCTCTGCAATTAACCATCTAAACTTCTTTTTACTCATTTGAATATCCTCTCAAATTCTTCTTTAATCTCACATAAAGTTATCCTGTCTAATCTAGGGTCATAAATCTCCAAATCCTTCCTTTTTATCCACTCTCTCAGTAAATTATCTCTTGCTTTTTCTACTCGCTCTTTCTTAATCCAATTCTTATCTCTATCTTTTACACAAGCAAGGTATTCTTTTAGTAGCAAAATATAAACACATTGCAGTGCTTTTATATCCTTCTTTAGATTAGTTTGTTCTAATACCTCATCAACTTCTTCAATTCTCTTTTCCAGTTCTTCTTTTAATTCACTCATCTTTTCTTATGCTCCTTATTTAATAACTCTATAAATGCTGATATACTTTTTAAACATCTATCTGAGTAAACTGTTTGTATTTCTATATTGGGAAAAAAGCAATAATGCCTCCATTGTGGATACCATTTGATTATTCCCAATTCAAATCCATCACACTTAGACAAAACTCTAAATCTCTTAGTTTTCTTAGTGCCTTTTGTTTCAACAAACTCTATCCATTTATATTTTCGCTGGGTTGAAAGGGATGAGTTCCCTTCTTCCAGTTCAGCTTTTAGTTTATTCATTTCTTCTCTATTGCCTCTTTTAATTCTTTGACTTTTCCTTTCCACAACCCATTGCACCAATCAGAACCTTTAATAAATTCCTTACTCATTCCTACACAAGTAACATCATTCAAACTTTTAATCTCCTCTAAAATCTCTTTCTTCATCTCTTGGCGACCTTTGAGTTCTGCCTTCAGATAATCTGCTTTGGGTATAGTTACAAAAATCTTAAAAAGAGGATTAACATTATCCTCTTTTTCTATCTCCTTTTTCAGTTGTTCTGTTTTTGATTTAGTCATTTTTTATTTTTCCTCTCTATCTCTTCATGTATATCCTTCATTAACTTTTGAGATAAACTGTTTAAATTAATCAAGTATTCATCATGCTCACATCCACTTCCATGCAACCATCCAATAGCATAGTTTAATGCTTCAGCAAATCTCATATTATCATTTAGATTAGCTTCTCTAACTACATCATCCCAGTTTAGTTTTTCCTTTTTCTTTTTCATTTTATTCC
>Ga0098068_1001052_pt1 | contig 10238 bp, 10 predicted proteins | sample 26BtaG_FD_75059 | JGI IMG/M metagenome (GOLD analysis project Ga0098068, IMG submission 75059) | Marine viral communities from Cariaco Basin, Caribbean Sea - 26B_WHOI_OMZ_CsCl | ecosystem: Environmental > Aquatic > Marine > Oceanic | place: Caribbean Sea: Cariaco Basin | collected 2014-11-09 | reverse complement strand
TTGGTGATCTCGGGTCTGATGATCCGGCATTGGTACGCTCCTGACGCGGTAGGGGGCAGGTGTGAGATCAATGCGCAGGCCTGTCCAAATGTTCCCTTTCCTGCGTGCCCTTCCAAGGGCGCAACAGCAAAAACCCCGGCGCTGGGGCCGGGGTTTCGTAATCAGATCATGGGGTTGGTTGGCGTCAGGCGGCCAGGCCCTTGGAGCCAATCGCCAGGAACTTCTGACGACGATCCTTGACCAGTTCCGCGGCGTCCTTGCCGCTCAGCTCCTTGAGCATTTCAGCCAGTGCTGCGCGAACCGCAGAGAAAGCGGCATCCGCATCGCGGTGCGCCCCGCCGAGCGGTTCAGGGATCACCCGGTCAACCACGGCGAGCTCGCGGAGGTTCTGCGCCGTCAGGCGAAGCGCCTCGGCAGCTTCGCGCATCTTTTCGGCGTCTTTCCACAGAATGGAGGCGCAGCCTTCGGGCGAAATCACCGAGTAGATGGAGTGTTCCAGCATGGCAACGCGGTTGGCGGTTGCGAAGGCAACAGCGCCACCAGAGCCACCCTCGCCGATGATGATGGAGATCAGCGGCACGCCGATCTTGAGGCACATCTCGGTCGAGCGCGCGATGGCCTCGGATTGGCCGCGTTCTTCTGCGCCCTTGCCGGGATAGGCGCCTGCGGTATCCACGAGGGTCACGACTGGCAGACCGAACCGGCCGGCCATTTCCATCAGGCGGATCGCCTTGCGATAACCTTCGGGGCGGGCCATGCCAAAGTTGTGGGCAATGCGGGCCTTGGTGTCAGAGCCCTTTTCATGGCCGATCACCACAACCGGCTGGTCGTTGAAACGGGCCAGGCCACCCATCACGGCGAGGTCATCCGCAAAGTTGCGGTCCCCAGCCAGAGGGGTGTATTCGGTGAACAGCGCGTCAATGTAGTCGCGGCAATGGGGCCGCTCTGGGTGACGGGCAACCTGGCATTTGCGCCAGGGGGTCAGATCCTTGTAGAGGTCCACCAGCAGCTGAGCCGCCTTGGCGTCCAGAGCGGCAGCTTCTTCGGCTACATCCATCTCTTCATTGGCACGGGCCAGCGCGCGCAGCTCTTCTGCTTTGCCTTCGATCTCGGCCAGCGGTTTTTCAAAGTCCAGGTACTGGGTCATGTCGTCTCACTCGGGCGGTTTGACCGATATATGGCCTTACGCGGCGGTAGATGCAACTCAGCAAGATTTGTGAACAGCTGCTATGGCACCCAAAGACCAGCAGAAGAGGACCAATTTGCGATGGCACATTCCTACGAAGACCGCATTTTGCGTGTGCTGGAACATATCTATGACAACCCCGCCGGGGATCTGTCGCTGGATGCTCTGGCGGATGTGGCTGCGATGTCGCGGTTTCACTGGCATCGGGTGTTTCGGGCTCTGACCGGGGAGACCTGCGCGCAGATGGTGCGCCGGATCCGGCTGCATCTGGCTGCAATGGCGCTGGTGCAGGGAGATGAGTCCATCGACCGGGTGGCCTATCAGGTGGGGTATCCCAACAGCCGATCCTTTGCGCGGGTCTTTGCCGAGGCCTATGGCATGACGCCTGCGGCCTTTCGCAAGGCGGGCCGTCTTCTGCCCTTTGATCAGACGCTTTTGCAGAAAGGACCGCCCATGTATCCCGTCGACATTCGCAACGAACCCGCCCGCACCCTGACCGCCGTGGCCCACAAGGGGGCATATGGCGAGATTGGCCGCAGTTTCGAGAGTTTCGCCGCCATCTGTTCCTCGCGCGGGCTGTGGCCGCGGATGCGAGAGATGATCGGGGTCTATCTTGATGCGCCGGACACCGTAGCAGAGAGCGATCTGCGCAGCTATGCGGGGGCGTCGAGCGATCTGGACGATGCGCCGGACGGGATGGAGCAGCTGACGCTGCGCGGTGGCAGGACAGCGGTGATGACCTACAAGGGGCCATACTCTGGCATTCACGGTGCCTATGGCGATCTGTTCGGGGCCTGGTTGCCCAAATCAGGCGAGGAACCCGCAGACCTGCCCTGCTATGAGATCTATCTGAACGATCCCCAGACGGTGGCGCCCGAGGATCTGTTGACGGAGATCTGTTTGCCGTTGAAGTGACTATTGTTGCAGCAAAATCGCGGCAAGTGAGGCCAGGAGGACGGCGGCCATCGTCCAGTTGAACACCCGCAGCTGCGCTGGTTTGGTCAGCAGCCGGCGGAGTTGCTGGCCAAGCAGTGTCCAGGTCGAGGCAGAGAAGGTGCCGACCAGAAGATAGGTGCCCGAGACCCAGAGAATGGCCGTCAGGTCGCGGCTGGCCGCATAGAGGGTGATGGCTCCCAGTGCCATCGCCCAGGCCTTTGGGTTCACCCACTGAAAGGCGCAGGCCTGCACAAAGCTGAGCGGCGTGCCCTGGGCCTCTCCCTCGCGCGGGGGGGCGGCATTGGCGATCTTCCACGCCAGCCAGAGCATGTAGACCACAGAGAGGGCTGTCATGATCCATGTGAGCGGCGGGAAGGCATCAAACAGCTGCATCACGCCAAGGCCAACGGGCAGGATCATCAGCGGAAAGCCCACGGCCACACCTGTCAGATGCGGAATGGAGCGGCGAAAGCCGAAATTGGCACCCGATGCCATCAGCATCAGATTGTTCGGGCCGGGAGTGAACACCGTGCCAAAGACAAAGCCCGCAAGGGCGAGGAAGAGTTCATAAGTCATGGCGCCGAGAATGACGCGCGCAGCCGGGAATGAAATTGCGTTTTTGTGCGCAAGCCTGCTATCTCTGCAATTAATGGCGAAAATGGATCGAATAAATCAGCAGATATTGCAAGAGCTGACCAGCGATGGCCGGATCAGCAACCTTGACCTGGCAGACCGGGTGGGGCTGTCGCCCTCGGCCTGCCTGCGCCGGGTGCAGGAGTTGGAACGCAGCGGTGTTATCACCGGCTATCGCGCGGTGCTGGACCGTCAGGCTATGGGGCTGGGCTTTGTCACCTATATCGGCGTCGGTCTGGGCGAGCATACCAAAGAGGCGCAGCAGGCGTTTGAGCGGGCGATGGCCGAGGCGCCAGAAGTCGTGGAGTGCCACAACATCACTGGCACGATCGAGTATTTTCTGCGTGTCGAATGTGCGGATCTGCCGAGCTACAAACGGTTTCATACCGATATTCTGGGAACATCGCCCTATGTGACAGCGATCACGACTTATGTGGTGATGGGATCCCCCAAGGATCTGCGCAGCTGAGTGCCGCGGCCGGAGAATTATGAGTATTTGGGGAAAGATGACGGCGCAGGGCTAGTCTCGGGCCCTAGCGTTTGGCCAGCAGCTGCTGCATGGCAATGGCGGGTGAGGCGAGAACCGGCGTGTCGGTGTCTACGAGATCCGCAGCCCCGGCCATGGAGGCCTGCGCCAGCACAACAGCGGTGGGATGATCTGCCGGGATGGGACTGGTGGCAAGAAAATCCGTGATGGCCTGCGCGATGGCGGTGGCGAACGCCACGCTGTCACCTTGTTCGAACAGTGGCCAAAGATGGGGCAGAGCCAGCGAGAGAATCGGATGGGGATTGCCTGCGTCGGTCATCGCCCGCTGCAAGAGCGATGTTGACGGGATGGCAGTGCTGTCCAGGCAATAGGTCAGCAGGACGGGCCCGCCCATCTGTGCAGCCATCTGCATCATGGGCCAGTCGAGCCGGATCGCGCCTGCCGCTTCGGCGATTTCGCCCAAAGTGGTGCAGGTGCACAGGACTGGCTGCCCGGTTGTGTGCTGGGCACTGGTGATGGCTGCGGTGATTTCTGCACGCAATTCTGCGTCCAGTCCGCTTGGGTCGTTCTGGGCGCGGGCCAGCCAGTCGGGACGGACCAGATGGCTGAGCGCCGCCCCTGATGCGAGGGCATCAAAGGTGGCGACATGCACCTCGGCTGTGTGCAGAAGGGTCAGATCAGTCATTCGGCTCTGCCTTTTGCATCTGCCTGTCTTGGCAAACAGCCTCTGTTGGGTCGGCACCCACGTTGGGGAGGCCCGCAGGTGCCGGGTTGGCTCAGCTTTGGGCGATCAGCTCTGACTGCGCGACAATGACCTCTGCCTGTTTGATGGAGGCGATATCGACCAGCCGGCCCTTGTAGACCGTGGCACCTTCGCCATTGGCCTTGGCCGTTTCCATCGCGGCCAGGATCTCGCGGGCCTCGGAGACCGCTTCATCCGACGGGGTGAAGACCTGATTGGCGAGCGCAATCTGTTTGGGGTGGATGGCCCATTTGCCCACCATGCCAAGGGTGGCAGAGCGTTTGGCCTGCGCGATGTAGCCCTCGTCATCGGAGAAATCGCCGAACGGCCCGTCCACCGGCAGGATGCCATGCGTGCGGCAGGCGGCGACAATGGCGGCCTGCGCCCAGTGCCAGGGATCGGACCAATGTTTTTCGCCCGCGCGCAGCATGTAATAGTCTTCCTGCGTGCCGCCGATCCCGGTGGTCTGCATACCCATTGAGGCCGCGAAATCCGCCGCGCCCAGTGACATCGCCTGAAGGCGGGGGCTGGAGGCGGCGATGGCTTCGACATGGGCGATGCCTGCTGCAGATTCGATGATGACCTCGAATGACACGGGTTTGCTGCGGCCTTTGGCGCGTTCAATCGCGGTGACCAGCGCGTCCACGGCATAGACATCCTCGGCGCAGCCCACTTTGGGGATCATGATTTGGTCGATGCGGTCGCCTGCCTGCTCCAGCAGATCCACGACATCGCGGTACCAATAGGGCGTATCCAGCCCGTTGATACGCACCGACATGTGTTTGTTGCCCCAATCAACGGTATTGAGCGCCTCGATCACATTGGCGCGGGCAATATCTTTGTCCGAAGGGGCCACGGAGTCTTCGAGGTCCAGGTTGATTACATCTGCCGCCGACGCCGCCATTTTGGGAAACAGCTTGGTGTTGGAGCCGGGGCCAAACAGCTGACAGCGATTGGGGCGGGCCGGGGCGGCGGGTTGGATGCGAAAGCTCATGTCGGCGACCTCTGGGTAATGAAATGTCGTATTGATCGGCTTGATTGTTATGAAGTTGCGTCGTCATTCGCAAGGAAATTTTGCGCACGCAGAAAGTTCGCGCTGCAATGCGGCGCCGCATTTCATGCCGCAAACAGACAAGACCCTGCGCAGCCACGCTGTCAGGACGCCGGTATGAGACATGCATTTCTTGAAAATTGGGCCCTGTTTCTGGGCATGTTGCTGCTGATGATCGCCAATGGGCTGTTGGTGACATTGTTGACGATCCGGGGCGCTGGGCTGGGGTTTTCGGAGTTCACCATCTCGTTGATGCAGGCGGCCTATCCGTTGGGGGCGCTGGTGGGCACCGCCGCGGCGCCGCGCATGGTGGAGAATGTGGGCCATATCCGGGCATTTTCGGCGCTGGCCTCGCTGGTGTCGATTGCAGCGATCCTGCATTTGCTGACATCTGATCCGCTGTCGTGGTCTGCGATGCGGTTCCTGGCGGGGTTCTGCTATCCCGGTCTTTATGTCATCACCGAGAGCTGGCTGCAGGCGAAGGCGGAAAACCACAATCGCGCGCAGATTCTGTCGATCTATTTCATGATCTGGATGGCAGGCCCTGCGATTGGCACGGCGTTGGTGGCTGTTCCGGATCCGGGGGGCAATCTGCTGTTTGGCGTGGTGTCGATCCTGATTTCGCTGTCGATCGTGCCGCTGCTGTTGTCCGGAAACAAGGCGCCGGATTACGAGGTGCCGGACAAGATGCCTGTGCGCAAACTGTACCGGGTGTCGCCGATGGCCGTTGTCGGCAACCTCCTGAGCGCCGTTGCGGTTGCCGTCTGGTTCATTTCGCTGCCGCTTTATGCGCTGTCCCTGGGGATGAGCGCAGCGCAGGCGTCTGGGGTGCTGGTTGTTGCCATGATCGTGGGGGCGCTGGTGCAATATCCGGTGGGCTGGATCAGCGACAAGACCGACCGGCGGCTTGTGCTGCTGGGGTTGGCGGTTGCCGGAGCCGCAGCGAGCCTGTGGATGCTGCTGCAGCCCGGGCAGACCTCGCTTATTGTTGGGTTTGGTGTGCTCGCGGGGGCGAGTTTGCCGATGTATGCGGTCTGTACGGCCCATGCCAACGACCAGCTGAGCCGGGCGCAGATTGTGCCTGCAAGCGGCACGATGCTGTTTCTTTTGAACGTCGGGCAGTTTGTCGGCACATTGGTCGGGCCAAATACGGTCAGCATTGCTGACGGAAAGGGGTTCCTGATTGCGCTCGCGGCCCTGTGTTTCCTGGTTGCAGCGGTTGCTGTTGTGCGCCGCCGGCAAGAGGATGCACCGGAAGAAACCGGCAACTTGCAGGCTATTGCGGTGCTTGGTGCGCCACAGGCGGGGGTGTTGCAGGCGGAATCGTGGTTGGAAGAGGATAATAATGGAACCTCTGCTGACCTAACGCAGAAATCTTCGACTTGAAGTGCGAATTGCGGGAAAATCTTGCGTGTCGCTGCTGCCGGTCTGCAAAATCGGTATGAACTTGCGATGAATTCCTCACAAACTCACCCGTGAGTTAGAAAAGGAAACCCGCCATGATCGAGACCCCATATCTGCTGTTCCTGGGCGATGCGCCCGACATGCTGGCTGCCAAAGTGGCCATCGGCATCCGCGACTGGCGCCCGGACCACGCGGTTGGCCAGCTGAGCCTGCCGGGCTGCGGTGCGGATCTTGGCCTGACCGAGATGAGCCTTGCCGAGGCCAAGGAAGCCGGTGCCAAGACGCTGGTGATTGGCGTGGCGAACCGGGGCGGTGTCATTTCCGCCGCGTGGAAAGAGGTGCTGATCAAGGCGCTTGAGATGGGTTATGATCTGGCGTCGGGGCTCCACAACCTTCTGCGCGACGAAGGCGATCTGGTGGCGGCTGCCCAGACCCACGGCGGCACCCTGCATGATGTGCGTGTTCCCACCGTCGGCTACCCCATCGCCAATGGTGTAAAGCGCAGCGGCAAGCGGTGTCTGGCGGTTGGCACCGATTGTTCGGTGGGCAAGATGTACACCGCATTGGCGATGGACGCCGAGATGCAGAAGCGTGGCATGAAGTCGACGTTCCGTGCGACTGGCCAGACCGGCATCCTGATCACCGGCCATGGCGTGCCGCTGGATGCGGTGATCGCCGATTTCATGGCGGGCTCGATCGAGTACCTGACCCCGGACAATGATGACGATCACTGGGACCTGATCGAAGGTCAGGGCTCCTTGTTCCATGTGTCCTATTCCGGTGTGACCATGGCGCTGGTTCACGGCGGTCAGCCCGATGCGCTGATCCTGTGCCATGAACCGACCCGCGAGCACATGCGCGGCCTGCCGGGCTATAAGCTGCCGAGCCTTGAACAGCTGCGCGACACGGCGCTTGGTCTGGCGCAGGTTGCAAACCCCGACTGCAAAGTGGTCGGTATCTCTGTCAACACCCAGCACCTGGGCGAGGAAGACGCGGTCAAGTATCTGGCTGAGGTCGAGGCGCGGATGGGCCTGCCGGCTGTTGACCCCTATCGCCACGGCGCAGGCCGCCTGGTGGACGCGCTGGACGCGGTGTGATCTAACCCAGCTGCCGTCGGGGGCTTGCCCATGCGGGTGCCTCCGGCGGGAGTATTTTTGGAAAGATGACAAACCGGCGCGCGCATCGGCGGGCGTCTTGGCCAAGGTCATTCACGGCCACAGAAAACAACAGACCCACAGCACTGGAGAGACCTATGCAGATCAGCGTGACCCCCGATACATTCAAGCTGGCGCAGGTTTTCACCATTTCCCGCGGCTCGCGCACCGAAGCCAAGGTGCTGACCGTCCGCATCGAGCGGGATGGTGTCACGGGCTTGGGCGAATGCGTGCCCTATGCGCGCTATGGTGAGACGCTGGAGAGTGTCACCGCCGAGATCGAAGGCCTGCCAGAGAGCTTTAGCCGCGAAGAGCTGCAGTCGCTTTTGCCTGCGGGTGCTGCGCGCAATGCGGTGGATTGTGCGATGTGGGATCTGGAGGCCAAGCAGGCGGGCAAGCGTGTCTGGGAGCTGGCGGGTCTGCCGGAGCCGGAGCCGGAAATCACCGCCTATACGCTGTCGCTGGACAGTCCCGAGAACATGCAGGCGCAGGCGGCGAAGAATGCCCATCGCCCGTTGTTGAAGATCAAGCTGGGCACGGCAGATGACATGGCGCGGCTTGAAGCGGTGCGGGCTGGTGCGCCCGATGCGCGGATCATTGTGGATGCCAACGAAGGCTGGAGCGCCGAGGTTTACGCTGATCTGGCGCCGCATCTGGTGCGGTTGGGGGTGGCTCTGGTCGAGCAGCCGCTGCCTGCTGGCGAAGATGATGCCCTGATCGGGATGGACCGCCCGGTGCCCGTCTGTGCGGATGAAAGCTGTCATGACCGCGAGAGCCTTTCGTCGCTGGATGGGAAATACGACGTCATCAACATCAAACTGGACAAGACCGGTGGCCTGACCGAGGCGCTGAAGCTGCGCGAGGCGGCGCTGGCGCGCGGCTTTGAGGTGATGGTTGGCTGTATGGTTGGATCCTCGCTTGCGATGGCGCCTGCGACACTGGTGGCACAGGGTGCCGTTGTCACAGACCTTGACGGACCGCTTCTGTTGGCCGAAGACCGCGATACGCCGCTTGAATTCGATGACAAGGGCGTGCACCCGCCTCAGGCTGCGCTCTGGGGATAAGGCAGGCGGTTGGCGTCCGGCTGATGGGATGCGCGTAGATTTTTCTGGCCCTGCCAGAGACCAACCCCGGCTGAGCCCGGATGGATAAGGAACCACAGATGACCCGTACCGTTTACGTAAATGGCGAATACCTGCCCGAGACCGAAGCCAAGGTCTCTATCTTTGATCGCGGCTTCTTGATGGCGGATGCGGTTTATGAGGTGACGTCGGTGCTGGGCGGCAAGCTGATTGATTTCGAAGGTCATGCCGTGCGCCTGAAGCGGTCGCTGGACGAGCTGGAGATGGCGGAGCCCTGCAGCAAGGAAGAGCTGCTGGAGATCCACCGCAAGCTGGTTGAGCTGAACGGTATCGACGAGGGTCTGGTGTATCTGCAGGTCAGCCGTGGCTCTGACGGGGATCGGGATTTTGTGTTTCCGTCGGAGGACACCAAGCCGACACTGGTTCTGTTTACCCAGAACAAACCCGGTCTGGCCGACAGCCCGGCGGCCAAGAAAGGCGCCAAGATCATCTCTATCGAGGACATCCGCTGGGGCCGTCGTGACATCAAGACCGTGCAGCTCCTCTATCCGTCGATGGGCAAGATGATGGCCAAGAAGGCCGGGGCCGATGATGCCTGGATGATCGAAGATGGTCACGTGACCGAAGGCACATCGAACAACGCCTATTTCGTGAAGGACGGTGTGATTGTTACCCGCCCGCTGTCCAATGACATTCTGCATGGCATCACCCGCAAGGCGGTTCTGCGCATGGCCGAGGAAGCCCAGCTGAAAGTGGAAGAACGCCTGTTCACCATCGAGGAAGCCAAGGCCGCAGATGAGGCCTTCACCACCTCGGCCAGTGCCTTTGTGATGCCGGTGGTGGAGATTGATGGCGTGGCACTGGGGGATGGGACACCGGGCCCGATCGCCAAGCGCCTGCGCGAGATCTATCTGGAAGAAAGCATGAAAGAAGCGATCTGATCGCGACGTCATATGCCGATGCAAAAGGCCGCCCGCATTCCTGCTGGGCGGCCTTTCTTATTTCGAAATCAGCTGGGTGCCTCAGAGCAGGGCGAGCAGCTGTTTGGCGGCCTCTTCTGATGAGGCGGGGTTCTGGCCGGTGACCAGCTTGCCGTCGGTGACGACAAATGAGGCCCAGTCATCCCCTTTCTCATAGGTCGCGCCGTTCTGGGCCAGCATGTCCTCAACCAGGAAGGGGACCACATCGGTCAGGCCGACGCCGTCTTCTTCGCTGTTGGAGAAGCCGGTCACGCGTTTGCCCTGCACCAATGGCGCGCCATCGGCGTCCTTGGTGTGGCGGAACACGGCCGGGGCATGGCACACGGCACCGACGGGGCGGTCGCTATGTGCGAAGGCCTCGATCAGGCGGCGGCTGTCGGCGTCCTCTGCCAGGTCCCACAGCGGGCCGTGGCCGCCGGGGTAGAATACCGCGTCATAGCCATCGTCCTTGACCTCTGCCAGCACCTTGGTGTTGGCCAGCGCACCCTGTGCGGCAGCGTCGTCCTTGAACCGGCGGGTCGCATCGGTTTGCGCGCTTTCATCATCACTCTTGGGATCGAGCGGCGGCTGCCCCCCTTGGGGG
>Ga0098068_1001049_pt1 | contig 10243 bp, 10 predicted proteins | sample 26BtaG_FD_75059 | JGI IMG/M metagenome (GOLD analysis project Ga0098068, IMG submission 75059) | Marine viral communities from Cariaco Basin, Caribbean Sea - 26B_WHOI_OMZ_CsCl | ecosystem: Environmental > Aquatic > Marine > Oceanic | place: Caribbean Sea: Cariaco Basin | collected 2014-11-09 | reverse complement strand
TGATGCCCAAGGGGCGCTATAAGCTGATGGATGCCTATATGGGCAAAGTCGGCACCATGGGACGCACCATGATGCGCCGCACCTGTACCGTTCAGGTGAATCTTGATTTTGGCTCTGAGGCGGACATGGTGCAGAAAATGCGCGTGGCCATCGCACTGCAGCCTGTCGCCACGGCGCTTTTTGCCAACTCCCCCTTCCTTGAAGGCAAACCGAACAATCACAAATCCTGGCGCTCGCGCGTCTGGCGCGATCTGGATGCAGACCGCACCGGCATGGTGCCTTTCGTGTTCGAAGAGGGCTTCGGCTTTGAACGCTGGGTGCAATATGCCCTCGATGTGCCGATGTATTTTGTCTACCGCGATGGCGAATACATTGATGCACTTGGCATGTCCTTCCGCGATTTCCTCAAGGGAGAGCTGCCCGCCCTTCCCGGTGAAACCCCGACACTCAGTGACTGGGCCGACCACCTGACCACGGCCTTCCCCGAGGCACGGATCAAGAAATACATGGAAATGCGCGGTGCTGATGGTGGCCCCTGGCGTCGTCTTTGCGCTCTGCCTGCATTCTGGGTGGGGATGATGTACGATCAGTCCAGCCTCGATGCGGCCTGGGATCTGGTCAAGGGCTGGGATGCCGAGACCCGCGAGGCGCTGCGGGTTGCTGCCTCAGAGCAGGGCCTGCAGGCGCAGGTCGGTGCCATCAACATGCACGACCTCGCCCGCGAAGTGGTTGCCATCTCCGAGGCCGGTCTGAAGGCCCGTGGCCGCGCCGGCGCAGGGGGCTTGGTGCCGGATGAGACCCATTTCCTCAACGCGCTGAAAGACAGCATTGAAACTGGCAAGGTGCCCGCAGACGAGCTGCTTGATCGCTATAACGGCGATTGGAATGGCGATCTGAGCCGGATTTATGCGGACTACAGCTACTGATCCGTCGACCGCAAGCAAACGTACAAAGGGCGCCCTCATGGGCGCCTTTTTCTTTGCCGTGATTGGTGCAGAACCCCTGCTTTTCCCCGCAACCGGAGTCTTGCCTGCCAGAAGTGGGAGCCATAGAGGAGCGGTCTGTCTATGGTTTGAAAGATATTGATATGGGAAATTTCTTCATCTCAGCGTTTGAGAAACTGGTCGGCGTTGTTGTCGTTCTTCTGCTGATCGCGGTGCTTGGCGGCGCCGTTCTGGCAGCGATGCAGCCTGGAGGTGGCGGTGTGCTCGCAGCGCTTGGCGTTCTGGTGATCGGGACACTCTATGTGATCCTGATTGCAGGCTCGCTCTACCTGGCGCTTGGGATCTACAACAACACCAAACGCACCGCTGAGGCGATCGAGCGACTGGCGTCCAAGTAATCGGGCTTGCAACAACGCCAGCCCGGTTGGGAAAAGAAAACGGCGGCAGGGTATCCTGCCGCCGTAAGACCTGCGTGAGTGGGGCCATTCAGCCTTGGCTTACTGCTCCAGCAGTTCTGCGGGAGATTTGTCTTCGATGTTGTCCCAGTTCACGTCTGCTTTCTCGATGAAACCGGGGATGTCCTGCGCCCAGCGTTCCTGGATGTCCTTGGACAGGTTCAGGTACAGAACGTCGTCGACGATTTTCCACTGGTTCGGGTCGCCGTCGAATTTGAAACCCATCGCCGCACCAAAGGCACAGTAGCCGCCGTATGCCGGGATGTAGGCTTCGGGGTTGGCTTCGAACAGGGCCTTGTTTTCTTCGGTTGCGAACCAGTAGGTCGCATCGTCAAAAGACGAGGTCACCTTGTAGGAGCCTTTGGTCGGCTCACCTGCGTTGAAGTAGGCAACCGGGTCATAGCCCTGCATTGCGAGGCCGGTCGAGGAGGCGTTGATATCCACGCCAGCGGCCAGTGCGGAGGTTGCCAGTGCGACGGAGAGAGCGATACCACCCAGGAAAGATTTTGCTTTGGTCATCGGTTTGAGCCTTTCGATGTGTCGGGCGATCAGGGCGCCCTATGTTGGAATGGGTAAGTTTGTGCGTACTGAAATTCTGGTCTTCGAAATGCGGCCTGTTTGGCCATGAACTGCAGTTGGGGATTTTCCTGCTCACATTCAAAACAACTGATTTTGAATGCGCACAGATGCACAGAACCCTTGCGCCCCTGCGGAGGCACATCTGCGTGAACAAAAAAGCCCCTTCCGGTTGGGAAGGGGCTTTATCTATATATTTCAGATGGTTGCTTGGGGTTGGCGGGCTACTTCTGCCCGATCTTCGGCTCTGTGCCGTTGCGCAAACGTGCGATGTTTTCCTTGTGGCGCCACAAAATAATAATTGCCAGAAGCGCGGCGAGAACGGTTGCCATCGGCGCACCAAGCAGCAGACACCACACAGGCGCCGCAACGGCAGACACCAGCGCCCCCATTGAAGAGATCTTGCTCAGATAGGCTGCGGCCAGCCATGTCAGGCAGCAGGCGATGCCGACAGGCCAGGCAAGCGCCAGCATCAGCCCAAGAAACGTTGCGACGCCCTTGCCGCCCTTGAAGCCGAGCCAAACCGGGAAACAATGCCCGGCAAATGCGGCAAGCCCGGCCAGCTGTGCCGCGTCTTCGCTCGCCAAGGCACGGGCCAGCAGAACCGCAACGGCCCCCTTGCCCCCGTCCAGCAGCAGGGTCAGCGCCGCCGCCTTTTTGGAGCCGGTGCGCAGCACATTGGTGGTGCCGATATTGCCGGAGCCGATCTGGCGCAGGTTGCCAAGGCCCATGATCCGGGTCAGCACCATGCCAAAGGGGATAGAGCCCAGGCCATATCCGACAACGGCCCACAACATCAGTGTCGCAAAAGTGGAATCGATAGGTGGCATCAGTTTCTCCGGTAGACGGGTTCACCCGCCACGTAGGTTTCCAGCACCCTACCTTGCATTCGCTGCCCGTCAAACGGGGTGTTCTGTGACTTCGACTTCAGCGCGAAGCGATCCATGACAAACGGGCTGTCGGGATCAAACAGCACCAGATCCGCAGGCGCCCCCTCGGCCAGGCGACCGCAGGCGAGGCCCAGACGTTTGGCAGGGTTCAGTGACATGGCGCGGAACAGCGTTGGCAGGTCTAGCTGGTCGTTGTGATAAAGCCTCAGCGCAGCGGGCAACAGCGTTTCCATCGCCACGGCCCCGGCGGCCGCCTCCTCAAAGGGCAAGCGTTTGCTCTCTTCATCCTGCGGGGTATGCATGGAGGAGATCACGTCGATCAGCCCCTCACGCACCGCTTCGATCACGGCCAGCCTGTCCTCTTCAGACCGCAGGGGGGGCTTTACCTTAAAGAAGGTGCGGTAGTCCGCGACGTCCAGTTCATTCAATGTCAGATGGTGGATCGAGGTGCCCGCGGTGATGTCCAGTCCATTTGCCTTGGCCCGTTCCAGCGCAGGCAGGGCGCGGGCTGTGGTGATCTGATCCGCGTGATATTTCGCACCGGTCATTTCCAGCAGGGCAATGTCGCGGTCCAGTCCCATCCGCTCTGCCATCGGAGTGACCGACGGCAGACCGCGCAGGGCCGCGAATTTGCCGGCGGTTGCAGCTGCGCCCTTGCTCAGGCCCGGCTCTTGCGGGTGGGCGATAACCAGCGCGCCGCAGCTGCGGGCATAGGTCAGAGCGCGAGAGAACACCTTGGTGTCGGCCACCACATGATCGCAATCGGTAAAGGCCACGGCACCTGCATCCATCAGGAAACCGATTTCTGTCATCTCCCGACCTTCGCGCCCCTTGGTGAGCGCGGCCATTGCCAGCACGTTGACAGGCGCATCGGCCTGCGCGCGACGGGTGACGAACTCAAGCGTTTCGGGGCTGTCAATGGCGGGGGTCGTGTCCGGGCGCGTGATCATTGTTGTCACGCCGCCAGCCGCCGCGGCGAGGCCGGCTGATTTATAGCTTTCCTTGTGACGCTCGCCGGGTTCGCAAACCTTGACGCCGATGTCGACGATACCGGGCGCAAGGCATTTGCCCCCGCAATCAACAAGGGTCACATCTTCTGCCCCAATGTTTCGCGTGCGAAACAATTGGTCAGGGTTTGTGTCGTTCTTTTCCACCGCCGCAATGCGCCCGTTCTGCACCAGAACCGCGCCGATGCTGTCGGTTCCGGCTTCTGGGTCGATCAGGCGGGCGTTGGTAAAAAACAGTGTCATGCGCGGGATCTCTCGGGCAGGGTGGACATGGCGTTTTGCAGGGTTGCAATGGTGGCGGCGGGATCAGGCTGGTACTTGATCAGGTATTTGTGCCCTGCGTGAGTGACGATCTGCACGGTGCTGGCAAGGCGGTTCAACTCAGCCACATCGGCAAGCGGGATGGCTTGCTGATCCGGACCTTTGATTGTTGTGCCATCCAGCGCCCAGACGCGGGACATTTCGTCAGAGACGAGATAACCGCCGCGCAGGCCGATGGCCGCCAGACCACCGATGGCACCGGTCCAGACATGTGGGTTGCCCATGAACCATAGAATGCCCATCGCGCCCACCATGGCAATCACGGCCAGCCAGGCATGGCTGCGCCAATAGGCCATGCGGTCGGGGGTGAATACGGTTTCGGACATCAGCGCACCATCAGCAGAACAACAAGAACAATCAGCGCCATCACCACAGAGAACAAGGCCGCACCAATTCGTCGTGCCCGCGACCGGGCCTCCCGCGGGGAGGGGCGGGGCGCGGAGAACGGCTTGGCGCTTTCCGGGGTTTCTGCGGGGCTGGCCGGGCGCGCAGCCCAATCTGCCCCGGCTTCGCGATAATCGCCGATATGGTGGATCTGTTCGGCCGGGGTGAGATGGGTTTCCTCTCCGCGCAGCGCCCGCGAACGGATCAGCAGCACATAGCCGTCGATGGCTTCAAGTTTGGCGCGATCGGGCCGCAGCGCGTCTTCGGGGATGCCGCAGCCGACACGCAGGTAGCCTTCCAGCCCCAGCTCTTCGAGATCGCTGACAGGAAAGACCTCCACGTGATCGAGGTCGATGTCATCAATGCCCAGAACCTGGGCCAACGCGCCGGGCTCTCGCAGGAACCGGGCCTGTTCAGCGCGCATGTCGAGGTCAAAAAGATGGATGACCCGCTGTTCGCCAGCCGGGATCAAGAGAGATTTTGCGTGCTCACCTGTCATGGCTCAGGCCGCGCCGTGTTGGTCAGCCTGGCGGCTTGCCCGGAGATTGCGGGCCAGCAGGTCCATCGCGGCCATACGCACGGCGACCCCCATCTCTACCTGTTCCTGAATGACAGAGCGGTTGATGTCATCGGCGATGGTGCCATCGATTTCCACACCTCGGTTCATCGGGCCGGGGTGCATGACGATGGCGTCGGGTTTGGCCAGCGCCAGCTTATCGGCGTCCAGACCATAGCGGTGGTAGTACTCGCGCTCAGAGGGGATGAAACCACCGTCCATCCGTTCTTTCTGAAGGCGCAGCATCATGACCACGTCCACATCCTTCAGACCTTCGCGCATGTCGTCATAGATCTCGGCACCAAATTCGGCGAACTGGCTGGGCACCAGCGTCGGTGGACCGATCAGCCGGATGCGGTTTTCCATCTTGCCAAGCAGGATCAGATTCGATCGAGCCACACGGGAATGGGCAACGTCGCCGCAGATGGCAATGTTCAGCCGGTGCAGTCGTCCCTTGGCCCGCCGGATGGTCAACGCATCCAGCAGCGCCTGGGTCGGGTGCTCGTGCCGCCCGTCGCCTGCGTTCAATACCGCGCAGTTCACCTTTTGCGCCAAAAGGTCGACGGCTCCGGAATGGGGGTGACGCACGACGAGAAGATCGGGGTGCATCGCATTGAGGGTCATCGCCGTGTCGATCAGGGTTTCCCCCTTTTTGATCGAGGACGCCTGCATTGCCATGTTCATCACGTCAGCACCCAACCGTTTGCCTGCGAGCTCAAACGAGGCCTGGGTGCGGGTCGAGTTTTCGAAGAACATGTTGATCTGAGTGAGACCGTGCAAAGCCTCGGCGTGTTTTTCCGCGCGGCGGTTCAGATCAACATAGCTGTCCGCAAGGTCCAGAATGGCTGTGATTTCATGTGGCCTGAGTGGCTCAATGCCCAAGAGATGCCGTTGGTTGAAGGACATCGGATCAATCGACGTGGGGGCATTGGGCATGGGCTGGCTCCGCGCTGTTTGGCGTCCTTATAGGCAGGGCTTTGATCTGCGGCAAGCGGCGTGGCGTGGCGCATTGCTGCGGCATGCACGGCAGGTATTTTGATCTGTCGCCGGGCGGGGTAGCTTGGGGCATGGAATCGGCATTGGATTATCACAGCGCGCGGGCGCTTTTGGCTTGGCAGATTGAGCTGGGGGCAACGGACGCGATCTGTGACGCGCCGGTCAACCGCTATGAGCTTGAGGCACGCCAGCCCAAACCGACCGCCCGCCAGGCAGAGGAGCCGCCACCCAAACCCAAGGAAGTCGATCCGGTCGAGGTTGCACGCGACATCGCGCGCGGGGTGCGGGACTTGGCCGGTCTCAAGGCTGCGCTGGCCCAGTTCGAACACTGCGACCTGAGGAAGGGCGCGCGCAATCTGGTGTTCAGCGACGGCAAACCCGGTGCACGGGTCATGGTGATCGGAGAGGCGCCGGGGCGCGACGAGGATCTGGAAGGGCGTCCCTTCGTGGGGCGGGCAGGGCAGCTGTTGGACCGCATGCTGGCAGCCATCGGCCTGTCGCGGCAGGACAACGTCTATATCACCAATGTGTTGCCTTGGCGGCCGCCGCAGAACCGCGACCCGCTGCCTGCAGAGATTGCGATGATGACCCCGTTTCTGGAACGCCATGTGGCGCTGGCCAATCCGGACATCCTGATTGCCATGGGAAACATCAGCTGCGATGCCTTGATGGGGAAACGCGGCATTACCCGTCTGCGCGGCACATGGGGCGAGGCCTGGGGCAAGCCGGTCATGCCGATGTTCCACCCCGCATACCTGCTGCGCCAGCCGCTGCAGAAACGGGCTGCGTGGTCTGATCTTCTCGATATCAAATCCCGGCTTGATGCTGGCTGACCCTGCCTGTGCGCAGGTGCATAAAATCATGACGAAAAAGCAGTGAGAGAGGCCTGACAGAATGGCACAAATCGACGACGGCAAAGCGTTCATTCCAGTGCGTATCGCGGTGTTGACCGTGTCTGACAGTCGCTCCCTCTCCGAAGACCGGTCCGGCCAGGTGCTGGTCGACCGGCTGGAGACGGCAGGTCATGTGCTGGCCGATCGCAAGATCCTGCCGGATGAACGTGACCAGATTGCAGATCAGCTGCGTGCGTGGGTGGCGGATCCCGACGTGGATGTGGTGATCTCAACGGGCGGGACCGGGCTGACCGGGCGGGATGTGACCGTTGAGGCCCATCGCGATGTCTATGAGAAAGAGATCGATGCCTTTGGCACCGTCTTTACCATCGTGTCGATGCAGAAAATTGGCACGTCGGCGATCCAGTCGCGGGCAACCGGCGGTGTGGCGGGGGGCACCTATCTGTTTGCGCTGCCGGGCAGTCCCGGCGCCTGCAAGGATGCCTGGGATGAAATTCTGGTCAAACAGCTCGACTATCGGCACCGCCCCTGCAATTTCGTCGAGATCATGCCCCGCCTTGACGAACATTTGCGCAGGAAGTGAGACGGAAATGATCCGCGGCGGCGTGTAACCTCGTATAGCTTTGGACAAGCTGATAAACTCGGCGCCTGAAATCTGGTGCTCTGCCGGGTTTGCCGGCCTGAAAAGGATGAGAGATGCGCTTTTTGCGGCACACGGTGTTCGGAGTTTTCCTGGCGGCGCTGACGGCGGCGTTGCTGCTGTTTGCGGTGCAGATCGTCGCCTCCGCGATCCAGAGCCGTCTGTCAGACGAACGCAAAGCCCCACCCGCACGTGAACGAGTGTTTGCTGTCAATGTCGTCAAAGCAGAGCTGGGCGCGGTCACCCCGCAGCTCACGGCCTTTGGTCGGGTTGAAAGCCGTCGACGGCTGGAATTGCGCACGGCGGCTGCTGGTCGTGTCGTGGCGCTGGCGCCCGGCTTTGAAGATGGCGGCGATGTGACCGCTGGCACAGTGCTGGTGCAGATTGATCCCGCAGACGCGCAGGCCGCCCTTGAGAGGGCAGAGGCCGACATGCTGGACGCAGAGGCGGAAGACCGCGAGGCGCGTCGCGGCCTGACCCTGGCACGGGATGAACTGGCCGCTGCGCAGGACCAGGCTGCGTTGCGCGCGCGCGCCCTCGAGCGACAGCAGAACCTGCAGGAACGCGGGGTGGGATCGGCTGCAACCGCAGAGGTTGCTGAGCTGGCCGCAGCTCAGGCACGTCAGGCGGTGATCTCGCGCAGACAGGCGGTTTCCCTTGCCGAGGCGCGCATTGATCAGGCCGCCACGCGGCTTGCGCGGGCCCGCATTGCCCTAGAGGATGCGCAGCGCACTTTGGATGACACCACCATCACCGCGGCTTTTGATGGAACCCTGCAGTCGGTGAATCTGGTTGAGGGACGGCTGGTTTCGACCAATGAAAAGCTGGCGGATCTGGTGGATCCGGCCCAGCTGGAGGTCGCCTTTCGTGTGTCCACGGTGCAGTTCGCCCGACTGCTGGATCAATCGGGCAAGCTGATAGAGGCGCCGGTTCGGGTAACACTGGATGCAACTGGTGCGGCATTGACCGCGACGGGGGTTGCCGTCCGCGACAGTGGCGCCGCAGGTGAGGGCTTGGCCGGGCGGCTGATCTATGCCCGCCTCGACACTGCGCCGGGCTTCAAACCCGGTGACTTTGTTACAGTCCATGTCGAAGAGCCTGTGGTTGAAAACGTAGCCCGCTTGCCAGCCTCGGCTCTGGGGTCGGATGGGACGGTCCTGGTGATTGGCGCAGATGACCGTTTGGAGACGCTGGCGGTCACATTGGTGCGCAGGCAGGGCGATGATGTCTTGCTGCGTGGCGAAGGGCTTGCGGGCCGCGAGGTCGTGACGGGGCGCACACCGCTATTGGGGGCCGGTATCAAGGTGCGCCCATTGCGCCAAGGGGCTGAGGCCGCTGCCACAGAGACAACAACCCGCGCGGCCGAGGCCGAGATGATCGAGCTGAGCGATGACCACCGCGCCCGGTTGGTTGCATTGGTCGAGCAAAACAGCCGCATGCCGCAAGAGGCCAAGGCACGGGTGCTGGCGCAACTGGCCGAGGCAAAGGTTCCAGCGCAGCTGGTCAACCGGATCGAAACCCGGATGGGAGGCTAAGGCGCCATGCTGCGCAATTTGCCCCAATCCGCCGGAGGCCTGCTGAGTTACTTCACCCGTCACCGCACGCTGGCCAATCTTCTTCTTGTTCTGCTGCTGGTTCTGGGGGCTGCTGCGATCCCGAACATGCGGGCGCAGTTCTTTCCCGATGTGATCGTCGAGAGCGTTTCTGTCTCGGTTGAATGGGAAGGTGCAGGTCCCGAAGATATCGACAGCGCCATTGTGCAGCTGATGGAGCCCGCGCTTCTTGCGGTGGATGGGGTGGAAAGCACCAGTTCCACCTCTCGTGAAGGGCGGGCAAATATCTCGCTTGATTTCGAACCGGGCTGGGACATGGCCCGTGCTGCCGATGATGTGCAAAGCGCAGTGGATGGCATCACGTCCCTTCCCGAAGAGGCCGAAGAGCCCAGCGTGCGTCGGGGTGCCTGGCGCGACCGGGTGACGGATATCGTGCTGACCGGTCCGATCGCGCCGCGCCAGCTTGGGCTGTTTGCTGACGAACTGGTTAATCGTCTGTTCGAAGCGGGCGTCACCCGCACCACCATTCGCGGCGTCGCGGCACCACGGACATTGGTTGAGGTGCCTTCGGCCAGCCTGATTGCGCATGACATCGCGATGGCAGACATCGCGTCGGCTATTGCGGCAGAAGTCGATGCCAACCCGGCGGGCGATGTAAGCGGGGCCAATGCCCGCATCCGCACCGGCAGCGAAAAACGGACGCCTGAAGAGCTCGCAGGGATCGTGTTGCGCACGAACCCGGACGGTTCGGCGTTGACGGTGGGGGATGTCGCAACAATCCGCATCGAAGGTGTCGATCGCAATCGGTCCTATTTCGTCGGCGAGAACCCGGCAATGTCGATCCGGGTGGACCGCTCTGACCAGGGCGATGCGATCGGCATTCAGACCCAGGTCGAGGATGTGGTCGAGGAGATGCAGGCAAGCCTGCCCGAAGGGGTAAGCGCCAGCCTGATCCGGACCCGTGCGGAGGCCATCACGGGGCGGCTTGATATTCTGATCGACAATGGGCTGATGGGCCTTGGTCTGGTGCTGGCCTTGTTGTTCCTGTTTCTTAATGCCCGCATCGC
>Ga0098068_1001040_pt1 | contig 10294 bp, 9 predicted proteins | sample 26BtaG_FD_75059 | JGI IMG/M metagenome (GOLD analysis project Ga0098068, IMG submission 75059) | Marine viral communities from Cariaco Basin, Caribbean Sea - 26B_WHOI_OMZ_CsCl | ecosystem: Environmental > Aquatic > Marine > Oceanic | place: Caribbean Sea: Cariaco Basin | collected 2014-11-09 | reverse complement strand
GTTGCGGGAGCGGTTTCCAAAAGCAGCCATAGTTATTCTTGAAAGAGGAATTTTGCCACAGGGAGCAAGCACTAAAAATGCAGGTTTCGCTTGTTTTGGGAGTCTCAGTGAGATTTTAGATGATCTGAAAACGCATTCTGAAGATGAAGTCGTACAGTTGATAGAGAAGCGGCGTAAAGGTCTTTTATTATTACGCAAAACATTATCTGATAAAGCCATCGACTATCAACAGCATGGTGGGTATGAATTATTTGATCATAACGACCATAAAGAATACGACTATTGTATGTCGCGTATGGACAAAGTAAACGTCCTTTTAAAGCCATATTTTAAGGACAATGTTTTTCAAATTAGGGACAATCTGTTCAATTTTAATAACATTCAAAAACAATTAAGCTTTACACCATTTGAAGGACAAATCGATACCGGAAAAATGATGCGCTCATTAACTGATTTAGTTTTGAGCAAAGGCATTCTGATCCTTAATTCAGTTTCGGTTGAGCATTTTGACGAATTGAATGGAAGCGTGCATGTTAAAACTGATAAATTTGAATTTAAAACGAATCGCTTGCTCTTTTGCACCAATGGTTTCGCATCGAAACTGATAAATGCTGAAGTAAAACCCGCGAGAGCACAAGTTTTGATCACAAAACCGATTGAAAACTTAAAGATTAAGGGCACGTTCCATCTCGATAAAGGGTTCTATTATTTTCGTAATATTGACTCGCGAATTTTATTGGGTGGTGGACGGAATCTGGATTTCAAAACCGAAGAAACGATTGAAATGGGAGAAACTGAAATCGTTCAGAACAAGTTGGAAGAACTCTTGAAAACCACCATTCTTCCATATACGCCTTTTGAAATCGAGCAGAGATGGAGTGGTATAATGGGAGTTGGAAGCACTAAAAAACCGATTGTAGAACAGCTGAGCGACAGGGTATTTTGTGGTGTAAGACTTGGAGGTATGGGAATTGCCATTGGAAGCCATGTAGGTAGGGAATTGGCGCATTTGGTGGATTGATATGGTGCATTGACATCACATGGCCCGTAGGTTTAAATTGAAAAATTCATGATGAAAATATTCAGATTTCTATTCAAAACATTATTATGGCTTTTGGTCATTCCTATAATTGGTGTGGTAGTTTTCAAATGGGTGCCTGTTCCAGCAACACCATTAATGGTCATTCGATATTTTGAGCAGAAAGGTGCTGATAAAGAAACCATATGGAAACACGATTGGGTACCAATTGATGAGATTTCCAAAAACTTACAGTTGGCGGTGATATGTAGTGAAGACCAGAATTTTTTAAGTCACAACGGATTTGACTTGAAAGCAATTGAAAAGGCCTTTGACAGTAATCAGAAAAGTGAAAGGGTAAGGGGAGGCAGCACCATTAGTCAGCAGACTGCAAAAAATGTATTTTTATGGCCAGAACGCAGTTGGCTCAGGAAAGGAATGGAAACCTACGTCACCTTTTGGATCGAATTAATTTGGTCCAAGGAACGCATTATGGAGGTTTATTTGAACAGTATTGAAATGGGTAACGGGATTTATGGTGCAGAAGCGGCTTCTCAATTTTGGTTTAAGAAACCGGCTTCAAAGTTGAGCAAAAGTGAGGCTGCAGCCATTGCGGCTATTTTGCCACGACCACTAAAATATCGAGCCAATCCTCCAACCAATTATATTGCAAGTCGCAAATTATGGATCATGAAGCAGATGAGTTTTCACGGTGCTTTAAATTACGACAGGAAAGATGAAAAATAATCTCCAATTGAAGCAGGAACTTTTTCTACAATGTGTCAAATTTGTTGAAGAGCGCCATTTTAAGATCCTAAATCAAATAGCTGAGATTCAGGAATCCTTGACCTCAGAGACTAAAAGTAGTGCCGGTGACAAACATGAAACTGGTAGGGCGATGATGCAATTGGAACGTGAAAAAGCAGGACAGCAGTTGGCAGAAGTAGAAAGGCTGAAAGAAGCTTTATCTCAACTTGATGTGGATAAGATCTCTCAAAAAATCGGATTGGGAAGTGTTGTGTTTACAACAAAAGCCAATTACTTTATGGCGATCAGTGCAGGTCAAATGACAGTTAATTCACAATCGTTTTTTGCCATTTCTCCAAATACGCCCATTGGATTGCTATTAATGGGGAAAAAGGTTGGAGATGCCATCGTTTTTCGGGATCACACGTTTGTGATTGAATCCGTTGGATAAGTGGTTAACGAAAAGACCTGGCAGGTTTTTAAAACCTGTCAGGTCTAAAATTATCATTCAAATTTGAACTAGTAGTCTTTCGAGATTCATTCAAAAAAAGAGTTAGATGCAACCTCCAAATAAACTTCTTGATTGATTTCAAGCTTGAATTTACTCTCGAAAAAAACAATATCATCGTCTGTACGTCCCTCAATTAAGTAATAGTGGCCTTTAAAGTAATTGCGGTAAACTTTCACTTTTAAATCAGATTTCTCAACTTTTTGAAGTTGATGCGCATAGATGATTTGATCATTGATGAGATTAAATTCGCCGAAAAATGAGGCCGTTAAAGGCATTTCTGGGCTTTTATAAAGTTCTTGAGGCGATTTGTTGGCGATGATTTTCGAATCGTGTAGGACAATCATTCTGTCAGCATAAGCCAAAACGTCTTCACTATCATGGGTAGCCACAATACAGGCGATATCTTTTTCTTTCAGATAATTAAAGATGCTCCTGCGCAATGATTGTTTTTGAAAATTGTCAATATGGCTAAAGGGCTCATCCAGCAATATGATCTCCGGTTGTTTGGCTAATGCTCTTGCTAAGGCCACACGCTGCTTTTGTCCGCCACTCAAAGTCTTCACTTTAGTTTTGGCGAAGTCTTCTAAATCGACCACTTCCAAAAGCTCTTGAACGCGTTCTTTTTTTTCTTTGGGAAAGAAATTGGACAGATGTTTGCCAATATTTTCTTCAACAGTGATGAATGGCATTAAGTCGAATTCCTGAGCGACATACTTCATGAAATCATAGCCAACTACGAGATTGTATTTTGGGCCTAAGATTTCAGTGTCATTCCAAAAAATTTGTCCTTCATTTAAGTCATATTCTCCATAAATCACTTTCAACAGCGTCGATTTTCCTGATCCACTCTCCCCAATGACAGAAATGTGCTCGCCTCTTTTGACCGAAAAGTTAAGATTATTGAGCACCGGAGAATCTGTGCTTTTTTTGTTATAAGTGAAGGTAATGTTTTGGACTTTAAGCATCTGTAAACTATAAAAAGACCTGTCAAGTTTCAAATACCTGACAGGTCTGAAATCAACTCTGAATTAATTATCCCTTAATTTTTGATTTAGTGGTATTTGGAAGCACTTTATAACCCATATTGTAAAGCGTAAATCCGAATATATCGGCGTATTGCTCTATGGTCTTGCTCACCGGAGTACCTGCGCCATGCCCGGCATCAGTTTCAATTCTGATTAATGTGGGATTGGTTCCTGTCTGTTTGCTTTGTAATTCTGCGGCAAATTTAAAACTATGTGCAGGTACTACTCGATCATCATGATCGCCTGTTGTGATCAACGTTGCAGGATATTCTACCCCTTCTTTGACATTATGGATGGGAGAATAGCCTTTTAGGTAGTCAAACATCTCCTTGTTATCCTCAGACGTTCCATAATCATACGCCCAGCCAGCACCTGAAGTAAAGGTATGGTAGCGTAGCATATCCAACACGCCAACTGCAGGGATGGCTACTTTTACTAAATCTGGACGTTGGGTCATGGTTGCACCAACTAAAAGCCCTCCGTTTGAACCGCCTCTAATAGCTAAATAATCTGATGAAGTGTAATTGTTGTCAATCAAGTATTCTGCGGCAGCGATGAAATCGTCAAATACATTTTGCTTTTCCAATTTGGTTCCTGCATCATGCCATTTTTTACCATACTCTCCACCTCCGCGAATGTTAGGCACTGCATAAATACCTCCCTGTTCCATCCAGACTGCGTTGGCGATACTGAAGGATGGGGTCAGGGAAATATTGAATCCACCATAACTATAAAGAATGGTAGGATTTTTACCGTTAAGCTCTATGCCTTTTTTATAAGAAATAATCATGGGTACTTTGGTGCCATCCTTTGAGGTATAAAAGACTTGTTTGCTTTCAAAATCGTCGGCATTAAAATTGATTCCAGGTTTAATATACACTTCAGAAGTACCAGTTTTAGGATTAAAACTGTAAATCGTACTTGGAGTGATATAGTTGGAAAATGAGTAGTAAATGACTTGGTCTTCTTTTTTACCTCCAAATCCACTAGCGCTTCCAACACCAGGCAATTCAATCTCTCTCACCAATTTGCCATCATAGTCGTATTGCTTTACTTTAGAAACTGCATCCACCATATAACTAGCAAATATATAACCACTACCGGTAGAAGCACGAAGTACATTTTCTGTTTCTGGAATCAAATCCTTCCAGTTTTCCGGACTCGGATTGGAAGCATCAACGGTAACAACTTTTTGGTTGGGAGCATTTCTATTGGTAATTAAATAGAGCTTGCTTCCAACATTTTCAATGACTCCCGTATCGCTGTCTGAGTTTTCCAAAATAGTAATCATTTTGCTGTTTGGCTGCGATAAATCCTGCATTAATAATTTTGTTCCAGAAGTGGAGTTTCTTGGATATATGAACAGATAGTTGCCATCTTCTGTAACACTACCGCTTACATAGCGATGTTTTTGTGCTTCAGTACCGCCATAGATCAATTGGTCTTGTTTTTGTGAGGTTCCTAATTTGTGGTAAAAGAGTTTATGTTGGTCTGTTTTAGCTGAAAGCTCACTGCCTTTTGGTTTGTCATAGCTCGAATAATAGAAGCCTTCATTGTTTTTCCATGAAATGCCACTAAATTTGACATCCACTATCGTGTCTTCAATTTGTTTTTTGGATTCGACATCCATGATGATCACTTTTCGCCAATCACTTCCGCCTTCAGAAATTTGATAAGCCGCCAGTTTTCCGTTTTTCGAAAAATTTAGTCCACCTAACGAAATGGTACCGTCTTTACTGAAGGTATTGGGATCCAAAAAGACCTCTTCGTTATCTTCGCCAGTTTTCTTTCTGTAAATAACCGATTGGTTTTGTAGACCGTCATTTTTGTAATAATAAGTATATTCTCCCTCGATGAAAGGAGCACCAATTTTTTCATAGTTCCAAATTTCTTCCAATCGTTCTTTTAGTTCTTGACGATATGGAATTTGGGCCAAATAATCGGCAGTCACTTCGTTTTGGGCTTTTACCCATTCGCCGGTTTCTTCGCTTCTATCATCTTCGAGCCACCGGTATGGGTCTATTACTTGTTCTCCAAAATAAGTGTCAACGGAATCTACGGTTTTGGTCTCAGGATAAGTCACGGCAATGACATTGGATTTTTTAAGTTCATTTTCATTTTTACAGGCGGTAATTGTGGTTAGAACTACCATGGCAAGCGCTAAATTTCTCATAAAAGTTAAACGTGTTAAGTGTTGTGTTCCAAAAATAAACAAAAAAGCCCCTACAATCGGATGTAAGAGGCTTTTTAATATAATGTTAAGAAATCTATCGATTGATAAACATCTCTATTTTTTGTGAATTACATTTTTAAATCAGATTCTTATCAATTAAATATTCTGCAATCTGAATGGTGTTTGTAGCGGCACCTTTTCTGAGGTTGTCACTGACGATCCATAGGTTTAGTGTGTTTGGTTGAGACTCGTCGCGTCTGATACGTCCAACAAAAACATCATCTTTCCCATTGGCATAAATGGGCATTGGATAGGTATTGACATCTAGATTGTCCTGAACCACAACACCAGGAGTTTTACTTAGCAGTTTACGAATTTCAGAAACATCAAAATCATTTTCAAATTCAATATTCACGGCTTCACTATGTCCTCCTTGAGTTGGAACTCTCACAGCGGTGGCAGTAACAGCTATGGAGCGGTCATCCAGAATTTTTTGGGTTTCCCTAACCAATTTCATTTCTTCTTTGGTATAGCCATTTTCTTCAAAAACATCGCAATGTGGGATAACGTTCTTATTTATTGGATAAGGATAAGCCATTTCACCTTTAACTCCAGCCAATTCATTTTCTAGTTGTTTTACTGCTTTTACCCCAGTTCCGGTAATGGATTGGTAGGTTGAAACCACAATTCTTTTGATTTTGTATTTTTTGTGAAGTGGTGCCAAGACCATCACCATCTGAGTGGTCGAACAGTTTGGATTGGCAATGATTTTATCGTCTTTTGTAAGTTGATCTGCATTGATTTCAGGAACTATCAGTTTTTTTGTAGCATCCATTCGCCAAGCGGAAGAGTTATCAATAACCGTAGTGCCAACTTGTTCGAATTTTGGAGCCCATTCCAACGACGTAGTGCCTCCGGCTGAAAAGAAGGCGATATCTGGTTTTTTTGAGACTGCTTCTGCCAAACCAATAACTTTATGGGTTTCATTTTTAAAGGTAATTTCTTTCCCAACAGACCTTTCTGAAGCTACGAGCATTAACTCTGTAAAAGGGAAATTACGCTCTTCAAGAATTTTTAACATCACTTCGCCAACCATACCTGTGGCGCCAACAACAGCTACTTTCATCATAAAAAAAAATTTAAGTCGCTAAAGTAACCAATTATTCAATGTATTTAAAGAAGATTATATAAAAAAAGAACCCGATTCTGATAAAGAATCGGGTTAAAGTTAGAATATGGGTGTAGCGTGATTATTTCTTTAGTGCGTCTCTAATTTCTTTCAATAAATCAATTTCAGTTGGGCCAGCAGGAGCTGCAGGTGCTTCTTCCTTTTTAGCTCTTACTTTTGCGTAAGCCTTAACAATCATAAACAGTACAAAACCAACAATCATTAAATTGATGATGGAGTTGATCCAATTACCATAGGCAATGACTGCAGCTCCTGCTTCGTTAGCAACGGCCAATGACTCATAGGTCTTTCCGTCCAAGGCATAGAACATATCTGAAAAGTCAACGCCTCCGGTGAAATATCCAACAATAGGCATCATGATGTCACTTACAAACCCATTGACCACCAAGCCAACGGCTCCAGCAAGTAAAACGGCAACCGCCAAATCAATGACGTTGCCCGTCATGATAAAATCTTTAAATTCTTTCCACATAGTTAATTGAATTTTTACATTGGTTAATAGGATACTAAAATAGGAAAAATTTATTACGGTTAATTCTTACTTAGAGATTAATTTATGATATTCCTTTTAACGCGTTGTGAAATGGCCGTAATCAATTCGTACGAAATGGTATTCGCCGAATGCGCCAAATCGTCGGCGGTATTTGAAGCATCAAACACAATAACTTCATCTCCTTCATGACAGTCAATTCCGGTGATATCAACCATAATCATATCCATACAAACGTTACCTACTATAGCTGCTTTTTTTCCATCAATGATCACATAGCCTTTTCCATTGCCATAAGGTCTGCCAATTCCATCAGCATGACCAATTGGGATTGTGGCTGTTTTCATGGATGATGTGCTTTTATAAGCCCGATTATAGCCTACCGTTTCGCCTTTTTCAATATGATGTATTTGTGAAATAACCGATTTGAGCGAAGCAATGGGTCTGAAATTTTTATTTTCTTTTTCAGAATTTCCAAAGCCATACAATCCTATGCCACTACGTACCATGTCAAAATGGGCTTCAGGATAGTTTAATATCCCTGAAGTATTGCACATATGAAGCATAGGTTGGTAACCAAAACAGACTTTAAATTTTTCTGTTATCTTTTTAAAGGAATTTATTTGATGCAGCATAAATTCTTTTTCTGATAGATCCTCGCTTGCGGCCAAATGAGAAAATATGGATTCAACTCTGACTACGTTTGATGAGTTTATCTTTGAATATATGCCTTCAATATCATTTTCAGAAAAACCCAATCGGTTCAGTCCGGTATTAAATTTTAGATGTATGGGATAGTCTTTTTGATTCTTATCCGAAGCCATTTGCATGAAGGCATTAAGCACCTTTGCATTATAAATGCTGGGTTCCAAACATCGGTCTATGATAGTGCTAAAGCCTACCGGCAAAGGATGCAGTACCAAAATGGGCTTTGTAATTCCTGCATCACGTAGAGCGACTCCTTCTCCTGTATAGGCCACCGCAAAATAGTCAACATCTAAATTTTGCAGAAAAAGAGCGATTTCATCAGCCTCATGGCCATAGGCGAAGGCTTTGACTACTGCTAAAAACTTGGTTTTTTTTTGGAGTTTGGATTTGAGATATTCAAAATTGTGCTTTAAGGCCGATAGGTCTATTTCGAGTACGGTTTCTTGCGTTTTAGGCATTGGAGTTTTTTGGTTTTTCAGTGAGTTCTACGGCATCGGTGACCTTCATTCCTCTTATTTTATCCATTGACATAGCTTTGTAAAATGCGGCACGGCTTAGTGGCTCATATTCATCCACTTCGCCTAAAAGTACCAAAGCGTCACTTTGTGCTTTTCTGTAGCTGTATTGTGCCAGGTTTCCAGTACGGGTGCAAATGGCATGTACCTTAGTGACATACTCGGCTGTCGCCATTAAATTAGGCATTGGACCGAACGGATTGCCTTTAAAATCCATGTCCAAACCGGCAACAATGACCCTAATGCCCTTATTGGCCAAATCATTACAGACGCGTACGATTTCATCATCAAAAAATTGAGCTTCGTCAATTCCAACCACATCACATCCGTCGGCTAAAATTGGAATATTGGCTGCAGCAGGTACTGGGGTTGAGCGAATTTCATTGGCGTCATGAGACACGACCATTCCCTCATCGTAGCGCACATCAACAGCAGGTTTGAAGATTTCAACTTTTTGTTTTGCAAACTGCGCACGCTTAAGACGCCTGATCAATTCTTCAGTCTTACCAGAGAACATAGAGCCACAAATAACCTCAATCCACCCAAATTGTTCTTTAGGATTTACTGTATTTTCAAGAAACATTTCGTAATTTTAACACTAAAACAAAGCCTGCCTTCGTTTGTTATAAAGGTGGCGCAAATTTATTAAAAATCAAAAGCATAAATTAGAATTAAAGTTAAAAGTTATGAAGAAGAAGTTGGAGTCTGAATTAATGAGTATTGCCCATCGTATTCTGAAGTTGAAGGGCAAAGAGGATGTTAAGGAAATGCACAGAGAAGTAGGGTTGTTATATGAAAAATTGAGTGTTTTGAAATTTGCCAATGAAAACTTAGAACAATCTATGCCTACAATAGGGGTCGATTCATCATTTTTTGAGATGTTGGATGTGGCATTTAATAATAAAATAAGTGATAATATTGAACGTGACGATAAAATTTATGTCAATCTTGATGAGGTAGAAGATGATGATATTATGGAGCCTGTCATGGAAAAAATTAAAGATATGGTTGCTCAAATGCCTCATGAAACACATCAAATTGATGCTTTTTTTGAACACCCACTTCCGGATGCACCAAAAAATAAAGATGAATTTGAAGAATTGACTGCCGATTTTAAGAACATGCCGGTTTTTGACCCTGTTTCCGCTTCAGAAACCAATGGTCACTTAAAAAAATCACTAAACGATAAGCTTAAAAACGGACTCAATATTGGTCTAAACGACAAGATTGCATTTATAAAACATCTTTTTGATGGGCATCGTGAAGATTATGATCGGGTACTTTCTCAGATCAATACGTCTAGCTCGTTGGATGAAGCTAAAAATCTAATCCAAAATATCGTCAAACCCGATTATAACAATTGGTTAGGAAAAGAGGACGTCGAAGAACGTTTTATGAACATTATAGAGGGTAAGTTCAATTAATTAATGAGTAAATTATTCATCGTACCCACGCCCATTGGCAATTTGAAAGACATGACTTTTAGGGCCGTTGAGGTTCTAAAGGAAGTTGATTTGATTTTGGCTGAAGACACGCGTACTTCTGGCAAACTCCTTAAACATTATGAAATTGCAACGCCTTGCCAATCCCATCATATGCACAATGAGCATAAAACGGTGGAATTATTGGTGCAAAAGATAAAATCGGGTACAGCTATTGCTTTAATTAGTGATGCAGGAACACCGGCTATTTCCGATCCCGGATTTTTGTTGACGCGTGCCTGTATTGAACATCAAATTGAAGTGGATTGTCTCCCTGGAGCAACTGCTTTTGTTCCCGCTTTGGTGAATAGCGGAATGCCCAATGATAAATTTGTATTTGAGGGATTTTTGCCAGTCAAAAAAGGACGACAAACCCGATTGCTGTTATTGGCAGAAGAAACCCGAACCATTATTTTTTATGAGAGTCCGCATAAACT
>Ga0098068_1001037_pt1 | contig 10314 bp, 4 predicted proteins | sample 26BtaG_FD_75059 | JGI IMG/M metagenome (GOLD analysis project Ga0098068, IMG submission 75059) | Marine viral communities from Cariaco Basin, Caribbean Sea - 26B_WHOI_OMZ_CsCl | ecosystem: Environmental > Aquatic > Marine > Oceanic | place: Caribbean Sea: Cariaco Basin | collected 2014-11-09 | reverse complement strand
TAAACTCCTTCGCACCCCGCCTTCTCGACTGGTTTAGTGAAAACGGTCGCCATGACCTGCCTTGGCAGCAGCACCAAACCGACACACCAAATCCTTATATCGTTTGGTTATCTGAAGTCATGCTGCAACAGACGCAAGTAACGACAGTGCTACCCTACTTTGCCCGTTTTATGGACTCCTTTCCGACCGTGCAAGATTTAGCAGCAGCAGAATGGGACACCATCGCGGAGCATTGGGCGGGGCTAGGTTACTATGCTCGTGCACGTAATGTGCATAAAGGCGCGAAGCAATTGGTCGCTGTGATTGATGAATCTGGCGACTTTCCGCAAACCTTGGCAGGTTGGGAAGCGATATCAGGTGTTGGTCCTTCGACCGCTGGGGCGATTATGTCAATGGGCTTGCATCGTTATGGCGTCATTTGTGATGGTAACGTTAAACGGGTACTGACACGCTGGGCAGCAATTGATGGTGACATCACTAAGTCCTCGACGACTAAAGAACTGTGGGCATTGGCAGAGCGTCTAACGCCTAGAGAACAATCAGGATTGTTTGCGCAAGCGATGATGGATATGGGTGCAACTTTATGCACGCGTAGTAAGCCTGCTTGTCTACTATGTCCACTACAAGACGACTGTTTGTCACATGCGCAAGGTCGTGAGACGGACTATCCAGTCAAGGCTAAGAAACAGCCTAAACCGAGTAAATTTAGTAATGCACTGCTTATTGAAAACGAAAATGGCGAAATACTTTGGTTACAGCGCCCTGATAATGGCATTTGGGGCGGACTGTGGAGTTTGCCGCTAGCATTTATAGAAAAAATTAGTGGAAAAGCTGCTGTGAAAGATGCTGACAAGAATAAAAATAAGAAACCAATTGCAGCGAATGATAATCAGCTTTTAGAAGTAGCTAGTAATGAAAAAATATACGAGTCAGAATTTACTACTGCTGAGCAAATTATTAATGAGTGGTTAGATAAGAATCAATTGGTCACAAAATCAATCAGCAACACATTACTCGATGACGCACCGATTAAACATTCATTAACCCATTTTCATTGGTATTTAACCCCGCAATCAGTAACTTTAAACAATAAACAGGTGACTGAGATAACCAAGGCATTACAAGCAGCTGAAATTAATATTAATTGGTTAAACGCTGATGATGCGCAAGCAACGCTAGGATTACCAAGAGCGATGGTAAAGATTTTAGAATAATAAATGATCCATTTATTTAAGCTAACTCCATAAAAGAGCAATTCATGAGCCACAAAAAAAGCGACTCAGAAGAATCCTGAGTCGCTTTTTTATTTATAGCAATATAAAAACTTAAGATTTCGGCACTCGCAGACGCATTAAGCCTTCTTGTTGTACGGTCGCGACCAACTTCCCATCTTGCCAAAACTGACCATGATTGAGCCCCATCGCATTGGATGTCGTATCACTCCACATGTCATATAGCAGCCAATCATTTAGGTCAAAGTGACGATGAAAATGCATCGAATGGTCGATACTAGCAGCTTGCAAGCCGCTGGTCATAAAGCTAATACCATGTGACATCAGCCCCGTGCCAACCAAATAAAAATCAGAGGAAAATGCCAGTAATGCTTGCTGAATCGCGACGGGTTGATTGCCAAGCTCGCGGATACGCAGCCAGTTCGCTTGCTTAGGTTTCATTGGTTCCGGATGGATCGGGTCACGCGGTTTCACTGGTTTAATCTCGATATGACGACGGCGCATAAAACGAGATTTTAATGCCTCTGGAACTTTACCAACATAGTCTTCTTTTAGATCCTGCTCCGCAAGTAAGTCTTCAGGCGGTGGATAGACAGGCATATCTTCTTGATACTCTAAGCCCTCTTCCATCGGTGAAAAAGAGGCAATCATTGAAAATATCACTTGCTCAACCGGCGGCTTACCACGTACTTGCTTATACTGAATCGCCGTTACTTCGCGCGCGGACAAACTACGCCCATCACGTAAGCGGCGCACTTGATAAATCACCGGCTGGTTAATATCACCGCCGCGCAAAAAATACCCATGCAATGAGTGACAAGGCTTGTCTTCATCAAGCGTATGCGCTGCTGCCATGATCGCTTGTGCGAGCACTTGCCCACCAAAGATACGGGCACCAACATAGTCATGGCTTTTACCTTCAAATACATCAGGGCTGACTTCGATGAGCGCGACGGTAGCCAATAGCTCATCTATTAGTTGTGAATAATCAGACATGACGATTACTTTCCTTATTTTTATCAATAACGCCAAGCATCTAGATATAAGCGCCAAAGAATATCAAGACGATATGGCTTGAGCCGATATGGCGTTTTAATTTAAATAATATGAAATCAATAGCAGTAATATACAAGATAAATCTTTAGATGAGCAATAAATGGATTATCGAAAACTCATGATAAAAAGTCATAAATAAAAACGAGATGCTTAAATACACCTCGTTTTTACTATTGTATTAAATTTATGGTTTTACTGCCACCAATACACGGATAGAATCTGGCACCAATGACAAGCCCGCCAATGCTTGCTCGCCTTGCAATTTTAGCTGCTCTAAACGCTCAATCTCTGCTGGACGCACGTTTGGATTAATGGTTTGTAGATGCTTAAGACGTTTGATCTCACGCGACCACTGCTGGCTAAAGCGGGCACTTGCTTGTTCACCAATCTCAGTCAACTGCTGACGAGCAATATCTTCCGCTTCATAGTAACGCTGCTCGATGACATCGCCGCGTACTTTAATCACTTGGCGGGCACGGTTTTTATCCAGACGCTCAATGTGCGGCATGATCATATCGGCACTGATACGCGCTGACAAATCGCTGCCCTGCTCACTGATAAAGACGCGGATATTTTGCGTGCTCAAGGTAGCAGGCAAGTTAAGCAGTTTTGGCGCAATGGCTTCTACACGGAAATTCACTTCTAACATCACCATGCCCTGTGGTACCGCAGCGCTTTTTAGCATTGCAACCGTGGTATTACCAAAGGTGCTGGTACTTGCTAGCTCATAAATCGCCTGCATCAATGGATGTTCATGGGTGATAAAAGCAATATCCTCACGTTGCAGCGCTTGCTCACGCTCAAAAGTCAACGTCATACCATCTTCATCACCGAGTGGCAGACCGTCGATATAATCGCTAATCTCAGTGCTATCAATCGGTGAAATCACCCATGAGCCATCGCGTTGGATATTATGCTCGATATTGGCTGAGGCAAAAAAGCGCTCGATAAACTGCGGCAATAGATTGTGCCCATCAAAATCGCGCATGGCATCAGCGATACGTCCAGCAACGCGCGGACGGCATGAGTTGTATTCTAATAAACGATCACGACCAGCTTGCAATTGTGTTTCAAGTCCCAGTCGTGTCTGTGCTGCTTCTGCGATAATATCTGCCAATATTGCACGATTGACGTCGTTATCGGCACCCTCAAGCATCGGTTTTAGCTCTTGGATATACTGCTCTTGTACGCTCTGCGCTGTTGGTGAGATCTGATTGAACATATTTAGCGCATTGTTATACCACTGATACAGACGCTCTTGCGCGGTACCTTGCACATAAGGTACATGTAGCATAATTTGCTGCGTCTGCCCGATACGATCTAGGCGACCGATACGCTGCTCCAAAGTATCTGGATTGGCAGGCAAATCCCATAATATCAGCTGGCTTGCAAACTGAAAATTACGACCTTCCGACCCAATCTCTGAGCATAATAATATCTGCGCGCCTTCACTATCAGCAAAGAATGCCGCGGCTTGGTCACGCTCAAGCAAGGTCATCTGCTCGGTAAAGATAGCGGTTTTGATACCTGCATGCAGACGCAATACTGCTTCCAAGCTCTCAACGGTCGCACCACTACGGGCAATTAACAGTACTTTTTTGTGCTTAAGCTCACCCTTTAAGATATCAATCAGCCAAGGCACACGTGGGTCATCTTCCAACCAGCCACCATCAGGTTGATTTTCTTCGCCCCATAGCTGTTCACGCAATTTACCATTGGTTTGATAGCTGTCGACCCATGCTTCAGGTAATGGCAGTGGATAAGGCTGGCTACTACGACCATAAAAACCTTTTACACTCTCACGGGTATTACGGAATAAAATACGTCCCGTACCATGGCGATCTAGCAATTCATTTAGGGCGTAAGTACGGAGTTTTTCGTCTTCGTTAATCGTTGCTAATTCATCGATACTAATCGTCAGTAAACTGCTCAGTGCGGCAATTTGACCATCACTTAAAGGTTTATCTTCTATTAATAGGCTGGCGACGGCTGCCGTTTCTGCAAAGGCATCTTGACCATCGATAAACTCATCCAAATCATCAAAGCGATCTGGGTCTAATAGACGCAAACGGGCAAAGTGACTTTGCGCCCCAAGCTGCTCAGGTGTCGCCGTCAATAGCATGACTCCTGCCGTCTCTTCAGCAAAATCTGCAATGAGATCGTACTTATCATTGCCGCCTTGAGCTTCATCCCAATGCAGATGGTGCGCTTCATCGACAACCAGTAAATCAAACCCTGCTTCCATCGCCTGATCATACAAGTCAGGATGGTCAAGGAGTAAGTCCATACCAGCGATGACACATTGCTCAGTCATAAAGACATTTTGCTCAGGGTCATGCTCTTTAATCGCTGCGGTACGCACCAAATCAAACAAGGCAAAGTTGAGATTAAAGCGGCGGCGCAGCTCAATCATCCACTGGTATTGCAGACTGTCTGGTACAAGAATCAATACACGTTCAGCTTTACCCGTTAGCAGCTGCTGATGAATAATCAAACCTGCCTCAATGGTTTTACCCAAACCAACTTCATCAGCCAGCAACACACGCGGTGCGATACGTTTGCCAACTTCATGAGCAATATAGAGCTGATGCTCAATGATATCGACGCGCGCACCCATCAAGCCTTTGAGCGGGTGACCTGCAAGCGCTGATTGCATACGCAAAATATCTTGACGCAAATCGTACCAATCACTGCGCTCAATACGACCTGCTAGCAAACGCTCAAGTGGTTTCGCCAAAGTAATATTAGCAGCCAGACGAGTTTCCATGATGGCTTTCTCGTGCTCATTTACACTGTACTTGAGCACGCCCATTACTTCTTCAACAGCATTTACTGTATAGCTCTTACCTGCCTGATCAGAGATACTATCGCCGACTTTAAACACCACACGAGATAACGGCGCAGAGTTTTTTGCATAAACGCGTGTCTCTTCACTTTGCGGAAATAAAATGTGCACACATCGGTCGTCTACATCGATGACCACACCTAAGCCCAGCTCGGACTCCGTATCAGATAAATAGCGTTGACCAACGGCGAATTCGGTGCTGTGCAATGAAGCGATAGAGATAGTCATAGGGCGATGTCTTTTTGTACTCAGATGATAAGAAAATAGGTAGTTTACGATGCAAGCCATGCTTGCTGGCTCAGTCACATGGACGAACTGATAATTATTGGATATACGTTTATTCAATATACGGTCATTCAGTATATTGTCACGAGATATATCAGGCACATCAGCTTGTAAGCCAAATCCGTCGATAAAACAGATCATTATATAACGTTAGCGCTTAGATGAGTGCGTTAAGTTCACTTTTCAAGAGCAGATTTCTGCAAGATAAAGTCAAGGCTAAGCATAAGTTGGGCTTATAAACCAATAAGATAACGACTCGCAAGTAAACAAAAAATATTGTTATCGTAAAATTGTTACTGTATTGTTAAAAAATGCAATAGAACATCTCTCTTAATACCAAATCTATTCAATTTAACTAAGTCATTAGACTTTTAGCTAACTACTACTTATATAAAAAATAGCATAGACCTCATAACCGTTATCCATGCTTTATCAGCGGTTATAAGTATGCTATTGCCTGTGATAGTCCATTAAGTTATAAGTTGATTTTATTATCATAATTTTAAGTTATGTTAACACTATTTTCAGTTGACGTTTATGACCAGTGTTAACAAGCTATTTTGATGAAACTTAACCATATATTTCGTTGTAGCCAATCCATCCCATTGGCAATTCTTTTTGTGCTCCCTACTCCCAAGGACAAATCCCGTCATGAGTGCCTCTAAAAAAGTTGGCTTTTTTAATCAAGTCAGTACCCAAGTTACCACTATTTTGTTCATTGCTTTTGCGGTCGTACTTGCGGTCGTTGTTTATGTGGTTGATAAAGAAGGCCATGATAAAATCCGTCTTGAGTCAGCAAAGCTGGTCGCTGAACGTGGTAATACCGCGGTTAATAGTATCTCAGCCGACATCAATCGTGTCATGCGTAGTGCCTTGCTGTTACAGCGAAGCGCGCAAACGCTGCCACCGCAAGAGAATATTTTGCAAGTCAGTACCGCCAATGCATTCGATAAACGCGACTATAACTTATTGGGTAGTGGCGGCATTTGGCCAGAAAAAGGCGCTCTTGGTGCCAATACTGCAACCCATCCGTTTTTGATGGTACGCCAAAACGGTGATTATCAAGCGGTACTAAGCGATCCAAACCCAACCAATCCTTATTATCAAGAAGATTGGTTTAGCGTCTTAAAACTACTCAAACCTGACAGCTGTATCTGGAACCATGTTCGCGCCAGCCAAACCAAAGGCGAGCTTGCCATGAGCTGCGGTGTCGCAATCGAGCGTGACAATCAGTTTTGGGGTGCCAGTACGGTCAACTTTACCCTAAACCAGTTGCAAGAGAACATCGTCAAGTTGAGTGAGAGCTCTGGTTCAGGCTACATTTTATTATTAGATAACAGTGATAAGGTAATCGCCTCATCTAACCCTGAACGCTTAAGCTATATTGATGAAGCAACCGGCACACCACTTGATATCAAACAAGTTATCAACTCTGACCCTGCTTGGAATCCGGTATTAAACTTCTTGGAAGCTCAGCGTAACGAGATTATCGAGCAAGTTGCAGCTAGCGTGTCACCGCAAGTTCAGCAAGTATTGAATACGATTGATAAAGCAGAAACAGGTGATTCCAAAGGTTATTATTTGGTCAACTATGCTGCTTACCTAAATAACGGTGAAAATAAGCAAAATGCTATGGATAGCCGCTTGCTACAAAGCTTTGAGCTGACCAATGATGACTTTTATAACGGCAGTCAAGCCTATGTCTTTGAGATTCCTGAAACCTATTGGAAACTTATCGTTGTCCAACCTGATGCTGAGATTAACGCCATTGCCGATAATTTAAGTGAAAACTTGATTAACTGGATTGCGTTAGCGCTCCTTATTACCGCTGGTATTATCTACTTTATGCTAACTTTCTTAGCATTCAAGCCATTGAAAGAAACCACTGATAAAATTTCTCTCGCAGAAAACATCATTAATAACAAGCAGTACAAAAAGCTAAGCTCAGTTAAATTCAAGACAGGTCGCAACGAGATTGGACTGGTAAACGGCTCTATTAACGACCTATTAGATCGTATCCAATCTAACGAAGGTAAGCTTGCCAATATTAACCAACAGCTAGAGATTAAAGTAGAAGAACGTACTGCTGAGCTGCAAGACACACTAAAAGAGCTGAAAAGCTCGCAGCTACAATTGATCCGTTCAGAAAAAATGGCAACGTTGGGGCAGATGGTTGCGGGTGTTGCCCATGAAGTAAATACGCCTTTATCTTATGTACAGAATAACCTCGAGATTATCGGTCAGTTGACTGAGCAATATGAAGAGCTGATTGAACTGGTACAAGGTTTAAAAGGCGTTAGAACTGACGCGGCTTCCGATGGCAAAATTGATAAGTTATTAGCAGATATCGTCCGTGCTTCCGATGAAATTCAAGAAGATGATTTGTCCGCTGAGCTAAAAGAGCTGATTAAAGACTCGCTATTTGGCGTCGAGCAAATCACCGAGATGGTATTAAACCTACGTAACTTTGCCCGTCTTGATGAGTCAAAAGTGAAGACCATTGATGTGCGCGAATGTATCGAAGCCTCGCTGAAAATCGCGGGTAACTCTATCAGACATCAAGAGATTGTCACTGATTTTGCGCCGACACCTGAAATTAAATGCTCACCGTCACAGATTAACCAAGTCTTGGTGAACTTGCTTAATAACGCCGCACAAGCCATGGGTGAAAAATCTGATGGCAAAATTGAAGTGCGTACCCGCGCCGATGACAGTAATGTCTATGTTGATGTTATCGATAACGGTAAAGGCATGAGCTCAGAAGTGCTCAGTCAGATATTTGAGCCGTTCTTTACTACTAAAGGCGCAGGCGAAGGTACTGGTCTTGGTATGGCAATCAGTCAGCAGATTATGGAGCAGCATAATGGCGACATTAACGCCGTATCGACTGTAGGCGTTGGCACCACCTTTACCTTAACGCTACCCATTAATAATGATCTGACAGAAAAAAGCCTAGCGGCATAATCGCTAGGTTCTGCTGTTATTTTAATTGCTATTTTAATGATTATATAAAGCTATATCACTGTTATTCATCATAAGGATACCATCATGAATGAATTAGAAAATGACACCAGTAATAAAATCAGTACCGCTGAGTTAGGGGTTGAAGCGAAACCGAAATTGGCGTTCATTGACGATGAACAACGTATTTTACGTTCTATGAAACTGTTATTTCGTAAAACGCATGACGTTTTTATTACCACTGACCCGGCTGAATACATCGACTATATCAAAAACAACCATGTACACGTTGCAGTCAGTGACCAACGTATGCCTGAGCGGGTTGGCGTTGATATCTTGCGCGAAGTAAAAGACGTATCACCTTCTACCATGCGTATATTATTAACCGGCTATGCTGATTTGAACGCGATTATTGGCTCTATTAATGATGGTGAAATTTACCGTTATTTAACCAAGCCATGTAAATCTGAAGAACTGCTCGCTGTCGTCGGACGCGCCACTGAAATCGCTTTGACTTATAACCCAGACGAAGACGCCGAGCAGTTCGATAGTTCAGGCAATAAGCAGACTTTATTGGTCATTGATGAGACCAATGAGTTGATTGAGCAAATACGTAAGCAGTTCTCTAACAACTATAAAGTGCTGCATGCTAAAGGCTTAGAAGAAGCTTACGATTATTTAGCGAATGAAGATATCGGTGTTTGTATTACCGACATCAATGTCAGCGGCGAAAATATCGCGCCGATTATCTTTACCTTAAAACAAGATGCGCCGCATCTGGTGGTCTTGGTACAGACCGAATTCCAAGATGCAGGACTGCTGATTGATTTGATTAATAAAGGTCAGGTCTATCGCTGCCTACCGAAGCCAATGCGCGCAAGCCTCCTTGAAATTAGTGTCAATCGTGCATTCCAGCACCATGCAAAACTAAAAGCCAGCCCTGAATTGGTCAAACGTTATGAAGTCGAGCACGATCCTGAAAACGATGTGCGCATTGACTTGAGCAGTCGTGTACGTAGTCTGATCGGTAAATTGCGTAAGCGTTTTTCTTTATAAGCGCAAAAAAATAAGTAAGCGCAAGAAACGAGTGTCTCAATAAATAAAACCTCTATTTCAGCTTGAAGTAGAGGTTTTTTGCTTTGTGCTTTTTGACATGTTTTTTGACTAAATGCAGCAACGTGCTACATTAAGCCGATAATAAACAAAACCTATTTACGATAACAACGAGATAAGGAATCATCATGCAAGCGGTTTTTTTAGATAAAGGCACTTTTTCTGATAACGTCGATTTGCCAGCACCCGCTGGCGTTACTGATTACATTACTTACGATGATACGCCTCAAGCACTGATCATTGAGCGCTGCAAAGACGCCGATATTATTTTTACTAATAAAGTGCAAATCAATGCCGAAGCGATTGCTAAGCTGCTAAAGCTAAAACTTATTCAACTGACCGCTACGGGTATGAATAACGTTGACCAAGATGCTTGTGTTGAGCGTAATATCGCGCTCTATAACGTCGCCGGTTACGCGGTGAAAAGCGTGCCTGAGCATACCTTTATGCTGATGCTAAATGCCATGCGTGCCGGCTTACACTATCATAATAAAGTCACCGATGGCACGTGGGCAGATAATGGGAATTTTTGCCTACTTGATATCCCACTTATAGATTTGGAAAATAAAACGCTGGGTATTATTGGCATTGGTACCATTGGCAAACGCGTCACTGATATTGCGCGCGCTTTTGGCATGACGGTATTGTGGGCGGAGCATCAAGGGCGTATGCCACGTAATGATGACTATACCGCCTTTGATGAAGTGCTTGCTTGTGCTGATGTAATTAGCTTACATTGCCCGTTAAATGAGAAAACTCAGCACCTTATTAATGCAGACACCTTGGCCAAAATGACTAAAAAACCTTTACTTGTCAACGTCG
>Ga0098068_1001036_pt1 | contig 10318 bp, 9 predicted proteins | sample 26BtaG_FD_75059 | JGI IMG/M metagenome (GOLD analysis project Ga0098068, IMG submission 75059) | Marine viral communities from Cariaco Basin, Caribbean Sea - 26B_WHOI_OMZ_CsCl | ecosystem: Environmental > Aquatic > Marine > Oceanic | place: Caribbean Sea: Cariaco Basin | collected 2014-11-09 | reverse complement strand
TGGCCAAGCCATTCTCTGGCTCCGCGATCCCAAACCCAGGCCAGCGGCACAACATGTTTTGTGCCCTCAAGGAACAAGCTTTTGGTACACGGTATGGTCGCAAAGCAGACATTCAGCTGAAGCGATCAATGCCGACGAAGTGGACTCTCGTTTAAGACAGGGGTGTGTCACGCCTAGTGGAGGATGCCCAATCCTTAAACTCTACCCACAGCACTTTCCAACCACTCAGGCCAATGAGTGAAACCGGACAACATCAGTTGATGCATCTCAAATCCCGGTCAATAGGAAGCAGAGCGTACTTGAGTACAAAAAAAAGCTTCCAGAGCGGAAGCAAAGTACGGACACAACTTTCAATAAAGGAATTGGTAGTGTATTAGTTTTTTGCGCGTTGAATTGTGGGCAAACCCTGACAAGGATGCGACACAACCCTGCCGATTCAGCCTTGCTAACCTTTTCCCAAGATTGTGATACAGCATGTGGCTTCTTCCACGCCGTAAATGCCGCCTCCATTTTCAGCAATAGCAAACCGGGCATTATCGACCTGGCGCTTACCGGCTTCTCCTCGCAACTGAGTGACTAACTCATAAATTTGACCTAGGCCGGTCGCGCCAATTGGATGACCCTTTGATTCCAAACCACCAGACGTATTGATTGGGATTGAGCCGCCGAGCGTTGTTGCACCGCTCTCGGCCAGAGCACCGCCTTCACCGAAAGGCGCAAAACCTAAGCACTCTGATTGGATGATTTCACCAAAAGCCGCGGCATCATGAACTTCGGCTACGCTGATATCCTTGGGACCTATACCAGCCTCATTATAGGCTTCATTGGCTGCAAGATGCGTGAGGTGTTGATGATAGTTTCGTGCATCACGTTTACTGTTTGAGCGCATGGAGTTCGCAAGGACTTCAATGCACTTGCGTTCTAACCGTTGGGCAGCTTTTTCACTCATAACCAGAGCGGCTGCCGCGCCGTCACTGATGGGAGCGCACATCGGGATGGTTAATGGGCCAACCACTTTCGGTGCAGCAAGAACATCTTCAACTGTCATGTTTTTCTGAAACTGTGATTTGGGGTTCATCGTTGAGTGGAAGTGATTTTTTGCTGCAACAACTGCCAACTGTCTGGCCGAGGTGCCGTATTTATCCATATGGTGTTTAGCCATACCGTAGTAGATGTCCATGAATACGGACCGTTTGCGCCCGTCTCCACTGATATCTTTTTGATCAAAATATCCATCCAGTAGGTCGGCTATGTTGGTCGCGGGATGTTCGACATCCCAGCCTGCATCAAACACAGAAAAGCTTTTAGCCTTATCGCTTGAACAGATTTTGTCAGCACCAACGGCAAGCACGATATCTGCAGTGCCGCTCTTGATGTGGTTAATAGCCATGTGCAAAGCGGTACTGCCTGTGGCACAGGCATTTTCTACATTCACAACTGGAATGCCGCGCAGTCCCATTGCGCCAAGAGCAACTTGGCCAGGAATCATATGCTGGTTTTCCATGATCCCCTGGCAGGCGGTGCCAAAGTAGGCTCCCTGGATGTCTTCTAAAAGGATCCCAGCGTCGGTCAATGCACCGGTTACGGCCTCTCTCACCAGATCCTTCAATGTCCGGTCCTGGTGATTGCCAAAGTGAGTCATGCCTACACCAGCAATAAATACCTTAGTCATCTTTTATCCCTGTTTTGATTAATCTTCAGTTGACAGCTCGTTCCTGGTCTTGCCAGTACTGCTTTCTTATCTCTGTCTTAATAACCTTGCCGTTAGGGGAGCGGGGGAGATCGGCCACAAAATCGATGGTTTTAGGTGCTTTGACGCTTCCCAGAGCGTCTTTGACCATCGCTATGATTTCCTCGGCGGATACCGACGTAAGCGGCTTTAGGACAACAACGCCTTTGACCGCTTCGCCCCATTTTTCATCCGGAATACCGATTACCGCACATTCATGAACATCCGGATGCCCGCAAATCGCCTGTTCAACCTCATTGGGATAAACATTAAAACCACCGGTAATGATCAAATCCTTCCTTCGATCCACAATTTCGATGTAACCATCGTGGTTCATGCGGCCGATGTCGCCGGTCCAGAGCCAACCGTCTTTGTAAGACTCTGTGTTTGCGTCTCTGTTGTTGAGGTAACCTTGTGTTACCAGCCTGCCAGATACACAGATTTCTCCTGCTACTCCCTGAGGAACCTCCTGACCATCGTTATCCAATATCTTGACTTGGTTGAACACGCCTGGGCGGCCAATACCCTTTAAGCGCGCTTCATCAATGGATCCGTCTGGTTTCAAGTAGTCGTCCGGCGCCTTTATACAAATTGATGCGGGAGCTTCTACCTGTCCGTAGATTTCTGTCATGACGGGCCCAAAAACTTGGACGGCTTCCTTTAGTTTTTCAAATGACGTTGGTGCCGCACCAAGCATGAAATGTTGGAGCGAAGAATAGTCGTAGTTCGTTACGTCCTGATGAGACAACATCATGTAAAGAACAGTCGGTGGTAGAAAGAGGTGCGTAACCTTATGCTCCTCAATGTCCTGCATGATGGATAAAGGATCGACATGCTTTGTAATGACGTTTTTCCCGCCACGTGGAAAATGAAGTGCGCCAAGAATTCCAGCTGTATGAGTCATTGGCGCTACAATCAAACTGACTGAGTTTTCCCGGTAGTTAAGGTGCGAGAAATAGTTGGCTGCCATTGTTTCCAGCGATTCATGCCCCATCAGTACGCCCTTGGACTTTCCGGTCGTACCCCCTGTTGGAAAAATCGCTGCAAGCTCATTCGTGGAAGGTGGTCCAATCTGGTGGAATGCCGGGTGGCCGTCGCAGAATTCGTTTAGGGAAAGTCCGACACTTCCCTCACCATCGATACAGACAAACTGTTTGATGCTGGGAACGTTTTCTTTGATTTCCAGAACGAGTTCGTTAAAGGAGCTCGAATACAGTAATAGCTCCATTCCAAATCGGCCTGCCAAGTCAATGTTAGTAGAAACGCTGTTTCGGGGGTTGATCGGTAGCCAGACCCCTTCTGCCCTCATCAAACCTAACATGGCAATCCAAGCCTTGTTAGAGTTGGGCGCGTATACACCGACCCTTGTTCCTTTGCCGAAACCATTTCCATGAATTGCTGCAGCTAATTTGTGAATTTCAGCGTCAGCTTCACCAAAAGTATACGCAGTATGACTGTCAACAAACGCCACGTTCTCATTGTGATAAGCAACGCCTTGGTCAAAAAAATCAATAATACGCATTTTTAAACCTCATTATTTTTTCGTTTGTCTTAGCCGGTTGGTGTGAATAGATAGTTAGGGAGCCACAAAACTATTTCCGGAACCATGGAAAACAAAATGACGGACCCACACATAATCAGAAAGAATGGAATAGCTGCTTTTGCAATGTCACCGATTGATGCATCTGAAATTGATTTGATAACAAATAGATTGAAGCCGACAGGCGGTGTCATTAGGCCAATTTCAATCATAAGTACAATAAAAACACCAAACCAGATCGGATCAATTCCTGAAGCTATAACAATCGGCAAAGTCAATGGCAGGGTTAAAACCATAATTGAAATGCCGTCGAGAAATAGGCCCAGGAAAATATAGAACAGAGCAAAGGCAAATATGAGAGAGACTGAACTCAGCTCTAACCCAATGAACCAAGAAGCAATTGCTTGGGGCAAACCGACCAGTCCGGCAGCGCTCGAAAGCGCCGATGCGGTAATGACCACAGCACCGATTACACAAGATAACTGAGTTGCCGCCGCCAAGGACTCCTTGAGTATGCTCCACGATAATCGGCGTTCAATGATGATGAGCAGCAGGGCTCCAAAAACACCGACGGAGGCCGCCTCTGTTGGCGATGCGATTCCACCATAAATAGAACCGAGAACGAGGAAGATAAGAAGACCAATAGGCACCAATCCCAGAAGCGCTGTCATGTCAGCTACGGGCCGGTTGGTCTTGTCCTCATGCCGGCCTACGACCATGATGTAGAGTGAATAAAAGGTCGCAACGATGAGGCCAGGTATAACCCCGGCGGCAAAGAGCTTTACAATAGAAACCTCGGCCAGCACGCCATAAATGATCATTGCGATTGAAGGTGGAATTAGAAGTCCGAATGACCCCGCGCCTGCTAGGGAGCCGAGAATCAGCGACTTTGAATAACCTCGTTCCGTAAGCTCGGGAACACTTATTCTGCCTATGGTCGCTGTTGTCGCTGCAGAAGAGCCAGAGACTGCGGCAAATGTAGTGCAACCAACGACGTTAACATGCATGAGTCCACCGGGTACGCGGTTGAAAATAACCGCTAATCCGTTAAACAAACGTTGCGATAGATCCGCACGAAACAGTAACTCGCCCATAAGCAAGAAAAGGGGTATCGCGGATAATTCCCAGGAACGAGATGCCCCCACTGTTGATTTAGCCAGCATAATCCCAGCCTTATGGAGGGAAAAGTCAGCGCCAGAGATAAGTAGGAAGACAGCTGTTAAAGCCAAAGCCCCAAATGCCCAAAGGCCTAGAATAAGCGAGGCCAAGAAGATGGCTATAATAGCTAAGCCGATTTCAAGCTCCATGACCGTCTCCATTTTTTATATTTTTAAGGTTTTCAAAAATTTTTTCTGCTAATACAAGTATTAATGCAATAATACCAATTAAAGAGAACAATTCTGGAATCCATAAATGGAAGGGGATAACGCCATTCGAAGTTGTTTCCCGATCATAAAAAGTAATCATTGATCTTAGAACGTATTTTGCCCAGAAGGATATAAGAGTAATCGCAAGAAGAGACATGAGAATCTCGATAACCTTCGAATGTTCTGATTTTATATGGTCGGTCAAAATAGTTAACTTAATCATTGCGCCATTTCGAAATGTCGGGGCCAAGGCCCAAAAAATCGAAGCCGAAACAAGATATCCGGCAACCTCTTCTACAATAAGCAATGAGTTGTTAAATACTCCTCGTGCTATAATCTCGACTACAATCAGAGTTGCGAGACTGAATATTGCAGTCGCAGCGCTGAACGTACACAACCGACAAACTGTTCCGACAACATTGGAAAAGATACGCATGGTGATTGCCCGATTTGGAACGAAGGGGAGGCGGCCCCCCCAACAAGAAGACAGGGTTAAGTTAGCGTTCTTGAACAGCGTTCAGCAGTGCTTTGCCATCCGTGCCAGTTTTTTCAACCCAATCGTCCGCCGCTGACCTTGCGGCGCTTTGGAATTTGTTCTTGAGATCGGGATCGATATTGGAGTGAATTTCAATCCCTTTGGTTTTTAACTCTTCGAGGTTTTCGCGCTGGGTGCTTTGAGCTAATTCCCAGTTCTTTGTAGTGAAGTGTTCTACCGCCTTTAGGAAGGCAGTTTTGAACTCCGGATCCAGGTCGTCAAAAGCTTCTTTGTTGATATGCAACAGTGTAATTGGGGTCGAGTATCCAATTTGGCTATAATCAGTGATACCCAAATCCCAGAGTTTTGTTGATACGCCGCCAACGGTTGAAGTAAGGACAGCATCGACAACACCGGAGGAAAGGGACGGTACTACCTCTCCCCATGCCAACTGGACGGGAGAAGCACCAAAACTCTTGAACGCTTCGGCTGAGAAAGCGTCATAAGTCCGTATTTTGAGCCCTTTCATGCCTGCAGGTGTTGTTGTCTTATCTTTTGCAAAAACACCGACGCCGGGGAAGGTGCCCCATCCGACAAGCATTTGCCCGTTCTCTTCAAAAATTTTTCCAAAGGTTGGTTTAGAAACCTTCATCATGTGATGAATGACATCATCATCAGGTGCGATAAAGGGGAGTGTCACGACGCCAAACAACGGATCTATTCCAGTTAGGCCACCTGCAGACGTTTCCGCGACCTCGACAAGTCCATCACTTACAACATGGAAATTGTCACCATCTTTAAACCCCAGTGACCCGTCCGGATGGGGCTTGAGTACAAACTCTCCGTTCGTAAGCTCAGAAAGTTTCTCTGACATTGCTTTGAATGCCAAACCGGAATTGGAATTCGATGGATAGGCGGATGTTGCTCGCCAGGTCACTTCGGCTCCAAAGGTGGGCGCGGATATTGAGATAGCAGAGGCAATCAGTGCGATGGTTGGCAGTTGTCTGATTTTCATATCAGTAGTCCCCCGTCATGACGGTTGGTGTGGATGAGATCCACGGTTTGTTTTTATGGTAAGAAAAAGCATACACACTGAAAAGTATGTATGCAATGCTTATATGATATGTGAGGATTATATAAAACGGTAGGAATGCCTGATATACTAGGCATCGGCCATGCGTTCTCTTAGGTGGGCGGATGCAACCCTCTTCCCCGGAGTGTGGTGAAGGCAGGGAATGACTGGAAGATTGCAAGCTAAGAGGTCAGTGGCTTTATGGTCTGAGGCTTGGCTAGAGTCAGTAGGCCGGATGGATTGCGATTCTGCTGGTTTTTGGGCCTTTTGACTCAGACTTTACGGAAAATCGTATAAGCTACAACACCTTACGTGATCGGCTTTGTTGTAAGCGGCTCAAAAGTGCACTGAAATAACGGTTTTGAACTGTCGTGGTGCCTCGTCAAGGACGGTGAAAAAGCTCGACTAATAGCCCCAGAGTGAGTGGTGGCCCTCTTCAATTCCATGTGCCTTAATCTGTTTGGCGGTGGTAGCAGAGCTTCCCCTGGGTTTAGACGACAGTGCCGGAAATTGATGCCTGAAAAGTTCTGCGCAGTGATTTGCCGATTTAAATGACATGTCGGCGATCACGGTCGTAAGTGATGGAGGGTATGTGGGCATCCAGATGAAAAAGGTAAGAGCTGCTAATGCAACATGATTCGATTGGTACAGGTGACAAAGTGAAGTTTTCGGAAGGTGAGCGCGCAGATCAAGTGTTTGTATTAGCTTCCGAGCTGGTCTATTTTGCGCAGAAATCAGTTACGAAAGAAGCTGACTTATGCCTTGCTGAGTATGGCTACGGGCGAGCTCATTACCGCGCAATGCACATGATTCGCCACCATCATGCTGCTACGACCTCAGATCTTTTAAAACTCCTCAAGATCAAAGCGGCTAGTCTAAATAGGGTGATGCGAGAGCTCATTCGCGATGGTCATGTTGTTCAAGAAAACAACTCGGATGATCGCCGTGTTCGTCATCACTATCTGACGGTTAAGGGTTCAGAATTGCAGCAGAGGGTATTCGATTTACAGAAGCGAGTGTTTGCCCACGTTTTCGAAGAATCTGGAAGGGCATCAGTCCAGGAGTTTCTGAAAGTCTTATACCTACTTGTGCCAGAAGAGGAACGGGAGTTTCTTTCTGGAAATTTGAGTTTTTGATAGATCATCCTGTTAGCCAGAAATCATTATCGCCTTGGCTGGAAAAGTATAATACTGTGCAGGCCTGCTGCTCACTGACTGCCCGTACCCCCATTTCAGGCCAGCAATCGGCGCGGGCGTAACCAGTTCGGCTCGCTCTAGGGCGAGGGCAATGTGCATGTCCGTGCATCGGTGCCGCTTTACGGCATGAGCTTATTCTCAAGGCTCCATCATTCTAATACAGCTATCAGCGCCTTGTGGACGGGCGCTGGATCGCTTTCTCCAGTACCAATGGACTGATTGTATGCTTGATACCCTTGTCGGTATCCAGTGTGACGCTGGCGCTCATGCTTTCCAATCGCTCACTAACGCCATGGGTATCACGTTGTCTGTTTTGCCATGGAGAAGGTGAATAGCCGTATGCCCGGGTGCCTGTTCCGGTAATGTGGCGTAGCTTCCTGAGAATCGCAGTACCTGACCGACGAGACCATCCTTCATTTTGATCGCCTCCAGATGTAATCATCCCCTAAATTTGTCTAAAAACAATTATGATTGTCTATAACCGAATTATTCCAGGCCAGCATTCAGGCAGTATTCCCCGACGCCCACGCCCACTGGAAGTTATGCCCGCCAAGGTGGCCAGTCACATCCACCACCTCGCCAATGAAGAACGGGTTGGGGCGGTCGTTGACGGCCATGGTGCGTGACGACAGCTGGCGGGTGTCGACGCCGCCGAGGGTAGTAGCCAAGTGTCCCCAGTACCGCCGAAACTAGGTGCTCACCAACCTGTCCAGTTAATTTATTCGATACGCCCGATGCCATACTCTCAACTATTCCTTAGCGCATAACCGCCTTGGGTAAGCCGCCGGGACAAAGTGCAGCGTAGTACCGGTGGGCTTCGTTGGTTAAATGACGACAAGCTCAATGCGTAATCCATGTTTTGATTCAAGCATTGTGAGGAACATCTCATCTAAACGCCGCATCAACGAACGGATGCCGGTTTCCTCACTGATAAACACCAGCTTTGTCAGTCTATTTTCTGCAATTTGGTACTCATTGTAGGTGAGCACCTTTACCAGATCTTTGTAGAACTCGTGGTGCGTATTCTTGCCAGAAACCTTGAGTTCATATGCTGTTTTGGTTTTGAAATCGACGATATCGATTCTCTCATTATTTGCCCTTGAAACCCTCACCTCAGCCAACACATCATTCACGCAGACTGCTGCTTGCCACTCCTTTGTGATGGCCTGGGCGGACTTTGTATGTGCAGAGACATCGCCTTCATGCAGCCGATGCCGTAAATGGATTTTTCTCAGAGCTTCAACAATCATGGCCATTCAACGCGAAGCTATGGAGCGGCAAAGCGGTAGAAAGATTGTCCAGCAACTGCGGCTCCTTATATTCACAGGTCGCCATTGTATGAAATCGGGTCTTTATCGATACCTACGTCAATACGGACCTCGTTGATAAAGGCAATGGCCAACTGTCGAATCTCCTCCCAATCGTAGGATGCGCTTCCGCCAGAAATCATTAGGAGATGATCTGTTAGCTTATCCTGTGCATCTATCACTGGCTGAGGAGCAAGCATGCCCAGATAGCCGTATACCTGGAGGCGTTGCTGATTGAACGAATCGAATGCTTCAGCCCCCTGGGGTGCCTGAAGTCTACCGGACTGATGAGCATCAAATGCTGCAAGCAATTTTGCTACGCTATCTATAACGGCTCGGTAGATAACTAGCTTGTCGTTATGAGTTCGCAGATAGGTATCTTTGAAAATATCCAACTCGCGCTTTTTGGCTTCCAATTCCCGGTCGAGTTCGTTTTTCTCGCGATCAAGTATCCGCCGAGCCCAAACCTTTCCTAGCCAGCTGGACAGAGCGAAAATCAGCCCGCCTGCGACGCCAATTGAAGCGACCGAGGCCGTGACAATCTTAAATACATCTGCCCAATCCAATGATTTGACTCCCTTTCAAAGATAACAGCAGTTGGGTAGCGCGCTGGCAAGCCCCCGATACAGTAGACGCCTGATAGCGTTACAGTAAACGCAAATTTACAGGTGTTGGTAATGAGCGGAAAGCCCTGACTCGAATGTTCGCTTTTGTTTAAGAGCGGCGGTCACGACTAAGGGTTATGTCACCATAACTTGGTCGAGCCGGTCAAAATATGCTGTCAATAACACCCACTCACGGCCGGGGGTAGGCCCAAACCCAAGCGATCTTCAAAGGATTGACGGATCCGACTGCGCTTATCTCAGTATAGGACCAAGCGGCCCGGCGGCAACACTCTGTATAGAGGCGGGCCTGCCCCTGGGGTTGCGGGTTTCAAAACCCATGAGACATTACTCATATCGAGAGTGTGCGGATCCTGTGGTGGGTGTTGAGTGAGGTTGGCCCTCGAAAGAGGGCCCTTTTTCAACCGTTAAAGGGACATCAACGAAAGACCTATTCTCGATTTACTCCCCGCAGTCCCGGCATACCATGGATTTTTTTCTGAGGAGCCTTGCCATGCCCCACCTTAAGTTTGCGTTAATAGGACTCACAACGTCTCTTCTCCTCGGTTGTGGTGGGGGAGGGGGCGATGGGGCTGCTATCGAGAAACCCTCATCATCAGGCAACACTGACGCAAACAAGGAACTTGTTTTCGAGTTTTCCGGTTCACCACTGGAACCGAGTGTTTTCAATCTGGCCGCGTTCTCAGAAGACCAGGAAAATCAGTTCTCACCGGGAGATATCATCAGTCTGACCTGGAATACGGATGTCTACTATGACGACCTCTCTGTTCCCGGGTTCGATGAGACCTTTCCCTATACAGCGTCTGTTTATCTGAGTGAGGACGGCGCGTTCCAGGTGGAAGATGACGTAGAGCTGTTTTCGGTTCAGTGTGTTTTTCCCTCCTCAGAACAGACGGCCTGTGGTCAGTTTGCATCGTTCCGGTGTGACTATGCCCCTGACAATAGACATGAGCTTGTCTGCTCAAGCTTACCGGCTGGGCGAGAACGGGGGCTTGAAAGTCATGTGGTG
>Ga0098068_1001031_pt1 | contig 10334 bp, 8 predicted proteins | sample 26BtaG_FD_75059 | JGI IMG/M metagenome (GOLD analysis project Ga0098068, IMG submission 75059) | Marine viral communities from Cariaco Basin, Caribbean Sea - 26B_WHOI_OMZ_CsCl | ecosystem: Environmental > Aquatic > Marine > Oceanic | place: Caribbean Sea: Cariaco Basin | collected 2014-11-09 | reverse complement strand
TACCTCGTCCAGTTGAGGTGATGCGCTTAACTGACCGCATAGTATCACGAAAATTCTAGTCAAACTATACGTTATATGCATAGTCGCTAAAAAATATTTAAATTTTTTTCACACCTAGGCTACTCCCCTATAATAGCAATGCTTGTAGCGAATAAAAAAGCCCCCTATCAACCACAGTGACAGAGGGCTTCCTAGCATACTAACAGGGCTATTGGCAAAGCTTATAAGAAAATAATTTTAGCCAATAATACCGCGCTTAATACCCAGACAGCGATACTGATTTCATTAAATTTACCCGTGGCCGCTTTGATGACCGTATAAGTAATAAACCCAAGGGCAATACCATCTGCAATTGAGTAAGTTAGCGGGGTAAACAATAACACCACAGCTGCAGGAGCGGCTTCGGTAATGTCTTCCCAATCGATTTCTTTTAGTGAGAACATCATTAAGACGGCCACGTAAAAGATAGCACCAGCAGTCGCATAGGCAGGAATCATACCGGCCAATGGGGCAAAGAATAAGCTGAGTAAGAACATTACCCCAACCGTCACCGCCATTAGACCCGTACGACCACCAGAGGCTACCCCTGAGACACTCTCAATATAACTGGTCGTTGAGGAAGTGCCTAGCATAGCCCCAGCCACTGTGGCTGTAGAATCCGCCAGTAAAGCTCGGCCCATATTAGGGATTCTGCCATCTGCCCCAATCAAGCCCGCTTTGGTGGTAATCCCCACCAGGCTGCCTGTAGTATCGAATAAATCAACAAATAAGAAAGCAAAGATAACCGCAATCATACCTACGTTAAAGGCACCTGCGATATCCAATTGCATAATCGTTGGCGCAATGCTCGGTGGCATCGACATAATACCGCCGAACTGCGTTTGACCAAATATTAAGCTGATGATAGCAATAATCAAAATACCGAGAATCACCGCACCAGGCACACGTTTATGCGCTAAGGCAGCGATAATAAAGAAGCCTAAGGCCGCCATAGCTGGTCCGAAAGACGTCATATCCCCTAGCATGACTAGGGTGGACTCACGCGCAACAATAATACCTGCACTTTGTAAGGCAATAAACCCTAGGAAAGCCCCGATACCTGCGACGATACTCTTTTTCAAAGTACCCGGAATAGCATCAATGATCCATTCGCGAATCTTAAAGAGACTCAATAGGATGAAGACACACCCTGATAAGAAGACCGCGCCAAGAGCCGTCTGCCAAGTGTAGCCCATACCTAGGACGACGCCATAAGTAAAAAAGGCGTTCAGCCCCATTCCTGGTGCTAACGCCACGGGTAGCTTCGCAAATATACCCATGATAAAACAGCCAACCGCTGCTGCTAGACAGGTCGCAACGAAGACCGCCCCTTTATCCATGCCGGCTTCTGCCAAGACATTCGGGTTAACAAAAATGATATATGCCATGGTCAGGAAGGTCGTAATCCCTGCCATCACCTCGGTTTTAACGGTGGTATTGCTGCCATTAATCCCAAAATAACGTTCAATTGCATTCATAAGTGACGCCTAGCTTTTATTAAATTAGTCAAACAATACAACTGCAAGGATGGTTTCGCAGCCAGTGTATTAAGGATGGGTAACAAATAGTAACATAACGTTGGAATAATTGAGATAAATAAATTGTGCGCCTTTCAGCCACTGTTGGGTCTAAAAATACTGTAGACCTATACGTTATACTATCGGTCTCAACTTACTTACTGATTTCTGTCTTATGGATATAAAAGCGCGCCATTATACAAACATTTTGCCCGCTTGTACGCACTATGACTGGTTAGATTAAATATCACAGCCGCCTTAATCCTATAAGCCAGCTATCTACAAGCTATCTATATATACAAGCTATCTGCAAAATATAGGCCAATTAACTGCTACCGCTTTTATTAGGCTTGGTAGTACAATACGCGACATAATAGTCGGCATAATCTGAGTCTATGCATATTTATAGATGACGCTGTCTTTATTTAGCAGTACACTAGCCGGTTGCTATTTGGTTTATCCTTTATCCTGATTATTGCTTGACCCAACCCCCTCTCAAAAGTGAGCTTTTGCATGCCTGAATCGTTAAATATCATTGAGCTGATTACCCAAGCTAGTTTGTTGGTACAGATCGTTATGGGGCTATTATTACTGGCCTCACTGCTGTGCTGGGTGATGATCTTTCGCTTAAGTGCGCGGCTAGGTACGGCCAAAAACTTTGACCAACAATTTGAGTCTTGGTTTTGGTCCGGAGAGGACTTGGCAAAATTGTACCAAGGTGTCCAGAACTCGCCGGACCGTCAGGGGCTTGAGCAAATATTCTATGTGGGCTTTTCAGAATACTTGAAGATGCATAAAAAGCGTCAACCTAAGCCCGATATTATCGATGGCGTCGAACGTAAATTACGCGTCGGCCTGGGTCGTCAACAGCACTTGCTAGAAAAAGGCCTGCCTACCCTCGCCAGCATCGGCTCGGTAGCGCCCTATGTGGGTCTATTCGGTACGGTGTGGGGCATCATGAATGCCTTTTTGGGATTGTCGCAGACCGAACAAGCGAGTCTAGCTGCCGTAGCCCCTGGTATTGCAGAGGCCTTGATTGCGACAGCTATGGGTCTATTTGCCGCTATTCCAGCCGTGTTGGCTTATAACCACTTTACCGCCAAAGCCAACAGTATTTATGACTCACGCGCACTATTTTGCGAAGAGATGACGGGAATGCTACTGCGTGAGACCGCAGCCACGCCCGCTCCTGTGGCTCAAGCTGTCCCACAAGAGCAACCTGCGCAGGTAAGCTCGCTATGAAGACCAGCCCTTATCGCCGTGAAAGAAAAGCACTCAATGCGGAGATGAACGTCGTCCCTTATATCGATGTCATGTTGGTGCTGCTGGTTATCTTTATGATTACGACCCCCATGCTGACGACAGGGGTGGATGTGGACTTGCCAAAAGAGCAGACCAATACCATCAGTAGCAGCAGTCAGTTGCCGGTGATCGTATCGCTAAAAGACAATGGCGAGATTTTTATCAGCTATGAGAACAATATCGACCAGCCTATCACCCAGCCTGAACTCATAGATACCCTGTCGCGCCTGCAAAGCCAAGACTCGGGCACTGAAGGGCTGCAAGTCATGATTAATGCCGACCAAAACAATCAGTATGGCTCGATTATGGAATTGATGGCCAGTTTGCAGCAAGCGGGGATCAAAAAAGTAGGCTTATTAACGGGTAAACCTTTACCAGAGCCTGGCTTGTAATCCAGTTTTCAATCAAGGTCATAGGGTTTAAAATAGTTTAAGCTGGTCAATGAAAAACTAGCGAGACTGCCACAGTAAAGTCAATGGCGAAGTGCTAACCTCGCTGTTCATTAATCATTGTCAATCCATCGTTGTCAATCAATTATAGTCATATGCAGGGTCTATTGCCTTAGCACTAATGACTATGGGAAAGGTAAGCGTTACATGATTCAAGGCCCCTCCGTCTTTGTTCCTACCCCGCCTGAAGGGGATGGCATCACGCTGCCGACACTATTGAGTGTCTTGGCGCATGGACTGCTGATTGGCTTTATTCTTTATACCCATCAAGCGCCTACTCTAGAGACGCCGCCAGGTATTGAGGCCACTATGGTCTCTCCTGAGCAATTGGCAGAGATGCAAGGTCAGATTTTAGCCAACCGTGCTGCTATGGCGGAGATGGGAGCTTCTGGTGCAGGCGACTCTGAGTTTGCCCCTATGGAGAGCAGCGAGAGCTTTAGCAGTCAAAGTAGCAGCAGTGCCGCAGCCAGCAGTAGTGGCTCTAGACGCGTGCCTGTCTTTGTCCGTTCTGATGCCCCCTCCGATATGCCGACTGAAGACGGTATTATGGTCACGCGCGAATACCAGCAGCAAGTGCAAGAGGCTGAAGCCGAATACGAACGCAAAATGGCGGAATTGGCTGCACAGATAGACCAAGCTTGGCAAAATGATGAACAAGCTATTCAAGACCAAGCCCGCCAGAGCGAGCAAATCCGACAAGAAAGGGTCAATCAATTAAAGCGTATCGAAGCCAGTCAACCGACCGTGCAACGCCCAAAACGCCCCGATGCCAAGACAGGCAATAAGTCCAAAGACTCAGATCGTATCTCTATTGATCTCGCGGATGGGCAAGCCAAGGTCAGCAATCAAGGCAGTCCTAATAGCAACTCTAACAGCAGTAGTAATAGTGCCGGCAGTAGTGGCCGCTCTGTAAGCTCCTATAAAAACGATATTGTGAATAAAATTCAAAGCCACTTTACTCCCCCTTATGGTAGTGAAAGTGACTTTACCAATTTATCGCTGCGTTTGGATGCCAACGGTAATGTATTATCCGCCAGCGCCAGTGGCTCTAGTCCTGAAGTAAATGCAGCGGCTGAGAGTGCTGCTTTTGCGGCCAGCCCTCTACCTATCGATACCAGCAACCCGAAAGCTTTTGCTTCTATTCGGGTGAAGATTAAGGGCAGTTAGCATTCATAGCCAATTAGCATTCATAGCATGTTAATAGGAATAGCCAGTTAGCATTAACAGCCCGTTGATGCTAATGGAAAGACCTCCTTGCTGAGGGTCGTAGTAGCTATTATGACGGCCTAACTTATCTCCTTATCCCGCACAATAATACTATGGCTCAACTACATGCCTTTGACGAAATCTAATAATTTATCTGCTATAGTAAGCAAAATCAGTAAGCAACCTTCTGCATACTCCCCATTAGAAAACTATATTAATAAACGGTAATTCTCTATGAAAAAAACTCCCCATAATATGGCGAAAGATATTGCCTCTTTAGGCTTAGTCGTCTTGGGCAGCATGACGTTGATGCCAGTAATAGCCCAAGCAGAAGACCCGCTAGAGTTAGAGTTCACTTATGTGGCGCCGAAACAACAAAGCCAAGTGGCCTTTGTGCCGTTTGCGGGAGATACGGCCATCTCGCCTGTCGTCCTCAATAACTTAAGCCAAACCGAACTGCGCGCCACCAGTCAGAACTTACCGCAACAGCCGCATAGCAGCCGCGAGCTAACCGGTACCTTACCCGTCTGGCAAAAGACGGGGATTCCTTACTTAGCGGTAGGCAGCACCCAGTCTAATAAAGGCAAAGTCGTCACCACTTTTGAAGTGATTGATGTCAAGACAGGGCGCAGTCTAGGTGGTGAGCAAACGCTAACGGCCAATAACGACCGAGCCAGCCTGCGTTATGCCGGCCATGTTATCGCAGATAAGATTTATGAGCTCATCACTGGTACACCGGGCGACTTTTCAGGCCGTATTGCCTATATTCAAGAGTCAGGCAGTGCCAAAGATAAGACTTCGCAATTGATGGTGATGGATGCGGACGGCGAAAACGTCATGCCGATCAGCCCCCCTATTAGAGGCGCTATCTTCTCGCCTGCTTGGTCACCCGATGGCAACCGTATCGCTTATACCGTGCATATGCCGAACAGCTATCCGATGATTTACATTCAGAATGTCACTACTGCCAACTCACGTCCGCAAGTGCTTACCGCTGGCCTAAAAGGCAGCAATATGAGCCCTTCGTTCTCTCCAGATGGCGGCAGTATCTTATTTTCAGGCAGTCATGAGGGGACGGCCGACATCTACCGTATTAGCACTTCAGGCGGCGCCGCACAGAAAGTCATTGGCTCTCCCTACGCTGACGTAACGCCCAATTACTCTCCTGATGGCAAGTCTTTCCTCTATGTCTCGGACCCAGGTGGCAATAACAAACCGCAGATTAACCGTTATGACTTTGCTACTGGTAAAGTGACTAAGGTGTCTAAAGGCGGTTATGCCGTGCGTCCCCAGTACAATGCGGATGGTACACAGATTGCTTTCTTAAGTGGCAGCTCAGCGGCGATTATGAATACTTCTGGGGCTATCGTAACCAATCTCGGCAGCACCGGTATCGATGAAGCGCCAAGTTTCTCGCCCAATGGTAAGCGCGTGGTGTACTCGACCAAGCAAGGCGGCAAAGCTGTGCTGACCATCAAATCACTTAGCGGTGGCGATACCTTGTATAAATCAGTTGCTGGTACCGTGCGCTCTCCGGTCTGGTCTGCTACCCCAAAGTAAGTTAAATCTATATCCTTAATGCAATGATTATCACGAAATGGCGCCTTTATTTATATAAGGCGCTTTTTTTATGGGACAGTAGCTTAGTATGATAGTTGCTATACTGAATAAAAATTACTTATTAAAAAATTACTGGATAACAAAATAACGCCAGCCCTCATCCCGCAGAGACCCCACTTAGGAACTATCATGACTGCAAAATCGGCTTTCAACCTGACTACCCTAAAAAGCCTCTATGATAATAAAGTCTTGCCAATCTTAATCGATAAGGCCTGCGGTTTAGAGAGTGTTAGCCAACAAAGAGCTTTGGTCGTCCCCAAAGCCAATGGCGTGGTGCTAGAGATTGGCGTGGGTAGCGGGCTGAATGCTAAGTTTTATAACCCACAAAATGTGAAACGAGTCATAGGAGTCGACCCTCATCTACAGCCATTGGCCCAACAGCGCTTTGCTGCCGTAGGTATTGAGTTGGTCTCGCAGCCGTTGTCTGCCGAAACCTTACCGCTTGCAGATAATAGCGTGGATAGTGTCGTGATGACTTTTACCTTATGTTCTATCCCCAATCCTATCCAAGCCTTAAGCGAAATCCGCAGAGTGCTCAAACCTGTTGGTAAGTTATATTACGCTGAGCATGGCTTAGCCCCAAAGCCCAAGCTAGTGGGTAAAATACAGCAAGCCATTACTCCCGTTTGGAAGCCACTAGCCGGCGGCTGTCATTTGGATAGAGATATTGAAAAGTTACTAACCCAAGCAGGGTTTACGGTATTGGGTGAGCAAGGATTTACGCAGGGCGTCAGTATCGTTGGGTATCATTATTGGGGAGAAGCGACTGCTGCTGAGAACACTCAAGAATGAGAAGAGACTAAAAGATTTTAGCTTTAACATCGGGGGTTTTTATAAGAGGAGAATTATGCGATACGTAGGCAGACTTACTTGTTTGGCTATGGCCGTGTCTCGTCCCTCGACGATGAACGAGACAGGACGATAAGTTTCTACTAAATGTTCTTATTTTTTATAGCAGGTGCGGCAATGATTTTCGATAGCTGACGATGCCATTACCCGATTGCTTAAGGGGTCGTCCGTCTTTGCCCAGTGGAGATTCCGTCTTATAGAGCACCCGACCATGACTGTCGTAGGTGTAGGTGAGGTACTTGTCATGGGTGGTAAGGGACGTGGGTCTGCCCTGTGGTTGACTGACGGTTGTATTGTCTGAGCTGTCATAAGTAGGGTTAACAAGAATGCGGTTAGAGGCAGGGTCAAAGGCAAAGACTTCGGTGATGCCGGTGTGGTTGGCGTAGTCAATGAGTCTATGCTGGGTTAGACATCCATCTTATATTCTAATAAATTTATAAGTAATAATCTTCACCATCCGAAATTAGCAATTTTTCAATAAATTGTTTCAATGTTATATACTCAGAGCAATTAATCCAGTTTTCGGGGTATTCTTCTTCTACGCTATAAATACTTAAACTACATTCAGAGTTTTTAAATAGGTTATACCCAACAACATCTCCATTATTTAAATTTGAAGCAATTAATAGAAAATTTGGAAATGGATTAGTCAGGTTTATAAAAACCTCTTTAGTAAAACTCTCTATTTCTTTCAATTCATAAAATTTTATTCCTAATTGGTACTTTCCGAAATAAAGATTGCACGCACCTATTGTCATAAGAAAATTCTTATACTCTGCAGGAAGTTTAACATTAAATTTTTCCTCAAAAATTTCGATTTCAGCTATATTGTAATTTCTTATCCTTGAAAAGGCATACCTTTCACCTGAGCTTAAAGTTATAAAGTCTCCATTACTCAAATTAATTAACTTCTCTATTTCTTGAATGAGTCCTAAAAAATTCATTAAATCAACTCCGTTATTGTTCCTGTGGGTAAACTATATGGAAGATTAGTTCTTAAAGCCGAACCTGTTCCGTGGATTGTACCGGTATGTGGATGTTTTACAGGTGCTAAATTCTACCATTCATTTGAACCTCCATTTTTAAGAGGAATAATATGATGAGGCGTTGCACCTGAAGGCCAAGATTGTCCAGTCTCTTTTTCCCATTTGGCTATTAGTGCATTTCCTTGCTTCTTAGAGAAACCATTTTTTCTTATTAGTCTATTTGCTTTCACAGAACGCTGTTTAATTGTAGATAATTTATCTTTAATCATTCTTTTTTGTCTACCACTGATTGGTACCAAAGCCCATTTATCCAAATCAGCCATGATTTCGTCAAATTTAGCCGTTCTAGTAGCTCTAGTATTAGTACACTCACTCAACCCAAAAGGATCAATCCAACCAACAGGATTGGGCGCATACTGAAAGACGTTATTACCACCAAGCAACCCTATCGGGTCTCTCGTGGTAAACATCCCTAAATCAGGGTCAAAGTATCTAAAGCGATTGTAATGCAGCCCCGTCTCTTCGTCAAAACTTTGCCCTTGAAACCTGATTGGCTGTAGCTCGTCTGCGGATACTTGCAGTGACTCTAACTTCTCCTCTCTCCATATTATTTTTGCCGTATTGCCCCAAGCCTCATAGTCCGCTAACCAAACCACTTCACCATTGTGATTGGTCAGCTCTTTCGGCGTGCCCAAATGGTCATTATGATAGTGAAACACCTGCATACTTGGAATCAGCTTAGCTTCATCTTCCCAGATTTCACGTTTAGTGTTAATGATACCGTCGTTGGCTGACTTTAATAAATTAGCTTTGAGCCAGACCAGTCTAGTCACAGGATCGAAGCTGTTTTGCTCATATACTGTAGTAAAGACATGAGTATCGGTATATTCCTGTACTTGCCTGTTACCATCCCATAGATAATCAATATATTTATGCTGAGTCTTTTGCTGTTAAATAGGAGATTGAATGATTTTGGTAGCGTGTCTGTTTACTTGCTTGGTCTTTATCTTAGTATCACTTGCCTTAGCAATGCGTCGCCCAAAGGCATCATAATAGTAAGTCGTCGTTATTTCAGTAAGGGTAAACCCTTCTTCTATATTTAGTTATCGTTTTAATCAGCTCATTATTTGGATTGTAATAGTGCTGTATCGACTTGCGACTGCTTATGAGCGCATTACTACTTTGCGCTATGGGTTTACCATCTTTGGCTGGGTGAGTGTTTTGAATAATACTTGTCCGTGTATACCATAGGTATAGGTAATGAGCTTATCAGCAGTGACGAGCTTGGTCGGTCGCCCTGATGCTTTACTGTTGTCTTTATTATCTGTGGCACTAGCTGTTGTGCTAATAGGGGCTCTATTACTCACAGGGTCAAAGGCAAATAACTAAGACACTTAAGTCGCTATGAAATGCATCTAGGCCAAAAGAACTATAGAACAAGACTTGGTAAACTAATAAATTTTTTCTTTTGTCACTTTTTTATTATTGTCATTTTTTTATAATTCTCTTACTCTATTTTATTAAACTCCCACTTGGTAAAAGAGTCTCTTAAACTTATGCTATCTAAAAAACTTCCCATTTGCTTAACTCTCGCCTTAATGCTTTCAAGCTGTACGGTCGGTTTAAATAGCCAATCAACGCCTGAGCAGGCTATCACTGTAGAATCGACGCAGCAGGTATTGGCAACCCTAGCCGCGGACGCTATGCAAGGTCGCCAAGATGGCACGCTAGGCGCACAGAAAGCAGCACAATATATTGCAGAGCAATTTCAAGCGGCAGAGCTACAACCCTTTGCTGATTTAAAAGGCTATGAGCAAAATTATGAGATTGATGGTGCTGAGGCTATTATCCCCGCCAGTAATGTGATTGGCTTTATAAAAGGCAAAAGTCGTCCAGAAGAATTAGTAATCTTTTCTGCTCATTACGATCATTTGGGGGTTGAGGATAGCGCTGAGGGTGCGGGTAAAGATAAAATATATAATGGCGCAAACGATGATGCGTCAGGGGTCACAGCTTTAATTCAACTGGCAAAATATTATCAGGAACACCATGATAATGAGCGCAGTATCGTCTTTGTGGCCTTCTCTGGTGAAGAAGTGGGAGGCTTTGGCTCGCAAGCTTTCTCTAAGCTTATCGACCCTGATAAAGTCGTCGCCATGTTCAATATCGAGATGATTGGTACGACCAGTAAATGGGGCAAAAATTCTGCCTACCTTACTGGTTTTGATAAATCGGACTTTGGGGCGATACTGCAGGAAAATTTACAAGGCTCTAACTTCCAATTCCATCCTGACCCTTATCTAGATAAAGACTTGTTCTATCGCTCTGATAACGCTACTTTAGCGGCTCAAGGCGTACCTGCACAT
>Ga0098068_1001029_pt1 | contig 10349 bp, 9 predicted proteins | sample 26BtaG_FD_75059 | JGI IMG/M metagenome (GOLD analysis project Ga0098068, IMG submission 75059) | Marine viral communities from Cariaco Basin, Caribbean Sea - 26B_WHOI_OMZ_CsCl | ecosystem: Environmental > Aquatic > Marine > Oceanic | place: Caribbean Sea: Cariaco Basin | collected 2014-11-09 | reverse complement strand
GCGACGAATGGGCTTAGGTAGGCTTAACGGCATAGAACTCTCTCAACTCTTAGCTTAAAAAATGTCGGTATCGCAATCATGGTCATAATAGAACTGTTTAGCTATCTGGCTATTATTCTGACTATTGTTAGTCTTTTTGCTTATTCATACGACTGCTCACTTGTTGCCATATGGCATCTGGCAGTGCCCCTAGCGTCTTTAATGGCAAAGTCAGTTTCTTGGGAAATTCGATCACTTCATCACCATCACTAATGCCCGCCCGGATAGCTTGACTCGCCTGCTCTTGCGACTGCAAAAATGGCATAGGGAAGTCATTTTGTTCCGTCATTGGCGTCTCTACAAACCCAGGGATGACTAAACTGACTTTAACGCCCTGCGGTTTTAGACTAATTTGCAAAGTTTTCATCAAGTAGTGAATCGCGGCTTTGGAGCTGCCATACGCCTCTGCTCGCGGAAACGGCACAAACGCTGAGGCTGAACCTACCCCTACCAAACGACCTTTTGAGGCAATCAATTGCGGCAATACGGCTTCAATAGTATGCGATAGCGTACCTAAATTGACACTCATCACCTTCATAAAGCTTTCACTATCGAAATCAGGCATATCCAGATACTCACACATGCCAGCACAGCAAATAGCCACATCAATCTTGGCAATTTTACTTAGCTCTGCGATCACTTCGTCGCGATCCATTAAATCTAGCGAGATGCTATGTGCCCCCAACTCTTGCAAGTGCGCTAAGGCTTCTTCATCACGTCCCACCGCATATACTTGTTGCCCTGCTTGCAGATAATCTTTCGCCAGCTGTTGGCCAATACCGGAAGTGGCGCCTGTAATTAAGATAGCTTGTGCTTGGGTAACGTTGCTCATGATGACTCCTAAAAATAGCTCGCCCATTGCGCTGTAAAAACTGGGCAGTGACTGCCTATATGATGCATTTAGTTGGTTTATTTATGCCAACCTATGCCTATAAATAATAGGTGCGAATTTTCAGTATAACCCGTTATTTTTATTTTTCTAGTGTATTAGTGAACATTATTTATTACTAAAATTTAACCCCATATCGCCATTATTAATAAATACTTATCTATAAAATAACTTGTGATTATTATCCAGAATACGTCTTTATCTATTGCCAATAACCTCTATCCTAAGCGTTCAACCTAAATCGCTCATTTTCGCTTGGTTTATTACCTTAGTCCTCGTTTCAACACTATTGCTACTAGCCCCTGCTTATCAAGGGTCTTTTTAGCCCTAAAACCGAGATAAATAAAAATATTTAAGGTTTAGATGAAAAAAGGCTTGACGTTTTTTTTAACTTTGCTAGAATACGCCCCACTTAGCGCAAACGTCGTATGACTTAAACGCGTTAAACCTGCTATTCCCTAATAGCTCAGTTGGTAGAGCATCGGACTGTTAATCCGTGTGTCCCTGGTTCGAGCCCAGGTTAGGGAGCCATATTCAGTAAGACTTTAAATAATCAAATTGATTATTGGCTAATGCCAAAGCCCTTATCTTCGGATAAGGGCTTTTTTTTGCTTAAATTTTAGTCTTATCAAGCCTGCTACTGCCTACTTCAATTCTTTTTTAGCTTTAAGTTAAAAATTTATTTATTTATCTAATACTTAGCTAAGTTTTCACTATTTACCACTACCCATATGCCCTAGTTAACAAAGGCAAGATACTCTGTATTTAGTCCCCATTATCAACCCTGCTATTAGCCCTCTAAAATGGCGTGACATTTATCGTGTAATTAAGCTACACTCAAGATAATTTTAATAAACCATACTGATTAGACAACCTCATGTGGGAACTTTTAAATACGCCAGCTTTCGCGCCTTTTGCCATTGCCGGCTTAGTTTTAGTGATTTTACTCGCTATCGAGATGCTAGGATTTTTGTTTGGTGGGATGAGTGGGTTTTTAGACAGTCTGCTACCCGATGCTCTAGCCGATGCCGACTTTGATGCCGATCTTGGGATGGATGCTGATGCCGATTTGAGTTTAGGACTTAAAGCTCTAGATTGGCTGTATGTTGGCCGTATTCCTACGATGATTCTACTCATCCTATTTATTGCCAGTTTTTGTATCGCCGGCTATGTCATCCAGCAAATATCTTTTGCTATCTTAGGACACTATCTCTCCCCTTGGCTCGCCAGCCTAGATGCCTTGGTCATCAGTTTCCCGCTGCTCAAAGTAGTGGCCGCGCTAATCTACCCTATTATTCCTAAAGATGAGAGCACAGCCGTTACAGGCGACTCTTTAGTCGGCAGCTCAGCGCGTATTCTCCTGGGTTATGCCAGTGTTGGCAGTCCTGCTCAAGCGAAACTCACCGATAAATATGGTCAGACCCATTATGTCATGGTAGAGCCGGATCCTGATTATCGCCATCCTGAGCCAGAGACTACTGTCATCACGGTTGCTACTACTAATGATACTGACTCGGCAAAAACAATAATTACTGCCGAAGATGCGCTAGTTATTACCCAAAAGATTGGCGAGCGTTATCTAGTTAAAAAAGTATAAAACGTCATAGAAACTACGGAAGATACCCCCTCTCTTTGCCAAGCTGACTTAATAAACTGACTTGATAAAGAAAACAAATAACAAGGAACCTTATGACTACATTGATATCTTGGGCCATCATCGCCGGCGTTATCGTCGTTGCTATGCTGATTATTGGCTTTATTCTAACCCGTCTCTATACTCGTGCTAGTAAAGAAGTCTCTTTTGTGCGGACGGGTATGGGCGGCGAAAGCGTCATTCTTAATGGTGGTGCTTTTGTGCTACCGGTGCTGCATGAAGTTATTCCGGTAAATATGAACACGTTGCGCTTAGAAGTGCGCCGTGCCGATAACGAAGCCTTGATCACCAAAGACCGTATGCGCGTCGATGTCAAAGCCGAGTTCTATGTGCGAGTGCGTCCGCTAAAAGAGTCGATTGCTACCGCTGCGCAAACCCTCGGTATGAAGACCATGGCACCCGGTGAACTTAAAGAATTGGTCGAAGGTAAGTTTGTCGATGCGCTACGGGCTGTAGCTGCCGAGATGGACATGGAAGAGTTGCATGAAAAGCGGGTGGATTTCGTACAACGAGTCCAGCGCGCTGTCTCTGAAGATTTAGCAAAAAACGGGCTTGAGCTAGAAACAGTCTCATTAACGGGCCTTGATCAGACCAAGTTTGAATACTTTAACCCGCAAAACGCTTTTGATGCCGAAGGTCTAACGCGACTGACCGAGACGATTGAAGCGCGTCGTAAACTGCGTAACGATATTGAGCAGGAAACGGATTTAGCGATTAGAACCAAAAATTTAGAAGCCGAACGCAGTCGTATCGATATCGTGCGTGAAGAAGAGTACGCCAAGCTTGAGCAAGAGCGTGAGATTTCTATTCGCCGTGCCGAGCAGATGTCTAACATCGCTACCGAAGAGAGCATGAAGCAGCGGATAGCGGAAGAAGCTAAGATTGCTGCCCAACGCGAAATTGACATGCAACGCATCAATGCTGAACGGGATATTAGAAACCAAGATATCATCAAAGAGCAGTCGCTTGAGCAAGCCAATATCGAACGCCAAAAATCTCTTGAGTTAGCCGAACAAGAACGCCAAATTGCAGTAGCTGAAAAATCACGTGCTGAGTCTGTGGCAAAAGCGGAAGCGGATAAAGCCCGCGCCCTTGCCGTCCAGCAATCGGAAAACGTCATCACGGTACGAGAGCGCGAAATCGCAGAACGTGCGAAAGCCGTCCAATTGATTAAAGCGACAGAAGAAGCAGAAAAAGACGCTATCGATATCAAAGTGGCGGCACAGGCAGAAAAACAAGCCGCAACAGATAGAGCGGAAGCGGTACGTATTGAAGCGCAAGGTCAGGCGGATAAGAAACGTCTAACGGCTCAAGGTGAAGCCGATGCGCAGCTGCTCATTGCCCAAGCACAAGCAGAGCAATACCGGGTGGAAGCAGAAGGTCAAGAAGCTATTAATACAGCCGCCAACATGCTATCACCGGATCAAATCGATATGCAGATTCGTATGGCCCTACTTGAGCGTCTGCCTGCGATTATCGCTGAGTCGGTCAAACCGATTGAGAATATCGACGGTATTAAGATCCTACAAATTGGCGGTAATGGTGCCGGTATGCTCGGTCAAGGCAATAGCGGCGGAGCTAGCAATGAGGGTGGCAATGGCGGCTCAAAAGGCTCACTAGCCGATGATATGGTCAACTCTGCCCTACGCTATCGCAGCCAAGCTCCGCTTATCGACCATCTATTGGGCGAGCTGGGGTTAGCCGGTGGTGGCGATATCAATGCGCTAACAGGAGCGCTAGTGGATTCGCAATTTAGCCCTGTAGGGAATAAAGGCGCGAGCAAACGAGCCCAGGCAAGACAATCTGCTAATGAAGATGCTAATAACACTCGCACTGCAGTTACTTCCGGTGATGCTAGCGCCAGTATTCATAGCTTAGAGCTGCCTGAACCGGTCAGTAAACGGGTAAATAAAGCCATCGATAAAGCAGAAGAGAGCACTGAGGCTACGGTGAATCATATCAATTATCAACAGCAGCCTAAGCCTGCAGCGAATGGCAATACCACCCGTACAGTCATTCAACCAGCTCATAAAAAGGATGATTAGCTTAATAAGTTAAGCTATAAACCAAACGGGTCTAAAAACCCAAAATTAAGAAACCCCACTGACCTAGCGTAAGTGGGGTTTTTATTTGCAGTCTATTTTATTGATGCTCTATTTCATTGGTAGCCTATTAAATAAGACTAACTAACAAGCCATCTTACTTTTTGATACCCTTAGCAATCTGTTTGGCTTCTTTGGCCATTTCACGGAACATCCCAGCTGGCGAAATATAAAAGCCACAGAAAAATAGCCCGTCCATTTTACTCTCAGTACCGCTCGATTTTGGTGTACCGTGGTTATCCAACACTTTATGCTCTGACAAAAAGGCATCTACACACGGACGATAGCCCGTCGCTAATATTAGGGCATCGATAGTTTCGCGGCGACCATCACTAAATAAGACCTCATTACCCTCGAATTTTTCGATACCAGGATAGACGATAATCTCGCCACGCTTAATCAAGTCAATCGTCCCTACGTCTAACATAGGCACCTGCGCTTTTTCTTTTAGCGTCTGCATCGGTCCTTTATCCAATTGCTTTAGCCCATATTTACTTAAGTCACCCATCAATATCTTACTGGTGGTTGTATTAATCGAATCAATCAATTTAGGCGGCAGATGCTGTTGCCAAATCCCCATAGCTAGAGTCGGCTGACCCAAGACTTCCCGGGGCAACACGTTGACCGCTGAGCGCACCGATTGGATAGGACGGGCGCCATGTTCCCATAAATCTAAAGAAATCTCAGCGCCAGAGTTACCAAACCCTACCACTAGGACCTTTTTACCTTTAAAGGGTTGGCCATTTTTATAATCATGGCTGTGCATGACTGTCCCAGTGAAACCCTCTAAGCCTTCCCAAGAAGGCATTTGGGGGACACGGTTGTAGCCGGTAGCGATTACTAGGTTTTTTGCTGTATAAGTTTTTTTCTCACCATTTGCTAGTGGTTGCTCACCCCCTACCTCATTGAATACCTTAGTATCATGGTTGGGGTTAATTTGCGCAGTGACTTGCCAAGTCTGTTTTTTCCCAACGCCATTAGCGCGGATATTGGTCACAGTATGATTAAATTCAGGTTTGATATTGAAGTGCTGCGCATAATCCTCTAAATAACGCACGACTTGCTGACGGGCAGGATAGCGAGCGAATAGCTTTGGAAAGGGATAATAAGGCAGTGCCGAGTACTCTTTGGCAGTATGCAAATGCAGTCGGTCGTAATGGCTTTTCCAAGCAGGCGCAACTTCATTTGTTTTCTCTAGCAAGACATAGTCCACGCCTTTTTTGGCGAGACAAGCTGCCATGGCGAGCCCTGCAGGACCCGCCCCAATAATGATAGTATTGGTATCTGTAGCAGACTTGCGCTTAAATAACTTCATAATACGTCCCTTTAAAAGTTGGCTTTATTCACTAGGTAGCTGGGGTACTCGATGGTCCATCTATGATTTAGCCACTGGTCATCCGCAGTGACTTCTTACTTAATCGCCTAAGCTGCGAATTTTGGTCTTATTATTTACTTCCTTTTACTTTCTACACCGCCTCAGTAAGATAAATAGAGGACATTAGTGCATCTACATACTACAAAGAGCGTAAAATTAAACAATATTTATCATTATTCAAAATATTCACTGAATATTTGTTATGAATTCACTGTCAGGTCATAAAGATAATTTAGCTTACCGTTTAAGTCAAGAAAATTACCGCTTAGTCTTAAATAAAGCTCCATGGTCACGGCAAAAAAGTAGATAAGAAACGAAACGCTAGCTAAGAAGAGGTAAGCAAATCTTGATTACTGCCTTATAATTTAGGGGAATACCGAAAAAAACCGACTTTATCGCCTAAAAATGAAAATACTTAGAATATATAGCGTATTAAGGTTGACAGACCCCGATAGCTTGGCTAAAATACGCCCCACTTAGCGCAAACAATGATTCGAAATCATTGGTGTTAATACCAATTATTCCCTAATAGCTCAGTTGGTAGAGCATCGGACTGTTAATCCGTGTGTCCCTGGTTCGAGCCCAGGTTAGGGAGCCATATACTGCTATGTTATAGCACTAAAAACCTTCATCTTATTCGATGAAGGTTTTTTTTATGGGCGTGTGCTATAAAGATGCCATTTTTATTTTGCGATTCCTGCTTATAAGAAAGCAGTACGACCTTGTCAGTACGCTAGGTCGGTGTTCATTTGCTGCTTTTTGTTGTATCGTAGGACTGCATTATTTACTTGAGCCAAGCTTTGTGCTTGACCACTCTTTTTCACCAAACTGTGACTTGCCATGATACATCCTAGAATTAAAAATAGATTTTCTGATCATCCGCAAAAAGTTAGCCGCCCTGTCAGCTTACGTCTGACAGAAGATATGATTCGTATGTTAGAGACCACGTCGCAAGATTTGGGCTTTAAACGTATCCAAGGCTTGATTCGCCTCTATATCCGTCAGGGTCTAGATCGTGATAATGATGAATATACTTTGGCTCACGATGAAGTGTTTATCGAAAGCTTACGTAAAAAAGGCGTCAGTCAAAACATCATTGATGAAGCTATCGCCGATATCAGTAGCGAATGCCCCAATGATACTATTATTAAATAACTAGGCCCTGTTGTTAAATAAACAGCCACCTTTATTAAATACGTAATAGTTCAGCTTTTTAATTTTTTCTACTCAGCAAGGATGCGCAGTAGAATAATGCTATAGCCTCTAGCTCTATAGTCATGTCATGCCAGCGCGTAACTTCTTTAGGATAGCGGTCATGCGTTTATCAAAACCTATCTTCGCCCTATTCTTTGCCGCAAACTTCTATCTATTGGCGGGCTGTAATAATACTCCGAATGATCCTCGCCAACACCGCATAACTATTAGCACAGACACAAGCCTCGCGCCCCCTTGGCAGCAGCAACTTGGCGATAGCGCGCAACAATTAACCCCAAACGAGCAGCAACTGCTGGCTAATTATATTGAACGTATGCAGTACCGCTTAGCCCATACTGCTAGTCCTGCTGATGTTTTTAAGCCCATAAAGACCAACCCTGCTATAGACCTCAGCAACCCCAACCCCAATATAGACACGCAGTCTAATACCTCTGTGACCAACCCTGTCAGGTACCCTATTAGCATCTTGGTCGCCACCGCATTGGTGGAGCAACGTCTTTACGAGCGCGAGCACCCGTTTAACCCTACTGGTAAGCCTTTGACGCTGCAGGAGCAATATCCACTGCAAGTTATAGCCACTCCAACCTCTCTCAATGAAGACCTGGCTACAACCAATTTACCGCAGCGTTGGCAAGTGGCGATTAGCAACTTAGGCAAACAACCGCTATTGACCTTTATCGGCGCATTGACGCTACAACCTAGCGTTTCGGTAGCACCAGAGGGTGGCGAGCCCTCTACTATTGCTGTTAATAAGACCCAGTTTGTCCCAGCCATTGCTGTAGGTAAAATAGGACGCTTTATCGTAGAGGTACCGCATGCGATGGTAGCTAACTTTACCCCTACCCAATTGGCTGAGCCGCAAAGTATTGGCTTGGTTGTGCATAGTGGTGTGTTTGCATTTGAGAATGGTGATAGTTTGACGGTAGCAGCAGCTAAAACTAGCTCTGCTAAATAGACGTTTGGAAGTATAGGAATTTGTAAGCAGAGGAATTTAGAGTTATAGATAAAACCAATTTAGGAATGAGTTAAATTCAAAGCGCAGTCATAAAAATTACTTTGAGGGCACGGCATGGACTATCCACAATTTTTAAGCAGCTTGATATTTTTTATTGCCCCACCATTGGTGTTATTGGTAGTGAGAAAACTCAGCAAAAACCCGCCTAGTGCGACACCAATATGGCAGTATGGGGTTATATTTTTAGTGATGTCTGCGCTTACGATGACGGGCGAAGCTGAATATAAGCTGATGACTTTAGGTATAGGGGCAGTTATTTATCTATATTGCTATTATTTAGAGTCGCGTCCGGCTATAAAGAAAGTATGAATAGATAGACAGAGTTATTCAATAATGACTAACGTAGCTGCAAGAATAAAAAAGCCCCCTAATCAGGTGGCTTATCGATGGTAAATAATGCCTAGTTAACAGTCAACTTACCGTGGCTAATATTGACCACTTAGATTTGTTTGAACTGGCCTATAGGATTATTAAAGTTCATAAAATGCTGTTGATAGTTTTAGCAGATTGCTCATTTTCATGACGATATTAGCATCTTCACTACCTTTATCACTCATGTTTAACTCATTGAAACTGTGAAATTTTACCTATTTTATTAAAATTTGTAGATTTAATATAGCTGCTCACACAATACCCTCTTTAAGCCTATTGCTAGTTACAGGTTTTCTAGTTACATTCAGCATACCTTGTCAAAAATAATGACAATGACCCATCAAATAAAAACAACCCTTTGTTAATCGGAGTAACTAATGGAGCTAAAGTCAGCCGAGCTTCCAAACTCAACCAACCCTACCGCCCATCATGGTGCCCGTATTATCCTACGCTTAACCTATGTTAGCCGTTATAACGTGAATAATGCGAATATTGAAATAGCCCGTATCCTTGAGCAAGCACAACGCAATAATAAACGCGATGGCATCACTGGTGTCTTGATAATTAATGATAATTTCTTTTTGCAAAGTATCGAAGGGGCGCGACCCGTCATCAATCAGCTGTTAAGAGACTTGGTCAAAGACGATCGTCACTTTGCACTACAGATTGTAGACTGCCATGAGGTCGCTGAGCGTCGTTGGAATCAGTGGTCGATGAAATACTTAATGCCTAATGAGTTGGATAAAGAGCAAATATTGAAGTTTTCAGCAAGCGAAGAGTTTAATCCTTACCAAATGAGTAATGAGCAGATCATGTTGTTTATTGAAAACTTATCTAAACTCGAAGAGCAACGTGCGTCTGAAAATGAACCGCTTTAGTTTTTAAACCGTCTATTAAAACCGCTATTATTTATATGAGAGATTAACTATGGCACAAAACACTTCAGATGCCCACATTCTAGTCAGTATGACGTATGTCAGTCGCACCAACCAAGATATGACCGAACAACAACTCAGTGATATTTTGCAACAAGCTCGTGAAAATAATGCCGCCAACGCTATCACTGGCATGTTGGTCTTTAAAGATAATATCTTTTTGCAAACCATCGAAGGCTCGAGAGCCCGTATCAATCGTCTGCTGTATAGTTTGATTGCGGATACTCGCCATTATGATTTACAGGTGTTAGAGACGCGGGAATTAGAGCATAGAGAATGGGCAAAATGGTCGATGAATTATGCGCCCTCATGTGCAGAGAACTCAGCTATTTATCTTAAATACTCGACTACAGAAGATTTTAACCCGTATTTATTAAGTTTTGAATCTGTACGAGGTTTATTGGATGAGCTTAGCCGTTAATTGGATTTTCGTACTTCAATTATTAAACCGTATTAGCACCAATATAAGCAACCGCCTCCTTTAGGCGGTTTTTTAATGCTTGGCATAAAACTTATTGAAGTTCATTATTTGTCTGCCTTTATTATTGGTTTACTGGTTTTGCTATGAAAGATTATAAAATTTAGACGTAAAAAAAATCCAGTCTATCATGAGATAAACTGGATTTTTGAATTTGGCGGAAGCGGTGAGATTCGAACTCACGGTGGGCTATGAACCCACGCCAGTTTTCAAGACTGGTGCATTCAACCGCTCTGCCACGCTTCCTTTAGGTGGCTTATTATAGCTAGATAAAT
>Ga0098068_1001028_pt1 | contig 10351 bp, 7 predicted proteins | sample 26BtaG_FD_75059 | JGI IMG/M metagenome (GOLD analysis project Ga0098068, IMG submission 75059) | Marine viral communities from Cariaco Basin, Caribbean Sea - 26B_WHOI_OMZ_CsCl | ecosystem: Environmental > Aquatic > Marine > Oceanic | place: Caribbean Sea: Cariaco Basin | collected 2014-11-09 | reverse complement strand
CGTGAGGGTATGGGGGACTTGGACGAAGCGGCGATTGGCAACCGCTTAGACGTGCTAGTCCATGACCTCATAGAGGTCAGCCTGCAAGCTCAAGAAACCTTTGCACAGCTCGAACGCTTACGTGAAGCACCGCGCATGTATGGGCAAGGGATGGCAGCCGACCAGCGAGTGCTCGAGCAGCAAACCGAGCAACGTCTGGAAGAGCAGCGTAACAAGATCAACGCGCTGACACAGGCAATCCAGGAGCATCGCGATAGGCGTAATGAGCTGACCAGTACAAGCCGCGATAATGTGGCGGTACTGGAAGATATGACAGTCACCGCTCAACGCCTGGCAGAAGCCGAGACGGCGACTGCCGCTGCGACAAACGAACTCACCCGCGCCACCAACGCCCAAGCCGACGCCCTGGAAGATCTACGCAACCGCCTACGCCCTGGCCGCCGTGAAGTGGTTCAGCTAGCCGACGACATGCGTACGCTAACGCTGGCCATTGCGACCGGCACCGGCAACGTCGCTGAAAATATCCAGATGATAGGGCTGCTCCAGCAGCGATACATCGAAGCCCAAAACGATACCAACGACCTTGCTGCTAAAACCGTTGATGCTGCCTTCACAATGGAAGGCGCATTCGACGAGCTGCGCCTCAACGGCCTACGCCGCTTAGACGACGGCTTTGCCGATCTCTGGCTAGGTGCCGTAGACGGCAGCCGCAACGCCACCGACACCATCAAACGCATGTGGGACCAAACCCTCGCCGAGCTGCTGCACATGGCCATCACTCGGCCTATCACCGTGCAGTTAGCAGCGAGTATGGGATTGGGTGGTGGTGGCCAACAGGCTGGCAGTGGCTCTCAATCCTTTGGCGGTATTCCATCGTTCAGCAGCATCATAGACGGCAGCGGCGCAATCGCCAACGCCTTCCGCGCCTTTCAGTGCACCGGCTCCACCTATGCAGGCACCTTCGGCAGCGAGTTAGCCGTGCAGACAGAGGGCGGCTTGCGCGCTGGCTTTGATTCTTTCGCAGCTAGTGGCCTTGGCAATGCGGCATTGGGCATCGGCGGCGGCCTCGCCGGTGGCTATGTGGGTACCGAACTCGGTAGCTCCGTATTTGGTAAAACGGCCAACTCTAACTACGGTGCCATGGGTGGTGCTGCGATCGGCCAGGCGCTGATTCCAATTCCGGGCTTGGGTGCGGCTATTGGTGGCGCGCTGGGAGGATTCCTGGATTCTGCGTTTGGCTCCGGTAATACCCAGCCCGAGTTCAGATACCAGCAAGACGGTCGCGCTCCTTCAGCATATGACTTTGGTGGTCGTGAGTCAGCGTTTGGATCGTTCGGATTCGAGCAACAGCGCTTAGGCGAGGATGGCCGTGCTGCCCTAGATGAGTTTGCCTCCGGCTTACAAGCTGCCGATAACGCACTCGCAAAATACATGACCGATGGGCAGATTGCGGCTGCCAGCGCGGCGCTTGATGCGTTTACCTATTCAGGCTTGTCGAATGCGGATCTGCTAGCCGATCGGCTTGACGTGCTGCTTAACGCATCGGGTATGCAGGGCGACCTCTACGACCGTATGCGCAACGACTACCAAGGCGACGACGCCGCTAAGCGTTACGAATCCGCCTTAAACATTGCAGCATTGGAAGCGGCGCTAGAGAGCGTGCCGGATAACGTACTGACCCACGTTGAGGCGCGGCTAGCAAATAGTGACGTGGCGGTTGGCGAGCTAACCCAGTCGCTCTCTATTCAGATCCAGCAGTGGCAAACCCTGCGGGGTCAGTTGGAGCTGATCTCCCCCACGTTCGATAGCCTGGCAATCGGCGCAGTTGATGTAACCAATGCGCTGGTTGACGCTGCCGGTGGGTTAGAGAACCTTCAAGGCCTTTACTCAAGCTATTACCAGAACTTCTTTACCGAGGAAGAACGCCAGGCGCGCCTGCAAGAGCAGCTCACCGAACAGTTCGCCGCGCTGAACATGGAGCTGCCAGGCTCTCGCGCTGAGTTTCGCTCACTGGTCGAGTCGCTGGATGTCACAACCGCGTCAGGCCGTGATGCGCAACTGTCATTGATGGGCCTGAGCAGCTCATTTGCCCAGATGACCGCAGCCAGCCAGCAGGCAGCGGCGAGCCAAAACGCAGCCGCGCTGAGTTACAGCTCCATCGTCGGGATCGACGGCGCGATCAGCGATTACAACACTAGCGTTTCTCTTGCACAGGATTTGGCACAACGCCGGAAAGCTCAACTGCAAGATGAGATGCGCGCTGTCGATCAGTTAAGCGGCTTGATTGATTCGTTGATGCTCTCCAATCAGTCGATTCTCGATCCGATGGAGCGCCTCAACGAAGCCCAGCGGCAGTATGCCCAGTTAGAGATCAGAGCCCAGGCAGGCGACACCCAAGCCGCTGGCCAGCTGCAGGGCGCGTCTAGCGCGTATCTGGACGCAGCGGCGGCGGTGTACGGGCAATCGTCTAGCCAGTACGCGATGATTTTTAACGAGGTTACCGCGTCGGTGCGCTCGCTGGAAGATCAATACGGCGATTCCCTCGCCACGCTAGGCAGCATTGAAAGCATCGAGCGGCAGCTACTGCGCGAGCAGCGGCGCGCCCGCGACACGCTCACGCGCACGCTTAGCGAGCAGATTCAAGCCAATGCCGAGCTATCCAGCTTGGGCGGCCTACTGGAGCTGCTGCCCAATCATCTCGCTAACGCGCTATCGGGCATTTTGGGCCAAGCCGTCACGCCCAATGGCAATACGTACATACCCGGCGGTTTCGATGCCGAGGGTGACGCACTGCTAACCGGATCACGCGGTGGCGTGGCTGATGCCTTCCGCGACGTGCTAGGCCGCGACCCTGACGACTCAGGGCTTGCCTATTACGAAGGGGAATACAGCTCGGGCCGCATGTCCCTTGATGAAATTCGCCGACGACTGCAGGACAGCGACGAGGCGAATAATCGGTTCGCCACGGGGGCAGCCTTCACCAATAGCATCGTTCAACGGCCCACCATGTTTGATATAGGGCTGATGGGGGAGGCAGGCCCCGAGGCCATCATGCCGCTAACGAATATCGGCGGGAAATTGGGCGTGCGCGCAGAGCTGCCCATGCCCAACCTGCCGCCCATGCCGTTTTCAAACATGGGCAGCAATCAAGCCACTGCCGCTCCTGCTATCAACCTGGAACCTCTACTACGCAAAATCGACACGTTGACCGCCGAAGTCGCCCAGCTACGCGGGGAACGTGCCGATGATGCGGAGCGTGCAGCGCGTCAGCGTCAGGCTCAGTTACGCGAACAAGAGCGTGCCCGTGGCCGTGCCAAAAAGGGAGTGAAGACGGTATGACGGACGCGGAGTACAACGACTGGCTGAGCGACCTGGCCGCGCCCCGCGTGGTGCTGTGTGAGCTGGACTATGCGGGCGGTACCGAATACCTCGCTAACCGCCCGTATATCTCAAAGCCCACCGATGACCCGCCCAACCGGATCTATGATGACCTGATTGCCGAGGCCATCGACATCACCACGCGCATCGATGGCGAGATCGAGTTTGGCGAGATCCAACTGATTAACGATGGCGAGATCACCCACTGGTCAACGCGGGCGTGGGAGGGGCACGCGATACGGCTTTACTTGGGCGGCCCTGGCTGGCCGCTGGCGGATTTTCGCTTGCACGCTCAGGGCATTAACGCGGGGATTAATACCGACCGCCGCGGTGAACTGTCCTTCGATATGGTGGATCAATCCGCGCTGTTTGATGAGCCGATCGATACCGGGCGGCTTCCCGATGATGCCGGGCCGGTACCGCTGGCATTGGGCACGGTGTACAACGCCCCCGCGTTTCGCACCAGTGACGGCACGCAATACGAATACAAAGCCTCTTATCTGCCGTGTGTGTCGCTGACCCCTAAAGAGGGTGGGTCAACCAGCCTCAACGTGACGACGCACCCAGCGGAAGGCCGGTTTGTGCTGGATGCCCCGACCTCGCTGGATCTTACCGTTGATATTGCCGAGACCCACAACACGCCCGCGCTGCTTGCGGGGTGGGTCGCTGATTACTACGGCATCACCGTAGGCGAGATCGCGCTACCCGCGTATGCCGCCGGGCTGTACTACTCCAGCGAAGTGACCGGGCGGCAAGTGCTCGATGACTTGTGTTCAGGTTTGGGGGCGTATTGGTACCTCAATGCGCTAGGCGCGCTGGTGGTGCGTCAGCATGTGATTCCCGCCACGCCGGAGGTGGTCATTGATGTAGACGACATTGAGTACGACCGCATTGCGATGGTGGAAACCCAGCAGCCCTGGCGGCAACTCACGCTGCATTGGGGCCGCAACTATGCGCCGGTACGCACCCTGGCGGCGATTGTCGAAACCGACACGCCCACGGCAGCGGCGCGGCTGCAACGCGAGTGGTCGTCATCGGTGGCCACACAGCCCGTGGACGACCACCCCCAAGCCGAAGCGATAACCCGTGACAGCTGCATTCAAGACGAAACGGACGCCGCGACCGAACGCGACCGGCTGCTAACGCTGCGCTGCGTGCGCGCCGATGTGTGGGAAATGGATGCCCGGTTTCCGCCGGTGTTTCTAGGCCAAGGCGTCGAGATTGATCACCCGCGTACATCGGGATTAATCGGGCTGATTATTTCGGTTAGCCGTTCGCCCACGCGCTCTACTACCACCCTACAAGTTTGGTTCCCGGCCCCGTGGGTGCCGGGGCAGTTCACGGCGGCGGTCGATGCCCTCGACATTGCCGTACAAGACACGCTACCCGTGCTATTTGAAGAGGCGTAACGATGCCCACTATCCCGCAAGAGATCAGTCAGTCAACGCAAAAGCTGACGGATAACGCCACCATCGTAGAGCAGTTCGCTCAAGGGGCCGCGAACACATTCATTCCCGTGCGCGGTGGCACCCTGCGCCCGCTGCTCTACTGGCAAGGCACGTTTCAAAACAAAGTGACCGAGCTGGCACAGCCCTATGTTGACCAGCTGGTTCAGGCTAATCAGGTGGCAGATTCAAAAGTTCAGGCCGCGTCTGACAGCGCCGCCGCTGCTAATCAATCCGCACAGGAGGCCGCCGCCAGCGCTGCGTCAGTGGATTTTCCCACCCGGTTGGCAGAGCTTAACGCCCAGCAAACGCGGCTGGCCCGGTCGCTGTCAATCATTGGTGACCACGGCCAATCCATGCACTTTGATTTCCTGCGTCAAGCGTTCGCGCTGGGGAATTTGGAGGGGCTGAACCGAACGTTATCGTTCGCTGAGTTATTCCCCGACTTTACGCGGGAAAGCCCCAAATGGGTGTTTGATGCCACTGGCACTCTGGTTGAGGTGGGGATCGATGAGCCTGCGTTTGATCATGATCCATTAACGGGTGAGCCCCTAGGGCCGTTGATTGAGCGCTCAGTCACTAACAGGCTGGTCTGGAGCCGTTCATTCGGTAACTCAGAGTGGATAAGAACCAGGGCTGACATTGAAGAGAATGTGGCGTTAGCGCCTGATGGCTCAATGAGTGCAGATAAGCTTGTTGCTAGTAGCGTTAATGGTCAGCACATTGTTCAACAGATGTTGACGTTACCCGCCAACGCCGATCAGTCACTAGCAATCTATGTAAAGGCTGGTGAATACAGCAAAGTGCGCATATATACGGGTAATTTTGGCGCTTGGTCAACCATCTCAACATTAAGTTTCGACTTAGCTAATGCCCAGGTTATTTCCGGCAATGGGGGTTTTGAGCCACTTAAAGATGGTTGGTTTCGGATATGGACAACGGGTGTTACCGGTGACGGCTCAGCTCCGAACGCGCTGTCTGTATCGCCAATGAATGATTCAGGCGAGCTGGATTTCGCTGGAAATGATGTTGACGGCCTGTATATCTGGCAAGCAGACATTATTGACGGCAAAGAGCCATCATCGCCCATATTGACGGAAGGCGCGCCACTGGCGAGGGCTGCTGACAACCTTGGGCGCTTGATGGGGGATGAGTATCGGCAGGATGAGGGCACGCTTGTAATGAGCTATAGCCCCCCTGCGCTGTCGCAGGGAAACACCCCCTTTATCTGTAGCATTAATGCTGGCACACACAACAACTCAATGAGTCTTGTGTTCCATAACAGCACGTTAACGGCGGTTAATTACGCAGAGATGCGGGCTGATGGTTTCCCAGTGGTGTACTTCGGCACAGGCTCAACGGCATTCGGGCCGTTCGAAAAAAACGCGATTAGATATAGTCCTGATGGTTCTCTGACCCTTGCTAAAAACGGTGATTTGTTTACAGCGACAGGCGAGCCACTTTCTACGCTGGGGCTAAACAACCTGATTTTAGGTGGCCGTAGGCAGTCAACGGCTAACAACATCAACGGCCACCTTCACTACCTGCTTTATATCCCTCGCGCTGTCTCTGACGGAAAGATTCAGGAGTTGATCGCATGATCGATGCCATTCTGTATATCGCCAATTTTCCTGCCTTGGCTAACTACTTAAAAACCCACCATCCCGAGATGCTGGAGCGCGACCCATCGGGGGAAGTGCTCCAGCCCCCGGTGGTCACTGGCTTTGCGCGAACGTACGCAGCGATAAACGGTATCGAGCTGATGGTCTATGCCCGTTTGAAAGACGCACAAGCCGCCCAGTGGCGGGGCATGGCCGGGGTGCGCGTGCTGGCTGAGGTGCCCTTTGATGGGCCGGGCACCACGGATGCGGTCTATGCCGCGCTGTTCGCTGGCCCGGAAGCAAAGGCTATTTACGACCGTGTGTATCCCCATGAGCCGTACACCATTACTGACCCAGACATGGGCGAAATAGTGATTACGCCCCCCGAACGTTTCGGCGCGATGGCAGGAGGGTGATGGATGGCTAACAGCCTGCGAATGATCGTCAACAACGCTCACGATGGCGCGCTGTTATCTGCGACCACTAACGCCTTGCCGATTGCCTACACACAGCAATCAAAACGTGTGAAGCCGTGGCGCTCTGACGGCACTGGTGAGCAGGTGATAGAGGGCACGCTGCCCGCCCCGACGCTGTTATCCGGCGGCATCCTGTATCGAAACAACCTCTCTGCAGGGTCTCGGGTGCGGCTGGAGATATTGAACGGCACGGCCACGGCGTGGGATTCAGGGCTTAGGTCGGTATCCGGCGTAATACCGCTGGGGGAATTCCGGTTCGGTATCGACAAGTGGGGCGCTACGTCCACCGATGACCTGCCCGTTAAAGAGTCGAGATTTTGGTTTCCGTCAACGCTGGCCACCGGCTACCGCTGGACCATCACCGATGCGGATAACCCGGATGGGTACATCGAGATTGGCCGTATCGTGATGGGGCCGGTCATCTCACCGAAATTTAACCCTAGCTTTGGGCTGAGTCTCGAAGCCGAGGATTTTAGCCAGCATCGGCGCACTGAGGGGCTTTCGCTTTATACGATCGGCGACGGTGAGGCGCGGCGGCTGGAGTTTGATTTAGACCATCTCATCGCTACGGACCGCCAAAATTTGACCAGGGCATTTCGGCGGGCCGGTAAGCGTACCGATATTTACGTGAGCGTATTTCCCGAGGCTGGCGGATTTGATGAGGCGGAGTACGCGTTCTTGGGGCGTCGAGAAAACAACTGGAAGCACACCCATAACCGGCCCAAAAACTGGCAATCCAAAATAGTCATTATCGAGGTGTAACCATGGCCACCGCGCCCGCAGTCCCTAATTTTGAAGTAACAAATTTCGCGCTTGGCGACGCTGACGAAGCTATCGACAAGCAGAACGCCCAAAACGCCATGATGGTGAGCTACTTTGGCCAGTTCGGTGCGTTCGCTCAACAGCTCGAAAACGAGCAGCAGCAGATTCTAGACAGCGCCAATCAGATATTACAGTCGACCAATGGCGTGTATCAAAACGTTGTGCAAGAGCGGCAAGCCGCACAAACCGCCCGGCAGGAAGCCGAGGCCGCCCGCGATCAAGCGCAACAGATTGCGGTAGGAACGGTTGGCGTGACCGAGCTACAGCCGGGCGCGTTAGAAAGTGCAATGGACTATGTGAGCGTCAATGAAAATGGCGACGCGCTAGTCGTGCGCAACTTTGAGACGGATTTTTCAGAGCAATTAGCAGGCGGGTATAAGCGAGCATCTCTGGCTAGATATGATGTTGCGTGGCAAATGGGGAATACCGGTTTCGACTTAGGGTCGCGGCAAGTATTTCGTATCGACGCGACGCAGCAGCGTACCCTAACGATCGCCAATCACCCCGGCGAAAATCGGGCAATGGTGGTGGTGGTCAAGCTGTTCGGTAACGTGCAACCCCTGTGGCCATCGCAGTGGCAAGGCGCGTGGGTAGAAGGGGTGGAGCCGCTACTAGGGGCCACTAAAACCACTATTGTGGGCTGGTGGGATGGCGACGAATGGGAACTCTCGGTGAGGTCAAAGGTATGATTGAGGCAATGATGCTGGGAGGCAGCCAAGGACTGGAAACCCCGTGGGAGTACGTGGGCTATGGATACGAATTCAGCTCAGCGCTGAACGTGCAAGGCGAGTTCCCGAGCAACGTTCAACCGGGGGATCTGTTGGTTGCGGTTATATCGGGCCGGGCTTATGACGGCGACGTTAAAGATTTGGCGATGATCACCCCCGGCTGGACATTGTTTAGTGCGGGAACGGTGGATTGGGTCGCCGCCACGATTTACAAAGCGGGCATGCCGCCGCCGGTGTGGGAGCAGCCCTATACCCGTTATGTGCGGCTGATAACGCTAGCCTACCGTAACCCTGGTTGGTCATCGATCCGTCTGATTAGTCTGTTAGCTGCCGAGCAGCCGATCGATGTTGATGTACGGGCGCGTAATAGCTTGATTCTCAACATAGGCAACACGCCGGGCACATCGGGCTATTGGCGATTACCGAACACTGGAGAGTCGTTTTCTCAACGCTACAATACCCGTTCGTCACCCTCGCTGTACGTGACGGATGCAAATATCGACACCCCCCGGCTGGTGGAAAACGTATATGCGTACACGTCAGACGGCGGGGCTATTAGGAACATTATTTTAGTGGCGTATTAGAAAGGAGTGACCACCTAAGGTGCGGGAACACCGGAGGTGGCCACCAACCAGCAGAGCACACCTGCAAGTCGGCCAAGACTCCCCTGCCTCGCGAGGCACCGGCAGTCTAAGCCAAACGTTAGAACGTTAGAAGGCTTGACATGGTGTTAATCGAAATCCGTTGTACACAGTGCAATCGCAAGCTGGCCAACGTCAGCGACTACCAGTTTATAGAAATAAAGTGTCCGCGTTGCAGGCACTTGAACCAGCAGAGAGCCACGAGCTCCAAACCACCAAAGGAGATGCCTCGTGGCTAACCCAATCATTCCCTGGATGGGCGGCAAGCGCCGCCTAGCTGACCGCATATTCCCGCTGATGCCGCCGCACCAGTGCTACGTAGAGCCCTTCGCAGGAGGGGCCGCGCTGTTCTTTCTGCGACCATCGCCCGCAGAAGTTGAGGTGCTTAATGATGTTAACGGCGACCTAGTGAACCTCTACCGTGTTGTCCAGAACCATTTAGAAGAGTTCGTTAGGCAGTTTAAGTGGGCGCTCTCCAGCCGCCAGGTGTTTGAGTGGCTCAAGATGACGCGCCCTGAAACGCTCACTGATATACAGCGGGCCGCCCGCTTCTATTACCTCCAGCAGAATGCCTTTGGTGCCCGCATTGAAGGCCAAACGTTTGGTACTGCAACCACCACACCACCAGGCTTGAACCTGCTGCGCTTAGAGGAGACGCTATCAGCGGCTCACTTGCGCCTATCAAGCACCTTTATAGAGCACCTAAGCTGGCAGGACTGCATTGAGCGCTATGACCGCCCACATACCCTCTTTTATATGGACCCGCCCTACTGGCAAACGGAGGGGTATGGGGTACCCTTTGGCATAGAGCAGTACGAGGAAATGGCGTGCATGTTGGCCAAGCTCAAGGGCAAGGCCATCATCAGCCTCAACGACCACCCAGACATCCGCCGGATCTTCGCGGACTACCACATCGAAACCACCGACATCCGCTACACCGTCGGCGGCGGCAAAGGCTCAGACGCCAAAGAGGTACTGATCTTTAGCTGGGATGTTGTTGCGGAGCCAGCGGGGCTTTTTTAAGGGATATATCATGAGCACTGCTCAAGGCAAAAACTGCATTTGTGAGAATTGGCTTGTAGACAGCAGTGACCTCTTGAGCGACGGCACGACAAGAGTGATTTTTTATAATCCTTATGATGAATATGAAATAGCGGACGCTGCTTTATACCTTGAAGGCTTAAAGGTGGAAGAGCTTATCACTGCTTTTAATCATATGAGCGCCCCTACTTACAAGAAAATGTGTCAATACGAGCGATT